>JAEEGG010028910.1_pt1 | contig 10386 bp, 8 predicted proteins | sample 9134161 | NCBI WGS metagenome assembly JAEEGG01 (sample SAMN16246543, study PRJNA631951) | gut metagenome | biome: gut microbiome; feature: rumen; material: CR-attached | host: Bos | place: Iran: Karaj | collected 2018-10 | reverse complement strand
AACAAACGAAGAACTCCTCATCGCTCTCGACACCGAAGCACTTGTCAAGTAACGCAAAGCAGAATAGTGAGCAACAAGTCCCATGCGTTATGCTGGGACGGTTGCGAGAGTGAGCGCCAGCCCTGCACATGTTTTGCAGATTCTAGCGCGAACGGTCAGAAAAAGGCTCCGCATCGCGGAGTCTTTGCTTTTATATAAAAAAAGTCAACCCCGGAACAAGTCCGGGGTGACATCATAAACATTAACTGGATCCTTCGACTTCGAACCTACGGTTCTTCGCTCAGGATGACGCGCACAGCGCCTTACTTAATCGTCCAAGTCTGGGTGTTGACGCGGAGGATCTTGCGGCCCTGCACCTTGGCAGAAGCATTGAGCACTTCAGCCGGGTTCACCGGGAGTTTTGCATTCCAGACCACGCGGCCCTTCATGTCCATAATCTTAGCCGTACCACGCTTAGCCATCACAGCATTCTGCCATGTGTTCTTCGGCTGAGCAAGCTGCGGCATCAAGCCAGCAGGCTTTTCACCAACGATAATGTACAGCGGAATCGTCACGTTTGCCTTATCCGGATCGCTGACCTTCACACCGACATTAATCTTCTGGTCGTCCTTGAACTTCACACCGCTATTGGCCTTTATGGTAATAACGGATCCCTTCATGGAAATTGTCACCAGCTTCGACAATGCACTGGTTTCATTCGGAGAGAATGTCAGTTCATCGCCATCAACATCAACGACAAGCGTATCAAGATCCCACTTCACCGTCCAGCCGCTCTTTTTGACATAAGCCGTATCGGCATGCACAAGCGCAGGCTTGTCATTGACCGGCTTAATCGTCACACAGAATTCAAAGCTCTTGGAGCCAGACTTCTTGTCCGTAGCCGTAACGACCACATAGGCATCGCCCGTAGAGTCCGGAGCAGAGTTGATTTCAAGAATGCCCTTGTCCGTAATCTCAACCTTAAGCTTGCCGTCCTTGCTCTTTGCGGAGTAAGTCAACGGGTCGCCTTCCGGATCCTTGAACCAAGAAGCCACAGTCGACTTCGTAAACTTTATCGGCTTTGTCGACGGGAAATCTTCGGTCACAGTCGTATCGAGCGTAGCAGGCTTCACAACAACCGTCGGGAGCGAGTTTGCCTTTTCAACAGAGATAGTCACCTTCGCAACCTTGGACTCCGTCTCATTGATAACGCAATAGTAGCCAAAGTAATCCGTTCCTTCGAAACCTTCCTTCGGCGTGTACTTGAAGCTGCCGTCCTTGTTCAAAGTAAGCGAACCATGAGTCGGCTTCTGGGCAAGCTTTGCCGTCATGCCCTTGGTCACACCTTCTGGGTACTTGTCATTGGCAAGCACACCTTCCTTGGCACTCACAGAAAGCGTACTGTCCTTGAAGGCAGTGTATTCATCTGCCACAGCCTGAGCGACATCCGTCGGCGAAACGAGCTTGACGTAGATGTTCACACCAGTAGTATCAGTACCATCCGTTGCATAGACCTTAATCGTAGCAAGGCCACTAGCGCCAGCTTCCGGCTTCACAGAAATGAAGTAGTAGGACTTGTTCAGGCTATCCAGTTCAGCCTTGATCTTCTTTACACCCTTAGCCCCGTAAGAAAGCTTCTGGGTACCTTCGGTAACTTCAACATCGGTAAAGGTCAAAGCCTTTGCAGGAATCTTGATCTGGGACACGGTATCTTCGTCGAAGTCCATGTCGAGCACCAGCGTATCCTTGATGAACGTGCTGTCGGAGACCTTTGCCACCGGAGCGTCGTTGACTGGCTTCACGATGATAGTGACGGTACCTGTAGCGCTATACACAATACCATCAGCGGTTTTCTTCGCAAGCTTGTAAGTAAACGAGTCTTCACCATGGAAATTCTTATTCGGAGTATAAGTGAAGTCACCCTTGTTACCGATATCAGAAAGTTCACCATACTTCGTCGAATCTTCAGTCGGAGCGATAACATAGAATTCTTCTCCATCCGGATCAGAGCAGAACGTCTTGATACCGCGATTGATTGGAACCATCAAGTCATCATCTTCGTCAACTTCATATTCGATATCTGCTGCGATAGGCGGCATATTTGTAGCCGGGGCATCGACGATAGTCACTTTATAATGAGCCTTAACAACATCCGTCGACTTGCCATCCGTAGCATTGACAGCGACAAGGAACGTCGTATCCTTCTTAACACTCTTGGTCACAAGGTGAATCGTATCAGCCAAAGTAAGCTTATCCACTTTATCCAGGACTGTCAGCAGCGGAGATTCCATTTCGACACTAAAGGTAAGCGGGTCGTTGTCTTCATCGGCAAAGACTTTTTCAAGAACAACCTTTAAGGTATCGGCACCCTCGGTCAATTCCACCGCAGTAACCTTGTCAAAAGGAGAAAGCACTACCGGCGGATTATTTGCAGGAGGATCGTCCGGGCATTCCGGATCACCCGGGCATGTCGGGCCAACGGCAGATTCATCCTTAACCGTGACATTGAACGTAGCCTTCACAAACTTACCACTAGTTCCGCTAGTTTCGGCTCTAATGGTAATTGTTGCAGAGGCGTCTTCATCAACAGCCTTAGGCGTGAAGACGAGTTCATCCGTCAGAGTCGGGGTGCCTGTAGGCTTCGTCAACGTGAGCGCAGTAGCCGGGGAAACAGACACCTCAATGGCAACTTCTTCTTTTTCGCCTGCAGCAAAGACTTTCTTGAGGTCAATCTTTAAAGTTTCCGATTCCTTGACAGAAACAGTCTGGGCCTTGTCATAGGGTTCGAGGAGCTTGAGACCCGATTCAACAGGAGTTTCTTCGCAATCGCCAAGGGAAACAGCCGAAACAACAATGACGTTGTTAGCCACGCCATCAGCATAGCTAGTCTTGTAATTCGGTTGAACAGTAAGCTGCTGAGTCAAGTCCAAATCGACTGTTGCACCCCAGCCTTCCTGAGCGAGTTTTGTAAAGTCAATGAAAGTCTTTGTAAATTCATCCTTTGCCGGGAGAACCACTCCATAAAAGTCGTAATTCTTCGCCGATTCAGTTACCATCCCTTCCTGCTTAAAATCAACACGGAATGCGTGTTGCGCCTTATAAGTCAGACAAAGGCCCGAATACTTAGAAATATCAACAGGGACATCCTTCCCGCCGCTCTGCTTCCAAGCAAAACCAAAACCGGTAGCGCTTGTACCTTCTATGTTAAGGTTCAATTCAGCAGTAAACTGCTTATAACCTTCTTCGGTATCCACAAGCTTACCATAAGTCTGGTGTTCTGGATCTTCATAATTATACCAATAAGCGGGCTGCATATCATTGCCCGTCTTTTTGTCGTAGCTCCAAACACTAGCACTAGCGGCGTTGCCTGCAACCGCCCCAGCCAACATCATCGCAATAGAAAAAGATAGCGATTTCATTTTCTAAACTCCTCTAAGATTAACACCAAGACCCATTTAATGTAAATCTATATTATCCTGTGAAGATTGTCACTAGAGGTAACAAAAAAATCAGCCCAAATTGTCCAATATTTCAAAGCGTTCGTACGCCTGCTCCAGCAAAGCCTCGTCATCGGCAATCTTTTTCTGGAGTTCCACAATAAGGGTCGCGTTTGTGTAGACCTCGGGCTTGGAAAGTTCCAGCTGGTAATCAGCAATTTCCTTCTCGAGTTTTTCAATTTTTTCGGGGAGGGCGGCGTATTCGCGCTCCTCGTTGTAGCTACGCTTTTTCTTTTTCGCAGGCGCGGGGGACGCAGAGGCGGCGCTGGCGCCAGCGTTAGAGCGGGCAAACTTTTCGGCTTCGCGTTCGGCGGCCAGGCGGGCGGCCTGGGCGGCTTCCTTGTCACGAATCTTCTTGTTCGCCTCGTAATCGGAGTAACCGCCAACGGCCTCAAAAACGTGGCCATCTTCTTCGATGGCGAGGATACCCGTGGCCACGGAATCGAGGAAGGCACGGTCATGACTGACAGTCAGGACGGTGCCGTTATAGTCGGCCAAAAGTTCCGCCAGAAGGTCGAGGGTTTCCATGTCCAAATCGTTCGTCGGTTCGTCAAGCACCAAGACGTTGCTCGGGTGGCTAAAGAGGCACGCGAGCAAAAGGCGGTTGCGTTCACCGCCGCTAAGCGCACTGATCGGGCCTCGGGCGCGATCTGCCGAAAACAAGAAGTCTTGCAAATAACTTAACACATGGCGTTTGACACCGTTCAGCGTAATGTACGCCTGACCATCGCCGATATTCTCGATGAGCGACTTGTCTTCGCGCAGGCGGGTGCGCATCTGGTCAAAATACGCAATGTGGAGGTTACTGCCCAGGCGCACTTCACCCGATTCCGGCTGGAGTTCGCCAAGAATCAAACGTAAGAGAGTCGTCTTTCCAGAGCCATTCGGCCCCACAATGCCAATGCGGTCGCCACGGCTGATTTCGGTCGAGAGGTCGCTAATGAGCGGGCTCCCGTCATAGGAATAGCTCACGTTCTTGAGGCGCGCAACGAGGCGCCCGGAACGGTCGGCTTCCGTAATCTGCATGTTCACATTGCCTGTACGGGAGCGGCGGGCCGCGCGTTCTTCGCGCATTTTAATCAAGGCGCGGACTCGCCCTTCGTTGCGCGTACGGCGGGCCTGGATGCCCTTGCGGATCCAGACTTCTTCTTCTGCCAATTTCTTATCGAAAAGCGCATTCGCCTTTTCTTCTTCAGCAAGCGCCTGGTCCCTAAACTGCACAAACTTGTCGTACGGGAAATCCCAGCTGCGCACACGGCCACGGTCGAGCTCAAAAATGCGGGTTGCCGTACGGCGGACAAATGCACGGTCATGGCTCACGAACATCACCGCGCAATTCAAGCGCGTCACAATCCCTTCCAGCCACTGGATCGCGGGAATGTCCAAATGGTTCGTCGGTTCATCGAGCAAAAGCAAGTCCGGGTCTTCGGCCACAGCACGCGCGAAAAGCACACGGCGCTTCTGGCCGCCACTCAAGCTGTCGTAAGGCGCATCCGCATCAATGCCCGTTTTGCCAAGAATCGCCTCGGCTGTCGCATTGTGCGCACCATCGTCCAGAATCTTCTTGGAAATCACGGAACCACCGCTTACCACGGACACGCGACCCATCACAATGTCACGAACGGTACCGTCGAGATGCGCCGGAATTTCCTGAATCATACGGGAAACTCTAAGCCCCGTCTTCTTTACGATTTCACCGGAATTCGCTTCCATTTCGCCGGTCAGCACCTTCAAAAGCGTGCTCTTGCCCTCGCCATTACGGCCCACAAGGCAAATACGGTCGCCCGCCTCGATATCGAACGAGACATTGTCCAAAAGCGGCGGACCGCCAAAACGCAACAAAATATTCTGAACCGACAAAATGGGCATAAACAAACCTGCTTCTTTTCCACAAAAATAAAAATTTAAAGATTCGGACTCGGAGCCCGTGCGTCCTTCTCTTTTATTTATCTAAATTTGAGCGAAATGCGTTTTTTGACTAAAAAGCTACTAGTACTAACTGCACTCGCAGCACCAGCATTTGCGGGAACAGAAACCGTCGAGCCAAGCCAGGGGGACACAACAGCCGCCGTAAGCAGCCAGGCTGACGATTTCCAGCGTTTTTCTGCAGTTCCGATTCTCGGCTACACCGAAGAGACAAAGTACCAGTTTGGCGCCATGGCGATTATCTTTTTCAGGCCAGAATTCGAAGGAGGGAACGCCACCGAGCTAGACCTCTCCTTCTACGGCACCACACGCAAGCAAGTCACAGGATCAATTTCGCCCAAGTTCTTTTTTCTAAAAGACCAAATTTCTGGAGACCTGGACCTTCATTACGAAAACTGGGTCGGCAATTACTTTGGTAGGGGCAACAATCCCGACATCGACGATTTCCGCAAGTTCGACCGCCACACCTTCTACCTGACATCCCTTATCGAGATGAACTTCGGTACAAAGCAGTGGCTTCAGGACTTCAGATATGGCCTATTCTTTGAAATAAACCACACCTACATCGACTTTAACCGTTACCACTACTACGGAAGCATAGAGCACCCTCAAAATACCGACGGCTGGAGAAACGGCATTGGCTACCACCTGTCGCTCGACACCCGCGACAATACCAACTGGGCTCGGCATGGCTACCTTGTCCAGTGGGGGCACTACTTTTATAACAAAGCCTTAGGCGACTACAGCTACACCCAGCAGGAATTCGACATCCGAGGCTACACGGAATTCATCTGGAATACATCCATGGCGGTCGGTCTGCTCTGGCAGCGAATAAACGGGAACGCCCCGTTCGACAAACTGGCAGGCTCAGACGGCCTCAAGCGGTTCCGCGGCGTCGAAAAGAACTACTTCTACGGAAACCAGGCCATGTTCTTGCAAATGGAATTCCGCAAAAAGCTATTCTGGCGTCTCGCCGGGGATATCTTCTTCGAAGGCGGAAAGACCGGTGACTACTTTAGCGACCTTATGCGTAACAAGTGGCACAGGAGCCTGGGCTTCGGGGGGCGGTTGGCGCTCAACCAGAAAGAAAACCTGTACGCCCGATGTGAACTTTCATGGGTCGATTTCAAGAGCGTCGGCATGACGATGTACGTCCGCGACGCATTTTAACACTAGACTTCACTGGCCCCTTCTGGCTTCGCTATCAGGGTGACGAGAAACAAAAAGCGGACGCAAACCCAAGGTCTGCATCCGCCATTTTGAGATAGAATAATCAACCGTTTAAGGACTAGTCCTTAACGCTGTTCCAGTCCAGGACACCCTTCTTGAGGAGGTAGATGTAACCGGCTTCGAGAATCAGGAGGAATCCAAGGAGGATGAACAGCAATTCCCAGCCACCAGCAAGGAACTGGATGGTCCAGGGATAGATAAAGGCGACTTCAAGGTCGAACACCAAGAAAAGCATGGCGACCATGTAATACTTCACCGGGTAGCGTTCGTTTGCCGTACCGGAAACGTGAGCAAGGCCACATTCGTAAGCAGAGCCTTTAATAATAGTATGCTTGAGCTTGCCCGGGTGCAAAACCCAGTTGGCCACAAGAAGAACTGTCGGAATGCAGAGAGCCATGATCACGAGGATCGTCATGGCGAAAGTGGTGTCGAAAATTTCAACATTGCTCATAGTGATTCCAAAGATAGTAAAAAAGTTTTTGCTAGGGCAATCCCTTTTTGTAAACTATATTTGGTAATCATGAAGAAAAATCTCCTTTCTCTTGGTTTTATCGGACTTGCAGCATTTTTCGCCAGTTGTTCGGATGACGCTACCAGCCCGATGGCTCCTCCAACCGCTAGTATATCCTCCTCGTCTACCTTTGTCGGGTTGTCCTCCAACACACAACCAATTAATTACTCGTCTGCTGCAACGATAATTATCGACAAGAAAGACACAACAATCAAAAAAGAAATTATCACCGTCTCCGGTTCAAGCATCGAATATCCGGATATTGTAGCAGATCCGATGTTCTGCTGGACCGACGGCTGCGAAAAAACGGTCAAGCCGCCTTCATCTTCCTCCAAGGCAGCTCCTGTCGCAAAGTCCTCCTCTAGCGCCGGTGGCATCACCATCGACACTCCTGAAGAAAAGAAGCCCGTCGTCCAAGGTCTCGTCATGACCGACACGCGCGACAACCAGAATTACACTCTTGTCCAGGTCGGAAGCAAGCTCTGGATGGCACAGGATATCAACTACGCCGTCGCCAACAGCGAATGCTACAACGAATCCGACGCCAACTGCGCCACCAACGGAAGACTCTACACCTTTAACGCCGCCCAGAAGGCATGCCCGAGCGGCTGGAGACTCCCCTCCCGCGAAGAAGCCCAGACCGTAATCGATAGCGATTCGTACTCCTGGAGCTACAGCGGTCGCTGCAAGGACGGCGACTGCAACTTCCTCGGCCAGATGGGCTTCCACTGGACGTCCGCCACACCTCAGGAAGGCGACAAGAACTTTGATTCCAACAAAGGCGACAGCTACACGGTCATCATCGTCGAAAAGGAACCTGAATACGCCGGCGAAAATGTCGATCTGAAATTCTTCCAGATCGACTCCAAGACCAAGCGATTCAGTGTCCGCTGCGTCCAGGAATAAAACTCTCTTATTTTCTCCTCCTACAAAGGACCTTGCTTCTGCAAGGTCTTTTCTTATTCCGGGGGAAGGCGGCCTCTCAACTTTACTAAATTCGCTTTTATGCTACGTTCAAAGTACCAGATGCTCGCGGATTCACTCTCCGAGAACATTTTCAAGACAAAGACCCAGGCAAACCCCATCATGCTGGTGGTGCTCGCCTATCTTTTGCTCATTGCAATCGGCACGGCGCTTTTAAGTCTGCCACAGGCAAGCACCCGTCCGGTAAGCCTTATCGAAGCGTTCTTCACCTCCATGTCTGCCGTCTGCGTCACTGGACTTTCCGTTGTCGACATTTCTTCTACGTTTACCGACACAGGTCACTGGTTCATCATCGTCCTCATGCAGCTTGGCGGGCTTGGAATCATGACAGCATCTACGACGCTCATCTTGCTTGCCGGCATGCACCCGGGATTTAGCCACCAGTCCGTATTCTTCTCCGAATTCACACAGGAAGGGAACATTGACGCCGTGCGCATCCTAAGAGCCGTCATCCCATTTACATTTGTCCTGGAACTGATCGGGGGCATTGTCTACTTTACGCAGTTCGAATCGATGGAAATGTACGACCGCATTTTATGCTCTGTTTTCCAAGCCGTCAGTTCTTTCTGCGGCGTAGGTTTTACTTTGTTCCCCAACTCGCTCGAAGGCTTCCAGTACAACCCCGTCATTAACATCGTCACCTGCATTCTCGTGCTGGCAGGCGGTTTCGGATTTTTGGCCATTGCAGAACTTCGCTACATCTTTGACTTCAAGCACAAGGAAATCCGTCGCGTTTCTTTACATACCCGCATTGCAACTTACGGAACCATCATCGTCATCGTCGCAAGCATTCTCGTATTCTCGTTCACCGAATGGAACAACCTCTTTAGCGGCCACACCATAGGCGAAAACGCGCAATCCGTATTTTTTATGGCATTCACGAGCCGTACGGCAGGGCTCAATTCCGTGAACATTCCCGACCTCACTCAAGCATCGCTATTCTTCTTTATCATCATCATGTTCATCGGGGCAAACCCCGGTAGCTGTGGCGGCGGCATCAAGATTACAACCGCGGCGGTCATCGGGCTCCTTGGCGTGAACAGGCTTCTCGGCAGGGAAAAGACCCAGGTCCTCGGACGCACCATCCCGAACAACACCATCGACAAGGCCATTCGAATTTTCGTGGTCGCTATGGTCGTGATTGCAACAGCGACACTCATCCTCCTCTGCACCGAAATTCCCTCCGGCACGGCCTACTCCGCCAATAGCTCCCCGTTCCTCAAAATCCTATTCGAAGTCGTGAGCGCGTATGCCACGTGCGGACTCTCGATGGGACTCACCGAAGAGCTCTCCACGGTCGGAAAAATCGTCATCTGCTGCGTGATGTTCATCGGCCGTATGGGTCCGCTGTTCCTCATCTCGGCCGTCGCAGGCAAGCTCCAGGACACTGCCTGGTACGCCGAAGAAGATATAATGGTCGGTTAACTTAATACTATATTTAAACCATGGCTTCTAGACAATTCGTTATTATCGGTCTTGGAAATTCGGCAAACTACCTTGCCCGTCATTTGACGTCGCTAGGTCATGACATCATGGTCATCGACTCGCACCCGGAAAAAATCCAGGACATCGCCAGCATGGTTTCGCAAGCCGTAGTTGCCGACGGTACGCGCAAAAAGCAACTGGCGTCCATCCCGTCACTCACTAAGGCGGATAGCGTTATCGTCTGCATCGGCAATAACCTGGAAGCATCCCTCCTCACTATCCTGAACCTGAAGGAACTGGGCGTAAAGCACATCATCGCAAAGTCGAGCAGCGCCGAACACACAAGCATTCTGGAAAAACTCGGCGTCACGGACATTTTCCATCCGGAACGCGATGCCGCAATAAGCCTCGCCGAACGCCTCAACCGCCCGAACATGGTCGACTTCCTCCCGTTCATGGAAGGCTACTCCATTGTCGAAATCGTCTGCCCCAAGAACTTTATCGGAAAGACTTTGAAGACATTGTCGCTCACGCACAAGTACGGCGTGCAGGTCATCGCCATCCGCGACCCGCAAGAACCGACACCTAAGATCGGTAACATAGCCGATGTCATCTTGCAAGAAGACGACGTGCTATTTATCATCGGGCCGAACGAAGCCCTCGACAAATTAAAAGATTAATTTACTCCGCCCTCACCGACCGCGCACTTGTCGCAAATTCCGAACATATAGAGCGAAGTTCCCTGCAAGGTAAATCCCGGGGGAATCATTTGTGTACAATCCGGCGGCGCCACAAAAATATCGTAGACCTTGCCACACTTTTTGCACTTGAAAT
>JAEEGG010028902.1_pt1 | contig 10388 bp, 7 predicted proteins | sample 9134161 | NCBI WGS metagenome assembly JAEEGG01 (sample SAMN16246543, study PRJNA631951) | gut metagenome | biome: gut microbiome; feature: rumen; material: CR-attached | host: Bos | place: Iran: Karaj | collected 2018-10 | reverse complement strand
CAACGTAAATTGTCGAAAGATTCCAACTTACCCCATAAAAGAGTACGAATAGTCCAACAATAAAAGTTAAATACGTTAAATTTGCGCCTTTGTTCTATGCATTCCATAGCCGTCAATACACTTTTCTACCATTTAATGCGTAACTGATTGATTATCAGTATTTAATATATTCTTTGAATGCAGTGGTCTTAAGAACATAACTATTCCTAATTCTGTTAATCAAATAGGAAAGGGTACCTTTTATGGTTGTACAGGATTGCTATCTATTATCATCCCCAATAGTCTATTGTCTATTGGAGATGATGCATTCGCTTATTGCAGTGGTCTTAAGAACATAACTATTCCTAATTCTGTTAATCGTTTAGGAGCGAGGGCGTTCAACAGTTGTCTGGGGTTAACAAGCATTACATCATTGATAGAAAATCCCTTCCCCCTTTCATTTGATGTTTTCACTTATTATGATGAACGCAAAACCAAATACATAGCACTTCCTGCTACTCTTTACGTACCAATAGGTACAAAGTCTCTATATGAAGCAGCAGAAGGATGGAATGCTATAACATCAATCGTTGAGAAAGCTTCACCTATCACATTTGCCGATGCAAATGTTAAAGCTCTTTGTGTAGCTAATTGGGATACGAATGGGGATGGAGAACTGAGTGAGGAAGAGGCTACGGCTGTAACAAGCTTGGGAGAGGTGTTTAAGTGGAATACAAAAATTACATCTTTTAATGAACTGCAATATTTTAAAGGGTTGACAAGCATTAGTGATTATACCTTCGCTAATTGCAATAGTCTAACTTCCATAATCATCCCTGAAAATGTAACATCAATAAGTAAACAAGCCTTTATTTGTAGCGCTTTGTCAACTATCAAGGTAGATGCAAACAATACTGTCTATGATTCAAGGAATAATTGTAATGCCGTCATTGAAAAGTCTACTAATACACTAATTCTAGGATGTAAAACTACTACTATTCCTGAAAGTGTAACCATCATTGGACCATACGCATATGCATATTGCACCGGGTTGTCATCAATCACAATACCAGAAACCATAACAAGTATTGGTGAATATGCTTTTTGCAGATGTGATTTCCTGACCAGTGCAATTATTGGGAATCACGTTGAAAGTCTTGGTGATTATGCTTTTTCTGGATGTCAAGAATTGGCTAATCTTACACTCGGTAATGGTTTACAAAGTATTGGAGAATATACGTTCCAATACTGCAAAAGTCTAAAAAAACTTTCCATTCCAGAAAATGTGAATGGCATAGGTAAAATGGCATTCTACTATTGTGATGGCCTGCAATCTATTACTCTACCCCAAAAGATTAGTACAATATCTGAAAACACCTTTAGCTACTGCAGTAGCCTAACTTCCATTACTATCCCAGAGGGCGTTACCCATATTGGAGAGAGAGCATTCGAAAGCTGCTATGGATTAACTTCAGTTTCGCTTCCCAAGAGCATTACTGAGATTGGTGCTTATGCATTTTTAGGTTGTACAAAATTGCAGGAATTATTAATTCCAGATAACGTTATAAGTATTGGCAATTATGCATTCAGCGGATGTACAGGGATTACAGCAGTCAATATTCCTCAAGGCGTAACAAGCATCGGTGAAGGCGCATTTTATGGTTGCAGTAGCTTGAATAACGTTACTTCATATATCGAACAATCATTCGACATTAATGATATTGTTTTTGAAGGTATTAATAGTAACTGTTTATTATATGTTCCTTATGGCTGTAAAATTGCCTACGAAGCAACTGACGGATGGAAAGACTTTAAAAAGATAGTAGAGATAGCTCCGCAGCCAACAGACATCTCGACTCTTGCCGATGCCATCTATATCGAGCCATTCTCTGGTCGCATAGACGATGATGTCAATATTGAGGTGAAACTGAAGAATGCAGAGACCGTTACCTCTTACGGTTTTGAACTGGTGCTGCCGGAAGGCATGAGTATAAAGGTAACGAGTGATAAGGAATTTGACAATGAGGTGACGCTAAACAGCAACAGACACAACAATCATACTGTCAGCACTAATAAGCTTGACAATGGTAACTATAAGGTGGCTGTAGCCTCTATGAGTTCCAAGGCACTGGCAGACAACGACGGACTGGTGCTGACCATCAAGTCAAGCATTGATAAGGAAATGGCATTAGGCAATCATCCTATAAAGATAGTGAACCCTCTGGTTGTCTATTCGGATGCTACGAAACCGACGGTGAAGCCCACCCTGACAACAATAACCATTGAAGACTACATGACGGGCGACGTTGATGGTGATGGGACGATAGACTTGGCTGATGCCGTGCTGGTCATTAACTACTATGTGGGTAAAACCGTCACTACGTTTAATGCAAAAGCTGCTGATGTGGACGGCGATGGCGTGATAGACTTGGCTGATGCAGTGAAGATCATCAGCTACTATGTAGGTAAGATACCGGCCTTGGCTCCCCGCTTCGACTGGAACTTGCCAGAACCTGAATAAAAATGAAGATACATTTAATAAATAAATATTTGGTTAACATGAAAAAGATTTTATTTTCAATGATGGCTTTTCTTGCCAGCTCAGGAATAGCCATTGGACAAAACGCCTTGACAGTGGGAAACTTTACACTACCCCAGAATGGAGGTACAATGAGAGTTACGCTAACATTGGCCGAGGAAAATGTGTACACAGGCTATCAGTTTAAAATTGAAACGCCTGATGGGATGGGCTACGTGACAGACCAAGAGGATGATGTGGCATGCACATTGGGAACTGGACATTCCAATTCGCATAGTGCAACGGCTCACTGGAACGAGGCAACAAGACTGCTGACCGTAGGCGTGTCATCCACTTCAAGTGCCCTGTTATCAGGCCAGACGATCATTCTTGACATTCCAATGTCAGCAACAAGTGCAAGCGTAGGTACTACTCATAACTTTAATATCACTGGTATTGATTTTATTAAGCAGGAAAATGCGACAAAGGTTAGCTTGTCGGATGTTCCCTTTACCGTCACCATTGGTGAGCCGGCTGACACGCGTACTATCCTTGACGAAACATCAACTGTCACTCCTGCAGCAGTCAATGGCGTGGACGTCCGCGTAAGACGCACTATCAATGCGAACGACTGGAGTACCATCTGTCTGCCGTTTGCCATGACGGAGGCCCAGACGAAGGCTGCATTTGGCAATGATGTGCAATTGGCAAATATGACCAGCTGGTCACCAGAAGAAAATGGCAATGAGGATATCGTGGGAATCAATGTTGTTTTCACATCTGTAACAGCCATTGAGGCCAACCATCCCTATATTATCAAGGTATCGTCACCAATCACCGAATTTACCGTTGACAATGTTAACATCGACCCAGAGGAAGAGCCTTATGTAAAGGTAGGTAACAAGGCTTCTAACCGTGGATGGATGACGGGAACGTATGTGGCAAACTTTACAGTTCCTGAAAATAATCTGTTTTTAAGCGGAGGCAAGTTTTGGTATTCAAAAGGTAATACGAAGATGAAGGCTTTTCGTGCTCACTTCGAATTTGCAGACGTGCTGACATCTGTAGAGTCATCGGCTCCCGTTTTTATGACATTTGAGAATGGGACTACAGGGATATCTGAAATGGGGAATGTTAGAGGTGTAGAGAATGATGCATTCTACAATCTCAAAGGTCAGCGCGTGATGAGCCCTGCAAAGGGACTGTATATTAAGAACAACAAAAAAGTTATAGTGAAATGAAGAAGAGATTATATATAACTCCAGACATGGAGGTTGTTGAGATTAAAGCAATGACACTGCTAGCAGGTAGTGGCGTTAGTAGCGTTAGCGGTATCGACTATGGTGGTGTTGATGAAAACGGCTCACAAGATCCTGAATAACCATTGACATTCAAAATAGGAGGGTGTGTCAAAATAGGCACATCCTCTTTTTTTGTTTAAACTTATCAAGTTTGTAAGTATCGGTGTCTCTATGCTGCTTTTTTCATGTTTTCAGCTTTATGAGACCACACTAAACCCCAAACTCGCATATATGAGGTTGCATGATGCATATATTGTCCTCCGTTTGTCAGCATATTGCCCTGTTTTAGGACTTTTGCTGCCATTTTTTTGATGTTAAAAGCAATGGCGAAGAAGGCAAAGTCCATTGTGACCTTGTCCTTGCCGAAGTGGCGGAAGCGTTTGTAGTGCATGTTATACTTCATTTGTCCGAAGACCGCTTCGGGTTCTATGGGACGGTTGGAACGGTGCTCAAGCCCCCTTTCTGAGGTCAGCCGCTCACGTGCTTTGCGTTTGTATTCCATGAGCCGATGGTTGACCTCTATCTCCCTGTTGCCTTTCCTCTTCTTGTAGCACCCCCATCTCAGAGGGCATCCCTGGCAGTTTTTCGCCCTATAGACGACACTTTCTGTCCTGTACCCGCTATCGGTTTTCCCATGGCTCACTCCGACACGTTCCATGTGCTGCCCCATCGGACAGACGAAATAGTCCCCCTCCGGGTTATAGTACAGGTTCTCTATGCGGAAGATGTCATTTTTGAAGGCCCGTTTCTGCTCTTTATGGAAAAAGTTGTACTTTACATATGCCTCCATTTCGTGGGCTTCCATAAAAGAGTAGTTCTCCTCGCTGCCGTAACCGGAGTCGGCACAGACCTCCTTTGCAAAATGGCCATAGCGGTTTGAGAAAGACTCGAAGAAAGGTATCATAGTACCCGTATCATTGGGATTGTGGAAGAATCCGAAGTCGGTGATGAACTGGTTCTCGGTAGCTATCTGCAGGTTGTAGCCCGGCTTGGTCTGTCCGTTGTTCATGGCATCCTCCTTCATGCGCATAAATGTCGCATCAGTGTCACTCTTGCTGTAAGAGTTGCGCTCACCCAATGTCTCAAGGTGGTTGTCATACTCGGAGAGCTTGTCACGCATCTTCTCCAACTGCGCAACTTGTTTCTTCTTCTCACGGATCGTCTTCTTCTCTTCCTTGCTCTTTGGGGCAGGCTGTTCAGAGAGAGACTGACGAAGTTCATCCGCAATCTCGGTCAGCGTCTCGGGAGTGAAACTGACCACCTCCTCATCAGCCGCCTTGTCCTGAGCGATGGCGTCGTCAACCTGAGACAGCAGGACCTTTATCTTATCCATCAGCTTGGCGCGGTTCTTCTCAACCGTCTTGCGCCAAACGAAGGTGTACTTATTGGCCTTCGACTCTATCTTTGTACCATCTATGTATTCCACATCCAAGCTCACAAGCCCCTTTGCTGAGAGCAGGAGCACCAGCTGCGTGAACACGTTGTTGATCTCATCCTTCACACGGTTGCGGAAACGGTTGATGGTGATAAAGTCCGGCTTCTCGTAGCCGGCAAGCCAGATGAAGTGGACATCTCGAAGCAGGCGCTCCTCTATCTTGCGACATGAGTAGACGTTGTTCATATAGCCGTAGATCACGGCCTTGAGCATCATCCGAGGATGGAACGGGCTGCGGCCATACTCTTTGTACAGTTTACGGAAACTTGTCAGGTCTAGCATGTCAATCAGACTGTTGACCAGACGCACAGGGTCGTCTTCCGCAATATTTTCATCAATTCGTTGCGGAAAAAGCAGAATTTGCTTGGTAGTGTAAGGACGAAAGTGTATCTTTGCCATGCTTAAAAAACTTGGTCCAAAGATACGAAAATTCTTGGACATAACAAAGCCCTGGCTTGAGAAAGTCGGGGCTTTGCAATAAAAAATGAGGATGTGCCTATTTTGACACACCCTCTTGATGTGTGTGTCGGGCATGACACTAACCTAACTGGTTGAAATCCAGTCGTGGGTATTTATCGTCAAGCGAAGCGAAAGACAAGTCGTTGACAGCAATGTCAAAGATGGAGGAAGTCGGTAGCGAGACTTTCGAGCCTACGAACAGAAACTTGGTATAAGGCTAAATGGGAAAGGATAAGACTGCACATCAAGTCGAAGTCCGAATGGTAAACGTACTCCCCAAAACAGTAAACCAAGAGGTTGTGACGTCATAAGGTTAGTGTCTTACCCCGAGAGGCCCGTCCTGCGTGTTGTCACGTGCGAAAAAAAACTCATGGGCGGGAGTCATCTGAGCCCCTAGTAGGTGTTCCACCATCACTGAAGGGGTTAATGTATACACCGATACTCTCCAATATCTACCTTGACAAGCTCGACAAGGAACTCGAAAGTCGTGGTCTTAGATTTGTCCGCTATGCGGATGACTTTGACATTTTCGTAAAGAGTGAGATGGTAGCTGACAGGGTAATGGCATCTGTAAGCCACTGGCTGGAGTCCAAGCTGCGCCTCAAGATGAGTGCCAGCAAGACCAAAGTGGTGAGACCTTCCAAGAGTGTTTTTCTCGGATTTACATTTTGGAAGTCGGTCAAAGGCTGGGAATGCAAGCCTACTGACAAGGCCAAGGAGAAACTAGAGTCCAACTGGAGTCCAAGGTCATTGCTTTTGAACTTTTCCCACTTTTTCTTTGTCACTTTCAAAAAAATATATATCTTTGCAAAATGAATGTGTTGCAACAATGAATATGATTATGATAAAACCTACAACCAAACAACTCCTCAAGCCGCAGATACTGGTATTGATGGGAGTGAAAAAGACAATGATTGCTTTACTTCTGTTCTTGCCTATGTTAGCGAGTGCAGTTAGCTTTACCGACGGTACGTTTGCCTATAACATCAATAGCGACAAACAAACCGTTACAGTTGTGGCAAACACAAGTGCCTATTCAGGTGACTTGGTCATACCGGCTACGGTTACGGACAATGGGCAGACCTACCAAGTTACTGAAATAGGACAGTCGGCTTTCAAAAACTGTACCCGGCTCAGTTCTATCCAGATGCCTGAGGGCCTGACAATCATTAATTACAGTGCCTTTGAGGGGTGTACAGGCTTGGATAGAATAAAGGTTCCCAACAGTGTCGAAACAATCTATTACAATTCATTTAAAGGTTGTAGACTATTAGAGAGTGTAGAATTGGGAATGGGGCTGAAGATAATTGGCGGTAACAGCGAGGGAGGTACGGGCTCTGGTGCTTTTGAGAACTGCACATCTCTGATGAGTCTCGACGTGCCGAGCTCAGTCACTACCATCTATGCTTCTGCCTTTCGTGGTTGTACGGCTTTAGAGCGTGTCAGTTTGCCAGAGGGATTGGAATTAATAGGTAATAACAGCTTTCAGAACTGTAGCAGTCTGACGGCCATTTCAATACCTTCTACAGTGACAAGCCTTGGAGCAAGCGCCTTCGTAGGCTGCCGCTCTTTGGAACGAGTCGTGTTGGGTGGCGGTATCCAGAAAATGGGCAACGGTGTGTTTAATAGTTGTCAGGCACTTGAGCAAGTGACGATTGCTGATGGCGTCGCTGTCATTTCAGCGGAAGCCTTCCAAGACTGCACTGGTCTGACAGAAATATCAGTGCCGGGCAGTGTCGGAATAATCTACTATACAGCCTTTAAGGGTTGCAGGGCCTTGGAGCGGGTTTCCATAGGTCAGGGTGTTGAGGTGATTGGAGGCAACAGTGAGGGGGGCACAGGTTCCGGTGCTTTCGAAAACTGCATCAGCCTGACAAACATTGACTTGCCAAGTTCGGTTACCAACATCTATGCTTCTGCCTTCCGTGGCTGTACCAGCTTAAGCAGTGTCACACTGAATAAGGGTCTTTTGTATGTTGGCAACAATAGTTTCCAGAACTGTTCGAGCTTGGAGTCCATCATCATACCAGCTACAGTCAGCCATCTTGGTGCTAATGCTTTTGTAGGCTGTTCAAGTTTGAAATCAGCCGTATTAGGCAAGGGCATCACTGAGATGGGTAACCAGGTGTTCAAGGGGTGCGCTGCACTTAGCCAGCTGACTATTGAAAAGGGCTGCGCTGTCATAAATTCTGCAGCTTTTCAGGATTGTACCAGCCTGACAGAGATTACGATACCTGGAAGTGTGACGACCATATACTATTTGGCCTTCAAAGGATGTAAGTCACTGAAATCAGTCGTCATGGAAAAAGGCGTCTCGGTAATTGGCGGAAACTCGAGTGGAGGCACCGGGTCAGGAGCCTTCGAAGACTGTACGGCGTTGGAAAAGGTTATTGTCCCAAGTAGCATTACAACCATCTACTCATCGGCTTTCAGGAATTGTAGCAGTTTGAAAGAGTTTACATTGCAGGCTACCGTGCTGCCGGAAACAGACACGAATGTATTTCAGAATGTCTCCGTTTCAGAGGCAACACTCTACGTGCCGGAGAAATCGATAGAGAAATATCGTGCCACAGAGCCATGGAGCACGTTTGGAACCATTAAGACCGTGGAGGAAGGAAATCAACAGACAGTCTATCCAAGCAGCAGCTACGAGTTGTCCGACGATGGTAAGACGCTGTTGAAATGGAACGGTACAGAAACGGAGATAGATTTTGGAATAGACCCCGTGCTTGCAAAAGTCACGATGATTGCCTACAGGGCGTTTTTCAATAATAAGAATGTGGAAAAGCTAACCCTGAATGAAGGTCTCACGTCTATTGACTACGATGCCTTTCATGGATTAGGAAAGCTGACAACACTCCATTTGCCTTCAACGCTGACTTCTATGGGCAGTTATAATTTCACGGCTTGTGAGAGTCTGAAGGACATCTCAGTCGCAGAAGGTAATACCGTCTACAGTGCTTCAGATGGTGTACTGTTTATGAAAGAAGGTGACGGGCTGCAAATCGTCATGTGTGGAGGTGCCAAGACGGGACAATATGTTTTCCCCGATAATGTGAAGTCTGTCGGGGAAAATGGCTTCTACTTTTGCGATGGCATAACCTCCGTTGTCGTTAATGAGGGACTTGAACGAATAGAAATCCAAGGTTTCTATGACTGTGATAACCTTAAGGAGATTTCACTGCCTGAGGGTTTTGTCAGCATTGGCGATTATGCCTTTACCGATTGTATAAGCCTTGATAATGTCAAGTTGCCTTCAACTGTTAAGACCATAGGCACAGGGGCTTTCTATCGTTGCAAAGCTATTAAGTCTGTGACGTGTCTTGGTACTGTGCCACCTGAAGCTAAATCGGATGCGTTTGGACTGTCAAGCATAGATCAGGCTGTACTTTACGTTCCAGCTCAGTATGTTGATGCTTACAGGCAGACTGAGCCTTGGAACCTGTTTGGAAGGATTGAGGCGATGGGTGAACCAACCCCGGATTTCGTACTTGGAGATGCCAATGGTGATGGTAAGGTGACGGTGGCTGATTATATTGCTATAGCCCATCACATCATGGGTAATACACCAGAAGGATTCAATGAGAAAACGGCTGATGCCAACGGCGATGGTAAAATAAATGTTGCCGACTACGTGGCCGTTGCCCACATGATTATGAATGAACAATAATAAATGCGAACCGATATGAATAAGCCATTTTTACGTACAATGCTGATGACGCTAACAGTCATCATGATGTCCTTTTCAATAGCGCGGGGACAGACTACCTATACAGCCTCTCCGTCGGGGTGGACATCCGTGCCCAGTTCGAACACTACGATTACTTCAGAAAATGTTACAGCTCATGGAAATCTTTTGATAGTGAAAGCTGTTTTCTCTGGTTCTACCGTTACGTTTCAAGTCAAAAAAATGGATGGAAGTACATTTCAGAATGCGACAAAGCTGAATCTTTATGAGAACAGCGTTAACGGTACGAGGAAAAAATATAAAACTTTCACTGCAGGACAATCGATCTTGAATATTGATTATGATTTAGATTTTACCAGTGGTAGCAAGAAGTATTGCCTGAGCTTGATGTCTAGAGGTAGCAACGGGGATATTTGGTACTACACCAATCCGATTACCATTACTGCAAATTCTACCGCACCTGCTAAGCCAGATTATACGACCTTTACGGGTACCAAGATTACCGCTAACAGTTTCGAAGCGAGCTGGAGTCATGTTACAGGAGCTACAAAATACGAAATCAATGTGGCGACAGACAAGAACTATAGTCCGATAGTGTTCAATAGCACTACCTCAAACAACTACATCACCGTAACCGGTTTGAAGGCTAACACTTCATATTATTTCCAGGTGCGTGCCTATTCCAATGGACAGTGGAGCGAATGGTCCAAGAGTATCAGCACTCCTGTTACCACGAAGTCTAACGCTCCAGACAAACCCGACTATACGACCTTTACGGGTACCAAGATTACCGCCAACAGTTTCGAAGCGAGCTGGAGTCATGTTACAGGTGCCACAAAATACGAAATCAATGTGGCGACAGACAAGAACTATAGTCCGATAGTGTTCAATAGCACTACCTCAAACAACTACATCACTGTAACCGGTTTGAAGGCTAACACTTCATATTATTTCCAGGTACGTGCCTACTCAAACGGTCAGTGGAGCGAATGGTCTAAGAGTATCAGC
>JAEEGG010028899.1_pt1 | contig 10389 bp, 10 predicted proteins | sample 9134161 | NCBI WGS metagenome assembly JAEEGG01 (sample SAMN16246543, study PRJNA631951) | gut metagenome | biome: gut microbiome; feature: rumen; material: CR-attached | host: Bos | place: Iran: Karaj | collected 2018-10 | reverse complement strand
AGCCCTGAAGAAATTCAAGCGCAAATTCGAGAAGACCGGTACCGTACGCGAACTCCGCGCCCGCAAGAACTTCGAGAAGCCTTCCGTGAAGAATCGCATTGCTCATCAGAAGGCCGTGTACGTCCAGCAACTCCGCCTCAAGGAAGAGCAGTAAGCCTTCTCTTACACCTGCACCATAGCGGGACCAGCCCAAAAGGGTTGGTCCCGTTTCTTTTTTTCCTTATCTTTGTGTGACTGTATGAAAGCGCTCCGCATCATCCGGAATATCGTGCTGGGCCTCGTCGTCCTGGTGCTCCTCCTGCTGGTCGCCCTGCAGGTGGTCCTGCGGCCGAAGGTGCTCACGCCCCTCGTGAACGGTTTTGCGGAACAGTATGTGGATGGCGGGGAACTTCGCTTCTCCCGGGCACATGCGTCGGTCATCAAGGACTTCCCCTTCCTGAACTTCACCCTGGACAGTTGCGCGCTCGTGTATCCGCATGACCGGTATGCCCGATACGACTCGACGATTGTCGAGAAAGGGCGCTTCCCGCTGCTGCAGGCCGGCAGGCATCCGGCCATGGACACGCTCGCGTCGTTCCGGACGCTGCAAGCCTCCCTGAACCTGGTGAACTTCCTGCAGAAGACCAGTTACGACATCCGCCGCGTCGAACTGGACCGTCCCCGGATTTTCGCGCATTACTATGACAGCACGGCCGCGAACTGGGACATCCTCCGGCTCAAAGACGCCGATGACACCACCGCCTCCGCTCCCCTGCCGCCCATCCGGCTCCAGAAGATCCGGCTGACGGGCCGGCCGTTCATCGTATTCACGGACCAGAAGGATACCCTGCTGGGCCTCCTCACGTTGCGGCGGCTGACGCTGGACGGGAAAATCGACACCCACCGGATTCCCGACGCGCGGGTCCGGTTGCGGGCGGACAGCCTTTTCCTGACCGGCCGTCTCCCCGCCGACACCGTTTCCGTGGGGCTGGACCGCCTGGAAGCGGAGGGGAAGGAGCGCAAGGTCTCGCTCTCCGCGGATGCCAAAGCCTCCCTGTTCTCCCGTTCCGCGGGACGGATACGCGTTCCCGTGCATCTGGAGGCCGATGCCGCGTTCCCCGAGCGGCGGGACGACGCCCTTGAAGTGCAGGTGGACCGGCTGGGCCTGCAAGTCTCAACCATTGATTTGAAAGGAAGCGGAGACGTGGTCTTCCACGCGGACAGCACGGAGATCCAGGCTGATGCCACCATCGAGAAATGCCCCCTGGGCCAACTGCTGGCCGAATATCAGGTCAATTTCCCCGTCCTCAAGAAGGTCAGGACGGATGCGGTCCTGGACCTGGACGCCCACTGTGACGGCGTGCTCGCGGAGGGTCGTCTCCCCCGCATCAACGCCCGCCTGCAGATTCCGGATGCATACCTCGATTACGAAGGATTGGGGCGCCGCGGGCAGGTATCGCTGGATGTCGATGCGGTCACGGACGAGGAACTCAAACTGGACCTGGACCTGAACCGCGTGCTCGTGGACATCGTGGGAGCGCGCGTGGACCTGAAAGGAACGGCCGCCGATGTCACCGGCGACGATCCCTTCTTCGCCCTCAGCGGCAACGTCCGCGCCCGGGTCGATTCCCTCACCCGGGCCTACACCGCCGACCGGGGCATCACCGGCACCGGCTCGATCACGGCTTCCCTGAACGGCCAGGCGCGCCTGTCGCAACTTACGCTGGCCAAGATCGGCAATGCCGACATCAAGGGCAACGCAGTCATCCGGGACCTCTCTGTCGATGACACGAAGGACGGACTCAAGGCCTGGGTCCGGAAAGCGGACCTGCAACTGGAAACGAAGGGCAACCGCATTGACGACAACCTGCGCCGGGGTGCCCGCGTGCTGGCACTGGATGCGACGCTGGACACCCTGGACGCCACCTACAAGGGCGGCACTTTCATCCGCGGCAAGGATGTCCGGGTGGAGGCGCAGAACTCCGCGGCCATCCTCCGCGGCGGCAAGGAACTGACGCCGCTGATGGGCGTGCTCACCGCCGCGAACCTGACGATGCGGGACGAGGAAGGGACCGCCATCGGCCTGCGGGACAACAGGGAGACGTTCCGGGTCACACCTTCCACCAAGGACTTCCGCTCCCCGAAGTTGAACCTCACGAGCGAAAGCGTGGGCGTCCGGGTTCGGTCCGGCTCCAACGGCGTCCTGCTGAGGAACTTCAAGTTCGACGTAACCGCGAACAAGCACCTGCTGGCGGAACGCACGTCCGCCCGGCTGAACCACTTCATGGACTCCCTCCAGCGGGTGTGGCCCGGCGTCCCGCGGGACTCCCTGATGGCGAAATACCGCCGGAGCCACCCCCGGCGCACTTTCCCCGCCTGGATGCAATCCGATTTCCGGGACCGGGACATCCACATCAATCTCTCCGACGCCGTCCGTCAGTATTACCGCAACTGGGACTTCTCCGGCAGCGTCGCGCTGGAGCGCGCCCGCGTGCTTTTGCCCGCCTTCCCGCTCCAGACGCAGGTAACGGATGTCCGCGGCACGGTCTCGAATGACAAGGTGGACCTGAGGAACATCACCATCCTGGCCGGGGAATCGAACCTGTCCGCACAAGGTACCTTGAGCAATCTCCGCCGCTCCCTCCTGATGCGGGGGACGATGGAACTGGACGCCACGGTCACCTCCGACCATCTGGATGCCAACGAGTTGATGCGAGCGTATGACTATTATTCCCACTACGATCCTGCACCTTCGATGGAACGCGCCAGTGACGAGGCCATCGAACGGGCGATCGAAACGGTCGAACTGCCGGACAGTACGGTCTCGCGCCTGCTGGTGGTCCCCGGCAACCTGAACGCGCGGGTGAGCCTGGAGGCCAGCGACATCCGGTATGACAGCCTGGAGGTCTCCTGGGCGGCCGCCGACCTGGAAATGAAGCAGCGCACGCTGCAGATCACCAATGCCCTCGCCGCCACCAACATGGGAGAAATGCACTTCGAGGGTTTCTATTCCACCCGGTCCAAACAGGATATCAAGACCGGATTCGACCTCAATCTCGTAGACATCACCGCAGAGAAGGTCATCACCCTCTTCCCGGCGGTGGACACCCTCATGCCCATGCTGCGCTCCTTCGCGGGCGACCTGAACTGCGAACTCGCCGCCACGGCGGAAATGGACACGCTCATGCGGCTCGTGCTCCCGTCCATCGACGGGGTCCTCCGGATTTCAGGCAAGGAACTGTCTATCGACGGAGATACGGACGGATTCAAGCGGATTGCCAAACTGATGATGTTCCGCAACAAAAACGGGGCGTACGTGGACGAGATGGGCGTGACCGGCATGGTCCGGGACAATGTGCTGGAGGTATTCCCCTTCGTGATGGGCGTGGACCGCTACACCCTGGCCGCGAGCGGACTGCAGCATCTGGACGAGTCCTTCAATTACCACCTGTCGGCCATCAAGTCTCCCCTGCTGGTGAAGTTCGGGGTAAACATCTGGGGCGACAATTTCGACAAGATCAACTACGGGCTCGCCAGGGCCAAGTACCGGCGCATCCCAGTGCCGGATTTCTCCCGGCAACTGGACACCGTGCAGAACAGCCTCCTCGCCTCCATACACAGCATTTTCGAACTGGGTGTGGACCAAGCCATCGCCGAAAACAACGCGCAGCGGTACATCCAGGACCGGATGGAAAGCACGGGCTACACCCCCGCCGCCGACACCCTCGCAGCCCCCGCCTCGATCACGGATTCCCTCGCCCTGATGAACCGCCGCTTCGAAGAAGCCTCCGCGCAGATGGACCGGGATGCACTGAAGGAGGAAGTGCTTTCGGTCATTTCAGGGGAAGCCGAGGGCGACTCCTCTGTCATTTCGAGCGAAGCCACGGGCGAAGTCGAGAAATCTCCTGCAAAGAAAGAAGAAGATGAATAGTTTCGAGTATATCGAGGTTGCCGTCCGCCTGGACCCCTTTTCCGAAGAGACGGCCGAAATGCTGATGGCGGAACTCGCCGAACTGCCGTACGATTCGTTCGTCACGGAGGAGCCTTTCCTGAAGGCGTACATTCCCCTGTCCGAGTACCGCGCAGGAGACTTGAAGGTCGTGCTGAGCGGGTATCCCGACGTATCCGGATTCGACGCCGTCCCCATCCAGGGTCAGAACTGGAACAAGGAGTGGGAGCAGCGCTTCGAGCCGATCGTCGTGGACGGGAAGGTGACCGTCAAGGCGTCTTTCAACAAGGATGTCCCCCGCACGCGGTTCAACATCTGGATCGACCCGGAAATGGCCTTCGGTACCGGCTCCCATGACACGACATACATGATGATGCAGCGGATGCTGGGGATCGAGTCCGCCATCCGTGGCCATGTCGTCCTGGACATGGGCTGTGGCACCGCCATCCTGGGCATCCTCGCCGCCAAGATGGGCGCCCGGAAAGTGTTTGCGGTCGATATCGACGCTGTCGCCGCCCGCTCCGCCTGGGGCAATGCCCGCTGGAACCGCGTGGGTACCCGTGTCGAAACCGCCTGCGGCGACGCTTCCCTCCTCCAGATGGGCACTTACGACGTCATCCTTGCGAACATCCACCGCAACATCCTCCTGGAAGACCTTCCCACCTATGTCCGCTCCCTGCGGCACGGCGGCCACATCCTGATGAGCGGCTTCTACGAGGCCGACATCGCCCCCCTGCGTGACCGCGCCACCGCCCTCGGCCTTACCTGGGCCGGCCAGACCCTCCGCAACGGCTGGGTCTGCATCGAGTTCACCCGGCCCTGACCTGGTCTCGAGCGAAGGGGCCATCGTCATTTCGAGCGAAGGGACTACTGTCATTTCGAGCGAAGTCGAGAAATCTCACCATTTTTCATTATCTTTGCAATCCTTTCCGCGGGTGTGTTGGAATTGGTAGACAACCCAGACTTAGGATCTGGTGGCGCAAGCCGTGGGGGTTCGAGTCCCCCCACCCGTACAAGGGGACTGCTTTTATCAAGAGGCAGTCCTTTTCCACAAAGTACCTATCTCTGAGGCCGTTGCGATTATCACAGGTATCATTTCATTTTGGTTCGTACAATTGATCTGCCATTTCTCCATTTCCAACAAGAAAAAGAAACTCAATGTGATGCAAGATTCCGGTCTTCACGACGTTTTAAGATAAAAAGGTATTATGAGAAGAGTTTTTCCGGTTATTACAGCCATTCTGGTAGCTTTGGGATCGATGACGACTTCCTGCAAGAAGGTGTACGTCCCCGATATCAGTGACGCTATCTATGATCTGGTCCAGGAACTTAAGCCCACTTCCGTGGACGAGTATCTGTACAACGCGGAGAAGGTGTATCACTTTGACACCTGGAGCGGCCCCGACGACTTTACTTGCCTGTATTCAAACGAAGGAGAATTGATGGCCTATTTCGGAGGATTCACCGGAAACGGCGACGGGCGGTGCACCGACTTCTTCGAAAACGCTGTGCGCCTCCGTACCATCTATGCAAATGGTCGATGGTGCAGGGGCAAATAGAATCCGCACGATCTCATATCTACCTGGATACCAAGTAGATACACCTCTCTATAATCATCATAATTGGTTCGATAATTGTTAACGATCACGTACAAGACCTTGTAATTGATTGATTATCAGAGATTTAGGCCTATCAGAGAAGTCGATTTCTGTAAGATTTCAAGATGTGAGAGAGTCCCCTATCGATGCAAAACCCCGGCATTCTTTTAAGATGTCGGGGTTTGTGTAATGCCGAAAAATTGGAATTCAAATCAAAAAAACATCAGCAGTTTAGGAAGGAAGATAATAACGCCGATGATTGCAGCCGTTATAGCACAGATAAGCACTGCGCCGGCACAAATATCCTTCACATCGCGAATTCTATCATCCTTTTCAGGCTGAACGACATCAGATAATCCCTCAATGGCAGAGTTAATAGCTTCGGCAGCCAAAACGAGCCCGATGGCGAAGAAAACAGCGATCCACTCAACTGTTGAAATATGGAAAAGCAAGCTGGCAATGATGACCAGAACGGTCATGGTGCAATGTATCCATGCATTGTGCTCCTGACGGACGAATACTGTCACCCCCCTCCAGGCATTCTTGAAACTGGCAAGTCGTGCTTTAATGGAAAACTTTTTCTTCATAGCACTAATAGCGGTTCAAATTCCGATTTATCTGAACAAACTTACTAATTCTTCAGCACATCAGCAAAACAAGGATCTTTGTGTGTTCAAAATAGATAACACTCCAGTGCCCGGAGGTTATTCCATATCTAATTGATTACCAATAAAATAAAGTGCCATTAGATCCTCCAGAAAAGTTAGATATAAGTTAACGACCCCGTACACGCGATTGAGCCCGGCTTCCGCCGGGCTTTCGCGTACGGGTATGGGGGGACTCCGTCCGTCCACGTTACCCCCTCCCTAAATCCCTCCCCTCGGGGGAGGGACTCGGCGGCAGAAGCCGCCGTTCGCCTGACGGCTCAGTCGCTTCGCTCCGAAGTATCTTCGATTCAGTGTTGATTCAGTGCCAATGCCTTTATTTCTCCCCGGAGTGCGCGTACAGGTCCACTTTCTGGACCCTTACAAGCATTTTCAGCCGTTTTTGCTTGCACCGGTCCACGTTTTGGACCTGTACAAGCACCATCTTTTTGGATATGTGGAGAAATGTGGGTATCTTCACATTGAAACGACAGGATTCGGAGAATAGCAAGCGACATGAAAAAGAAGAAAAACAGGCAGAAACAAAGGAAGCGCTACTACGATTATCGACTGGTACTGCTGTTCGTGGGGCTGTTTGCTGTCTTTTTTGCTCTGAGTTATCTTCGAAGCCGCCTTTTACATACGGCGCTGCTGGTAGGGTGGAAAGCATTCTGGGATGCTTCCCAGAGCACATTGACATCACTGAACTATTGTCTTGTATTCTTTGAAGTCCTTCTGACCTGGGCAGCTGCCGGATCATTATGTGCGGATGACAAGGCTGTGGGCGACGTCGACAAGGATTATTCCTCTGCCCTTTGGACATCCGCGTTGACGGGATTACCACTTGGCATCAACTGTGTTTCTGACCTTTCGGTATGGGCATACTACTCCGTATTTATGCTTGTAACGGCCTGGCTGATCGGAAAAGAAATCGGCTTTGCCTATCCCGTCGGAAACCGGATGCTGAAGAGTGTTTACAATGAGACGGCCGATATGAACGTGAGGACAAAAATGGGGGCAGAATACCGTTTCCGTCACCACACCGGTTTTTGGATTTCCTGCATCGCATTGGCCATTCTTTTCATCCTTTCCGTCGTCTTTTTCATCAAGGCCTATCACCAAGTTTGAAGATGAGAACATTATATTTCGTTGTAAAAAAAGCCATTGACGAGCTTGACATGTATGGCTTGTTGAAGATGGGCGCACCAGATGACGAGTTTGAATACGAAGCGTTACGGATATCTGAACGAATTTCAGAGAACGATTCTATCCAACAGATAGCATCTGTAATTGCGGACGTATTCAATCAGGCTTTTGATGAGCACCACGAAGCATCCGTTTTCCTTGCCACAGCAGGAAGAATCTCGCAACTGTTTGCAGAAAACAAATAATCGGTGAGTGAACATGAACCCTGTCTATATCTTATGGGGACTGTCTGCCCTTTTTGCGGCAATAACTATTTGGATCTGGCGTATGCCGGAGAAGGATTGGCTTTATTGGATGTCTTGCCGCAACTATTTTAATATAGACTTTCACAAGTACAACAATAAAAAGGTAAGGACTCTCAGTATAGCTATTGGTCTCTTTGAGGGGGTCTGCCTGTTCTTGTTGGGCCTGACTCTTTGGAGACACGGTGTCCTTACCAAAGTCCATCATGTCCTTGCTGTATGTATGGTCCTTGCCCCTATCGCTTATTGGCCCATACTCCTATTTTGGTGCAAGAAGAGTAAATACAAAAAGAAATAACAAGAAAGGGCTGATCTCAACAGTAGGATAAGGTACCGAGCCTATAATCACACCCTGAATACACCCTCCCTACGCACAAATGATGAGTATAACCGTGTTCAAAAAATGAAAGCACCCGAACTTTTGGCGGTTATTCTATATCTAATTGAATACCAAGCAGATACATTTCTCTACAATCGTCAAAAATAGTTCGATAATTGTTAACGATCACGTACGAAACCCTGCCCGGCTTTGATGGCCGGGCGGATTTGTTGGTATGTTTTTCGCAGTAGTTTTCGGCCAAATGAAATCAAGAAAGAAACTCGAGAAGAAATGGATCTTATGGCTTGGCCTGATCTTGCTGGGATTCGTTCTCTATAGCAATATCAGGGTTGACCGGTACGCCAAAGGCAGGCTATATGATACTGTCTCTACGGTCCCCCATTACCATACGGCACTAGTCCTCGGGACTTCGCCGATCGGAAGGAGTGGAGGGCCGAACCTTTATTTCCTATCCAGGATCGATGCGACGGTAAAACTCTATGAGGCCGGAAAGATCGACAGAATCCTGGTCAGCGGGGATAACCGGAAGGAAGAGTACAACGAGCCGGAGGAAATGAAGAAGGCACTGGTCGATAAAGGGATACCGGAAGAGGTCATCTTCTTGGACTATGCCGGTTTCAGGACCCTTGATTCTGTGGTCAGGGCCAAAGAGGTTTTCGGTCAATCCGAGTTCATCGTCGTCAGTCAGAAGTTCCATAACGAGCGGGCCGTTTTCATCGCCAAAAAGAAAGGAATCAAGGCTGCCGGTTTCAATGCCGCGGATGTACGCGCATCCTACGGCTTCATCACACACATCAGAGAATGGGGCGCCCGATGCAAGGTATTCATCGACCTGATGTTTGGAAAGAAGCCCCATTTTCTGGGTGAACCTGTTGATATTGGGTAGACTATGATCCCCTTGAACGTTTCCTTCGGGATTTACGCTTTCCTTCCGATGGGATGGCTGTTTATGGCTTTCGTCATTCTGGGCGAGGGCTTTCTGATGAGCTGGTATCTGACCGGAAAGAAGTTTGAAAAGAAGACATACCAGACGGCCGCCCTTTCGAATATTGTCAGCGGTGCAGTAGGAATCATTACGACTCTGGAATTGAACGGAGGTTGGTGGCTCGTTGTCTGGTTCCCTTGGGTCAGCAAGCACGAGGTGGATATCCATGACCCTCAATCTCTATGGACCTTGGTTCTCTTTTATTTTGCCGCATTGATCCTTTCCGTCCTCATCGAACTGCTGATCAATCATCTGATGCTCCAGAAACGATTCCCTTTCAAGAAAACGCTCCACGCAACCTTGATAGCCAATGCGTTCAGTTACGTTCTCGGGGCCGTATTGATAGTTCTGCTATGCATTTGAATACCAGACAGATATACTTCTCTATAATCATCAAAAGAGGTTCGATAATTGTCCCGTTGCCCCACCCCTAGCCCCTTTGGCTCATTCGCTCCAAAGGCGCTTTTATTCAGCTTGGGCCAGACGCTCTCGTTTGCGGGTAAAGGTAAGATTGATTATATTTGTCCGTGAAACCATCGTTACATATTTGCCTGTTTCTAGTTATCACCTGCGCCGCATCGGCCCAGAATAAGGAAGTGGAATGGGGAGAAAGGAAACTGACCTTGGAAGACTATCCAGTTTCCGAATCCGTCTTTGACCAAGGGATTATTTCAACCTTTGACTGGGATCAGGATACCCGGAGAATGAAATCGAAAAGCAAATGGAACCTGGTAATTTGTTATACGACCATCAGAAACAGGTTCCTCCCGGACAGTTCCTGGATATATTCAAGCCTCAGGACTCCCCAGACCGTGGAGTATGAACAATTGAAATTCGACCTATCTGAAGTTATAAAAAGAAGGCTGGAAAAGCAGGCATATCTGGAGGAATATTACTCTTACTCCACCATGGAAGCTTTCAGCGACAGTTTGAACCGATTGATTCATGAATTGAACGCTCAGACCAACAATGGAAAGAATAAAGAAACCTTAGACTCCGTGAAGAATCAAGTGGACTCCCTGTTGTCTATACCAGATTCGCCACTATTTGATTCTTCCGTTTGTCCAGAGAGGAGAGGATGGCTTTTCGGATTGGAATTAGTCCCTGCTCTGCGAACCCGTACAGGTTCGATTTCCAATATCTTTCCAAGCCCGAGCACCTATGTGTCATTTGAGTTTTCGTTTGGCAAAGGGCGCCTTCTCGGCTCTGCTGGGATGTCAGCTCATTTGGGCGGTTTTCTAAAGAGTAAAGGAGCCTTTTCGTATAGGTCGTCCTTTTATCCCGAGAATCTGAGGTGTGAAGATGAAACTTTTTTCTTGTCCATCAGATATCTCCTGCTCGATAACAACTATTTCATGACCGGGCCTTTTGCTGGCATCGGTATTACCATGTTTGATGTTCAAGGGAAAGACTATCCTTCTCTATTCAGTCCTCATTATTGTGCCG
>JAEEGG010028898.1_pt1 | contig 10390 bp, 2 predicted proteins | sample 9134161 | NCBI WGS metagenome assembly JAEEGG01 (sample SAMN16246543, study PRJNA631951) | gut metagenome | biome: gut microbiome; feature: rumen; material: CR-attached | host: Bos | place: Iran: Karaj | collected 2018-10 | reverse complement strand
CTTCGTAAATCTCCCTCGCGCCCTTCGCGCGGAAGAGGTTGTACTTCGCTCGCGCCTCCGTCGAGATGACGTCCGCCATCGTGTGCTCAAGTTCCGGATCGAACGTCGCAGCCGCGCCGATCGCCTGAGGGAACATCGTCGCGAGACCCGCGCGTGCGACGCCGTGAAGCGCCTCGTTCCACCAGTGGTAGGCAGGGATGCCGAGCCTGTCTACGGGCTTCGACTCCATCATCAGCTCGGAGACGCACTCGTCGCCCGTAAGCTGTTTGACTAGCGCCTCGGCCTTTGCGCGCGCCGCTGCGCGGCTTTCTGCCGTAGGGACTGCCTGCGTGACTGTCGCGCCGAGCACCGCGGCCGCGATGATGACCTGTTTCTTCATGTTTTCCTCTCGTGTTTGTATTACTTAATTTGGCGTTAACTTACCGCAACATCACCCTCAGTCCGGTACGAGCCCTCAAAACAAGGCTGCGCCCGCGAATCTGGGCAAACCATCCCTTAGGCGCGCCCTCTACGGACGGAATGCCGGTGATGGATTCAGTGGCTGTTGCGAGGACGTAGAACACCGACCTGTCGAGAAGTTCCGTATCGCCGGTCAGCGTGATCGTAGCTCCCGTGAAGTCGAACGAGTCGCCTGTCAGGGCATTGCCCGCAACGAGGTCGGCGACGTCAACCGTCCAGTCGCCCGAAACAACGAGCGTACCGTTTGTGAACGCGCCCGCCGCGGAGTAGAAGTCGCCGGAGAGCGTGAGGTCAGCCCCGCCGAGGTCGACCTGCGCGCCGTTCGCGATCGCGAAGGACGTGTTCGCGGGGAGCCTCTGGAATCCCGACAGAGTCGACACCGTGGTGAGCAGCGGCTTGTCTCCGCCAGCCGCATGGGCAGTGAGCGGCACGTAGTTGTCACGCTGTTCCTCGTTACGGCCGGAGAAGTCCACGCCGATGCCGATGTAGTTGAGGCTGAGCCAGCCTTTCGACGACGGACCCGACCCGCCCGTGCCCTGCCAGAGTCCGATGCGGATTGTATGCGCACCCGGCGTAAGCGTGCAGTTGGCCTTCGTCGGCGCATCCCAACCTTCATTGTTAAGAACATCGACGCCATCGATGGTAAGGAGAACGCCGTCATCGAAATTCTCCGCGAATGTCCAAGTGACGTTGGTCGAATCATGATTCCAGATGTAACCCTCGTACACGTAGCCGATATTCTTGTTTCCGATGCCATCCAGCACGGCCGTCTCTTCATGATAGGTGTTGGCGTAATCGAGGTTGGGATCGACGCAGGCGCGCGGCGTCGGCGATGTCTTCCAGTTTCCGCCTGGGATGAAGCCACCATAGAGTCCGACCGTCGGCGTGAGCCTAAGCGTGCCGCCGTTGACGTGGACATAGGCATCGGGCGCGAAGTCCTGCACATCGAGATCATCAGTCGTGAGCGTGAAGAGCGATCCGTCACCCGGATCCTCGAGGGTGACGAAGTTGCCGTAAACGCCCTCGTCGCGTCCCTGGAAGTCAATGCCGATCGTCCAGCCGCCATCGGGATGCTGCCACCACTGGAACCAGTCGGCGGTCGCGCACGGGCCAGATGTTCCGCCGCCCTGGTACACGACGAGGTGGAAGCGGTGCGGACCCGGCGTGAGCGTCACAGAGCCATACGTCGGCCTTGTCCAGGCATTTGCCTCGCAGTCGTTCAGCACGACCGCATCGTCGATCGTCAGATAGACGAAGTCGTCGAAGTGCTCTGCGAACGTCCATGTAACAGTTTCGCCCGTGCGGTTCCAGATGTAGCCATCGTACGCGCAATTGATGTTGTGGTTGAGGTATTCCATGTCCTCGAATATCCGATAGTTGTCTGGCATGCCCGTCTGGGCGTACTCGAGGTTCGTGACGACGAGCAGGTAGTCGTCTGCAGTCGCCGTGAACGCCGTGTCGAGGTCTCCGTTCTTGAACGCCGCATAGAGTCCGGGCTGGCGAGCGGACTGGTTCTCGCCTGTCAGCGTCAGCTGCGCGTTCAGGGTCGAGACGTCATCAGCTTCTCCCTCCACAACCAGCTCCGTGGCAGCAAAGGACGGCGCGCTGAATGTACCGCCGGCAAGCGTGAGCGGACCGGGCTGTATCGAGGCTCCGGCGGGGATCGACAGCTCGCCGCCGCGCACCTCCGCACCGGCGACCGCGTTGTTCCCCTCGAGCGTGAGGGTGCCCTCGCCCTTCTTGACGATCGGACCGGACGAGCTTTCGCCCATCGTGATCGCCGTGGCGGCGATCTCGTAGAACTGCGTGTTGTTGTCGATCTTGAGGCCGCCGCCGATCAGCTTGACGGTCGGCTTCTCCGTGTAGCCCCAGCCCGGGCTCGTCACGATGATTCCCTTCACCTTGCGCGTCGCGGTGTCGAAATCCACCACCGCCGTCGCGCCGGCACCATCGCCTTCGATCACCACCATTGGAGGCCCCATCAGCTCTGTGCCCTTCCAGGCGAGCTTCGCGGCGTCGGCATGAGTCCAGCGGATTGCCTTCACGCCAAGTCCCGTGGGCGCGCGGAGCGTCTGCCCGAGAGAGACGGAGTTGCCGGCGGTGTCGAACTGAGCGCCCTTTTCGTACACATACACGCCGTCGAGCTTGCTTTCGGCGGCGTCGCCGAAAAGCTTGGCGCCGGTCTGCTTCGCCTTGAACGTACCGCCGTTGAACGTCGCGTACGCCTTGGCGTTCTCCTTGTTGCCCTTGTAGAGCGAATTTGCCGCCAACTCGCCGCCAATGAAATTGACCTGGCCGGTGAAGTCCTTTCTGTCCGCCACGCGCACGCCCGCGCCGATGTTGGCCGAGCCGCCGCGCATCTCATAGACGGCAGTGCCGTTCTTGCCGTCCCAGTCGTTGGCCTCGCCCATGTCGAATCCGCCAACCGTCTCGAACGTTCCGCCGCTCTGGTCGATAGCGCCGTGTCCGCCGCGGCTCATCACGAGCGCGCCGTAGAGCGCATTGGTGACGAGCACGGAGCCTTCGTCCCTGATTGCGAGCGTCGAATATCCATTGGGGTGCTTTGCGAGCTGCGAGTAGCCCATGAACGCCGTGGAACCTGTGCCTGCGACCTCCCAGTAGCCCCAGGTGTACTGCGCATTCGCGAGCACCGTGTCGCTGGAGTGTCCGCCCCAGTTGACGATCTCGCCGCCGCTCTGAAGCACCGCGCTCTGGCTGAACTGGTTGTTGCACATGAAGAGCTTGTTCGAGACGATGCCGCCGTCCTGCACCTCGAGAATGCCGCCGCCTACATCAGTGCTGCCAATGCTGAGGGCGGGAGATCCGTTCTGGGCCGGAGCCATGTACGACTTGATCAGCGCGCCCTTGCCTACGAGAACGGAAGGAATGTTGCCGTCGCTGCGCACATTGCCGATGTTGAGGTTGTTGTTTCCGAAGTCGATCTTGGAATCGTAGATCTCCACGCGCCCGCTCTTGATGACCTGCAGTCCGCTCATCGTGTTCTCAGAGTTGTTGGAGATGACGAGCGTGCCCTGGTCCGCGTAGATTCCGCCGCCAGCCAGATAGGCCATCTTGTCTATGAATGTGCCTTCTCCGGTCTTGCCGATGCCGATGGCCTTCACAACGTCGCCTTCGCCAGATTCGGCGTCGATGCCGTTCGTGTCGATTGTGATGGAGCCCTTCCCGTCATCAGGGGCCGTGGCGTTGGCGAGAAGATCGGCCACCTCGGCCTCGGTCCATCCGCCTTCGCCGAGCTTCACGCCGAGCTTGCCCGTTCCTGACACAGTGACGGTGCCAGGCTGATTGTAGCCAGGCAGCGCTGCGGCGGTCTCGAAGAGAATCGTTCCCTTGTTCGCCTCGGTGCCGCCCGTGTAGTCGTTCTCCGCGTTCGAGATGCGCACGATTCCGGAATCGTCGCCGTCTGCGCCCATAAGCCTGCCGGTGCCTGTGATCTTCGCAGGCAACACGGATGTGACGCCATTGCCGGCTCCGACCTTCAAAGTGCCGACGTCGAGATTGATCTGCCCCGTAACGAGGTTCTGCGTGGTGTTGCCGGCGCGGTAGAGGAAGCGTCCACCCGTCGCGCCGACGTAGAACGGCCATGTGATCGCGCCGTTGAGATTGTAGAACGAGAATGTCGAGCCGTTGAAAAGCTCGAAGGAGCCGTTGCCGTTTAGCGTTGTAGCCACCTCCACGCCAAGCGTGCCTTCCTCCACGCGCATCTTGGCGCTGTCACCGCCGGCATATACGGGCACGGAAGTCAGCAGAAACTCGCTGCCACCCTTCTTCGTGAGGACGTATCCGTTCATGTTGAAGTACGCCCCATTGACGGTATTGCGGAAGTCAAAGCGTCCCAGCGCGTTCACCGTCGCGTCGCCGGACATCTCGCCGCAGACGAGCGCGTTGTACTGGCTCGTCGTGGAGGTATTGGCGAGCGCGCCTTTTCCGTTGTCGCCGGTACCCTCAAAGACAATCTTCGTCGCGCGCAGCCCAACTGCGTTTCCACCGGCGCCGGGCATGCCGACGTCGAGCGTCGCGCCAGAATCGACCTTGATAGTCGCCGCACCGTCTCCGAAGCTCTTGTAGGCATCCGTGCGGCCGATGAGAAGCGTTCCCTCCTTGACCTCGAACGTTCCGGCGAAGTTGGGGTTCTCGTTGTCGATCGTTAGCGTGCCCGAACCGCTCTTCACGAAGGCGCCCGCGCCGGAGAGCGTCTGCGCGAGCGTGGCGTCGGCGTCGTTCGGCATCTCGACCGTGCCAGCGCCGATCGATATGGTCTTCATGTCCGTTCCGCCCACCAGCTTCGCCGCGCCTTCGCCGAACTTGACGATCTGATTATTGTCGGCTGTCTTTGCCGCGAAAGAGTTGAGGAACAAAATGGCGCCGGCGTCCTTCACGTCCAGCGTCAGCGTGCCGTTGAGCGGCGAAACCACGCCTCGCCCGCCCATGTTGCCGATCGACATGTCGCCTGCGCTGGAGTTGATGCCGAGCGTGCCGACCTTGAAAGTCTCACCGTCGCCGATCGCGAGCGTGTGCCCGGCGACAAAATCGTTCACATACATAGCAGCCTCGGTGACTACATCGCCGAGCGAGTTCAGCGCCCCTACGGCGTCGGTGGCCACGCGGTAGTTTGCCGTCGCGTCGCTCGCCACCGTCTCGCCTGCCGTCGCGAGGTCGGTCCAGGTGACGGCGGACGCGTCGCCGAGCTTCGCCTGGCATGTCACCGTGCCGACGCCGTTCGACGCCACCACGCGCCAGTACTTCTCAACCATCGGATTGTACGCGCTTGGAATCGTGTAGGACGTAATTCCAGGCTTCATGACCTCCACTTCAGTCCACGGTCCCTCGGCGGAGTCTGCGGAATAGACGTAGTAGCGGAGAACGTCGTACGGATCCGACCATGTCATCTTCACGTCAGACCCGTCGCCGACGATAGCCGGATCTGTCCACCGCGGCGCTGCGGCCCCCCACACGGAGAAGCCGCCGTATGTCGCGTTGTCGGCGACGCCTTCGAACGACATTTCGAGGAAACCATCCGCATCGGCCGTCACGAAGCCTTCCGACACGTAGGGCGTGCGAACGTTGTGGCATGGACAGAGCGGATCATCGCCAAGGTCCTTGTTCGGGCCAATGTAGGAGCCGTTGACTTTGACGTAGAACCTGCGGTTGTTGTTGTCCTGCGTCTGCCAAGTCTCGGCAATGTAGTGCTGGAAGATATAATCCCTGCCAGGCTCGAATCCGCCCACCTTCACCTTGGTGTTGTTTCCGTAGCACTCAGTGCCCCACACCTCGTCTGGAACGAAGCCGTATTGGAAACCAGCAGGCTTGGTGGAAAACTCGATAAGGACATTGTTGATCGTCTGTCCCAGTCGATGCGAGTGGCCGCTCTGATTGGACCGAAACTCCCAGTCTGAGCGAAAGATACCGGCATCGTCGTTTGCGTTGTTCCCCGATATGAACGCATCCACCATCCCGTACCCACGTTCCGTGGGCAGCTGGGGATACACCGGCGGGTCGTAGGCGAACGCCGCTCCACCAAGCGCACACAGCGACAAAAGAAGACTCCGATAACGCAGAGGACAGCTTCCCCACGTTCTCAACATCGTGATTTTTTTCATATTGCTCCTTGCCTAGAAGGTTTGCCTAAACTCCAATGAATATTTTACCCTTTTTCCATCTGCATAATCGTGAATCTCACGCAAAAATCACCGTGAAAAAGACGCAAGCTAGTTGCGCATTCGCTCATAGGTTTCGAGTTTCTGGTTTCTGGTTTCTAGTTTCTGGTTTCTGGTTTCGAGGTTTCTGGTTTCGAGGTTTCTGGTTTTAACAACTCACCAACTCCTCCACTCGTTCAGTTGGTCACCGTCCCATCATATATAGAAGGGTCTGACCTTTTTATCACGACGAGTTTCGTTTTCATTTCAGCTTTCCGTTCCCGCTTTAGGGGTGATCTTGAGAGTCCATGAGACAGGCTTCGACGGATCAAAGCGGTACTTCTCCATCGTCGCAGGGCCGACGCTCGCGCCGCCCAGCCCCGTCTGGCGCACGTCGAGGTTGAGAATGACGTCGCGCTGCGCGACAGGCGGCGCGTAGCGGCGAATCTGCAAGGTGTGCTTCTGCCATCCGTCGTGACGCGCGAGGAAGATGTCCTCCCACCCAAAGTGTAGCGCCTGCATGAACAGCGGTTCGGACGCCTCGAAGCGCACGCCCTTCCCTGCGCCGTCGGTGAACTCTGCCCACCGCACGCCGCTCTTGTAGCCGTTGTCCTGCGGCCGTACGTAATCAACGTACTGTTCCGTCACGGTCGATTCGTAGAGTCCCACGAAAGAACCCGTACAGCGGTCGATGTAGTTCTCCCACGGACCGCGTCCGTAGTATTTGATGTGCTCAAGCGCGGGATCAAGCCGCATCGTTAGGCCGAGCCGCGGCAACGCCTTGGGCATCACGCCGTAGGGCGTCACGGTGTTTTCCAACGTGAGGGAACCATCGGGACTGAAGCGATACGTACATTCGTGCTTGAAGCCACAGCCCTTCGTGCCCGTCACGTTGATGACGGCCTTCACGCAGTCGCCCGTCACGACAAGCGGCTCGGGATGGTACCCGAGCCGGACAAGCCCGGAGGCGAGGAAACTATCCTTCAGCCACTTGTCATTATCGACGAACGCGCGCACGCACGTGAGGTGAGGCCCGGCCGGGACGCCCGGTGAAACCTCCTTCAAAACATCAACTCCCTTCATTGAGAGCCGCGTAAGCAACCCGCTCTTGCGGCTGAACACGGCCACCGTGTTACCGACCTGCACTTTGATTTCTGCGCCGTCTTGAAGCGGCGAGAGCGCCGCTTCTCCGAGGTGAGCCTTTTCGGGGAAGCGGCACTCTTGCCGCTTCGCCTCCCCAACAGCAATCTGCTCCCGCGCGACAACCCAGCCCGCCTTCGCCCACGGCATGTCGCGCTTCGTCGCAAACGACACATTGACGAATCGCTCCTTCTTATCATCGCCCTTCGCAATCGCCGCGTCAAGGCCATCCAACGTCACGTCGCCGCGCGACAGCGGCGCAACATGCGCAGACGCAATACGCCCGGACGCAACCTCCACGCCATCCTCCACGAGCTGCCAGCGTCCCTCGAACTCGTCCGCCCACGTGAACAAAAACCTGTTCCACAGCGCGAACTCTCCAGTGTCCTTTCGCGTCACCACGAGATTGCGGTGGACGTGTCCGACCTCGATCAGCTTCGGCGTGACCTCGGCGAGCGGACCCACGACGCCATTCTGGCAGACCGGACCGTTGTGCGGGTTGTCGTAGAAGTCGCCACCGTACGCGAGGTAGCGCTCCTCGCGTCCCGTCTTCGGGTCGATGCGTCCCGTGCCCGCCCAGATCGCCTGGTCCTTCCAGTCCCAGATGCACCCGCCGATGAGCGAGGGATGCGCGTAGGTGGCATCCCAGTACTCCTGGAAGTTGCCGATCGCATTGCCCATCGCATGGGCGTATTCCGTGTGGAAGAACGGCCTGTCGTGCGCGGCGTCGTGAGCCGCGCCGATCTTCTCGACCTGCTCCACGCTCCAGTACATGTCCGCGTCCATGTCGGCATCCTTTGCGCCGACCTCCCAGTGGATCGGACGCGACGGGTCAATCTTCCGGACCGCCGCGATCGCGGCGCGGAAGTTGTCGCCGTGCTTCGTCTCGTTGCCCATCGACCAGATCGTGACGGACGGATTGTTGCGGTAGAAGCGCACCTGACGCTCGTTGCGCTCGACGATCGTCTGCTTCCACGCCTGGATGGGGCCGAAGCCGTTCTTGCCAAAACCCGCGCCGTGTGCCTCCACGTTCGCCTCGGCGACGAGGTAGATGCCGTACCTGTCGCAGATGTCGTACCAGAGGCGGTGGTTCGGATAGTGGCTTGTGCGCACCGTGTCGATGTTGTAGCGCTTCATCAGCTCCGCGTCGCGCAGCATCTCGGCGCACGACACCGTGCGCCCGTTCTCAGGACTCGTCTCGTGTCGGTTCACGCCCTTGAATTTGATTGGCTTGCCATTCACGAAGAACACCTCGCCCACGATCTTCTGCTCCTTGAGGCCAATGCGCTTCGCGCGGATATCGTCGCCGCACTTCAGCACGAGCGTGTAGAGATACGGCTTCTCCGCGCTCCAGAGTTGAGGTGAGTAAAGTGCAATCTGGGCAAGCACCGGTAGGGAGTCCGCCCTACCCACTTCCTTGAATTCTGCGTCGTAGAGCGTCGCGCTCACACCCTGCGCGTTGCCGTAGGTTTCCACCGTCACGTTCACGGTTGCGCTCTTGTATCCTTCGCCGAACTTTTGCGTAACCACGAAATCTGCGATACCGGCCTTCGGACGCGACCAGAGCGACACGTCGCGGAAGAGTCCCGAGAAACGCAGCATGTCCTGATCCTCCACGTAACTGCCGTCACACCAACGGAACACCTGCACGGCGATCTCGTTCTCGCCGTCCTTCAGGAACGGCGTGATGTTGAATTCGCTCGGCAGCTTGGAGTCCTCGGCGTATCCGACTTTCTCGCCGTTGATCCACGCATAGAGCGCGGAGCCCGCGCCCTCGAAGCGGAGGATCGTCTCGCGACCTTTCCACGCGTCCGGAAGGCGGAACTTGCGCTTGTAGGACATGGCGGGGTTGTAGTCGTGACGCCCCGTCTCCTTGTCGAGGATCTTCGGCCACGCGAACTTGTGCGGATAGCCGTGTGCGATGTAGTGCGGCATCCCATAGCCGCGCATCTCCACGCAGCAGGGCACGTCGATCGTCTCCCACTTCGACACGTCGAACGACGGACTCTCGAACACAAACGGACGGCGCTGCGGATCGCCGCTCCAGTGGAACTTCCACGTGCCGTTCAGCGACATCTTCCACGGCGTCTCGAATTCCAGCGCATCCGTCAACGCGGCCTTCGCGTTCGCCAGCGGCATCGCATACGTTGCCGCCGGCATCCTGTTGAAGGAGTTGACGTCAATGTTCTCCCAGTCGCGCACGATAGGTGCACGACCGTCCGTTTGTTTCGGAGCGGCCGAAAACCCGAGGGTTACGGCGGTGGAAACGGCAAAAAGGACAAGAGTTCTCATGCCAATAGTATATCATATTGCAGACGTGTCTGAATCCATCTGCAACCAGACGGGGGCAATCAATGTTGCAGTTCAATTTCGAACGGGGTGGCGGGGAGTCCAGCCGAGTTGACAAGGTTCACGTCAGGGTCGGGCGACCAGGCGTACCGGACGCGGACAGGCGCAGGCATCTCCGCTGGAACGGTCAACTCCACGAGGAGCTTGGCTTTCCCCACGATCTTGGCCTTGCACGCCATACCCTTGTCGCCGGAGGCAACTAGCTCGAACGTGCGCGGATCGGCGCCGTCGGAGGTCTTCAGTCCATCGCCTGCGTTTGCAAAAAGCACGCGTACCCTGCCGCCATAAGCCTGCGCCGTCACTGGTGACGGCGAGCGCGCGACGATCTTCTTTCCGTAGCATCCGGCAAGCGCGAGGTTCGCAAGCCGCGAGGCAAGCGTCGTCTTGTCTCTCGGATGAAGCTCGATCTCGTGGCCGTCGATGGCGACGGCGAGTTCGCAGTTCGGCACGGTTTCGCTCATCTTCCGTTGGACATCGCGGATGCGCACCCAGTGGTTCTCGCGGAAGTCCGGCAGCTGCACGATGTAGAGCGGCTGGTCCGTGACGCCGAACGCCGCGCGCAGATGCTTCACGAAGAACGGAAACTGCTTCTCGTACTTCTGCCAGCCAGAGTTCATCTCGCCCTGGTACCAGATCATGCCGCGCACGGCATACGGCGCAAGCGGCGGCACCATCGCGTTCCACACCTGCGTGGGACGGCTCTCGTAGTTGATCTTCGGATAGGGACGGTTCTTCTCGCGCTCCGGACGGTTCTCCCAGCGCTTGATGTCGTTCTGGTGCCAGCCCTC
>JAEEGG010028895.1_pt1 | contig 10390 bp, 7 predicted proteins | sample 9134161 | NCBI WGS metagenome assembly JAEEGG01 (sample SAMN16246543, study PRJNA631951) | gut metagenome | biome: gut microbiome; feature: rumen; material: CR-attached | host: Bos | place: Iran: Karaj | collected 2018-10 | reverse complement strand
CGCGGTTACAACGATGCGTCGATGAACACCAACGAGCTCATCTGGAATGCGCAGCTCTCACAGGGTTTCCTCAAGGGTAAGCCCCTCACCATCTCCTTGCAGCTCTATGACATCCTGCATCAGCAGTCCACCTTCAGCCGCGCCATCTCGGCGATGGGTCGCACCGATACCGAATACAACTCCATCACCAGCTACGGCATGGTGCACGTCATCTACCGTCTGAACCTCTTCGGAGGCGGTAAGAATCCCTTTGGCTTCGGTGGTGGTCCTGGAGGCCCCGGTGGCCGACCTGGCGGACGCCCTGGTGGTCGTCCTGGTGGCTTCGGAGGCGGTGGCCGCAGATTCTAAATACGGGGGGCAGAGATGCAAAATCTGCCCTTATCTTCCTTTACCGTTCCTTTACCGTTCCTTTATCGTTCCTATATCGTTCCAAGGTCGTTCGTTCGTCGTTCGTTCGACGTTCGTTCGTCGTTGGTATATCCAAGGTATATCGTAGCGTAGGCGTTCGGTTAGCAGGATTAAGTGTTCACAAGCCTTGTGAAAAACATATTTTTCCCTCAAATCCTTTTTCATTCAGAAAAAAGTTGTAAATTTGCAACATCCAATGACAAATTTACAATCTATAATGTAATGACCAAGGAACAAAGAACGGCAATGGCTCGTATTATCAGCGACATGATTAAAGCTGATAATATCATTGAGGAGAGCGAAATAAAAGACATGAAGAAACTCATGTCTGAATACGCTATCACCCATCAGGAGATGAGCGATGCGCGCAAGATTCGCTTTACTGATGCTGTCAATACGCTGAAGGAACTCCCAATAAAAGAGCGAAAGTCTTTCTTCGATCACATATATAGTATTGCTCTCAGTGATAATATATGTGTCCCTCGTGAGGCTCTCCTACTCATAGCTTTTCAGTATTGCTTAATTGAAGACTACAAGAATCCAAACGATGGCAAGCCTCTCCCCAAACCTTATTATATTTTGTCCCTAAAGAGCGATGTTTATTCTTATTATATAAAAGAGCATACCTAAGATATGACAGAAGAAAAGATGATAAATTTCGATATGTTCACCATTGTTGCATGCAGCATTATAGTTGTTGCATTTATTTGGGCATGGATATATATTGCATTATCAGATGATTCAAAATTGCCCCAAAGGAGAAAATGGATAGGCCAATTACCATCCATCATATCTACGCTTGGTGTTTTAGGCACCTTTGCTGGTATTACCAGGGGATTGTTATCATTTGATACAGATCATTTGGATACAAGTATACCAATATTGCTAAGTGGCTTAAAAACTGCTTTCTTTACATCCTTGTTAGGTATGTTCGGCTCAATGATCTTAAACCGGATTGTGAGTCACAAGTTTGATAATGAGAATAATATATCTGATTCTGAAAAAGCTGCAAAATTAATGATTGATGCTCTTAACAACAATCATCGCGCTTTAACCACTTTGTTGAATAACAATAACGAGAGCCTTAAAAAAGCAATAGAGGAGAATAATTTCATCAAAGCGATTCGACAGGATGTAGAACAGATGAAGGATGATATAGAAGAAATCAAAGGGCATTTTGAAGAAATAAAAGGAATATCTTCAGAATTGGCTAAGAATGCTGATAATATAAAAACTATTGTGAATACAGTTTCCGGAGATGTGGATGCATTAAAGAAAATTGGAGGTGGAAATGGTGATGAACTGTCTAGAGTAAAAGCTGTGTTTGTTACCGCTACAGCATCAATCTCTGCTATAGATAATAATATAGAGGAAATTAACAAGTCAATATCTGCGATAAATAAGAATACATCGACAATTAATCAAAATGTTGAAGAGATCTTAGAAAATAGTGAGGAGGATGGCTGATGGCAAATAATAACGTTTGGATGTCCGTCTCTGACTTAATGACGGGACTAATGGTCATTTTTTTGTTTGTTGCAATTGCTTATATAAGGCGAGTGCAAGATAATCAGTCTGTCTTAACAAAATATGTAGAGAATAAGCGTGAATTGCATGATAAGCTTGTCGATGAGTTTCAATCAGAAGCCGCGCAGGGAAAAATCTCCATTCATGGTGATTTATCAATGAGATTCGAAAATGCTGAAACATTGTTTGGGTCGGGTAGTTGGGCATTAACCTCTACCTTCAAAGAGGAGTTGGCAAACTATATTCCACGATATCTAAATATCCTTTTGAAGGATTCCATGAGAACAAAAATACGTGAAATCAGGATAGAAGGGCATACTGATGATGTCCCATATCCTCAGCTGGATTCGGATCCCTATATTGCGAATCTTATCCTATCTCAAAAAAGGACACTAAATGTGATGGAGTATATTAGAAGCCTGCCTGAATATCAAGAGTATTCAGAATCGGATAAAGAACAATTGGAATATTGGTTCACGGCTAATGGTTTGTCATATGGTAAAGCCTTAGATGATAATTCCGAATATAAATATAATAGTAAAAAGAATATAAATAGAGACAAATCAAGACGAGTTGAATTCCGCCTAATTACAGCAGGAGAAGAAGTTCTGGAAAATTTTGTTGAAAAAAACAAATGAGTATGGACAATAAGCAGATAATTGAAGCAACCAAAAATCTTCCCGCATTGGTTGATTTGATCCATTCGGTAGATAGCATTGCAATCATTGAATATAATGGCAAAGATATCAATGGCTGTAAGGCGCTATATGAATTCATATCAGAACAAGAATTAGATGAGTGTATAGTAAAAAGAGTTGTACTGCTGGGAAAGAGATGTCGTGAAATTAGAAAGAACAAAGAAAGTGTAGAAGAACTGTTCCCAAATTGTGAAGTGACAATACCTGGTTCAGTATGGTCTAAAGTAGAAGCAAAAGAACTTAATGTGAGGAATACGCTTGTCCTCCATATGACATATTCTACAGGAATTACGATTGAATCTTTGCAGATGGCAATCGGTCCCAAAATATTTGTGAACAGATTAATAAGAGAAACAAAATTTGCCTTTAGTGCTTGTTATATCTCTGTAAATGAGACCATTAAAATAATTGGAGATTTTTCACTTTCAAAATACACTTTCACAGAACAGCAATCTACCCCCCAAACTGCCTATTGTAAAGAGAAGCAGGAGTATATGGACATGTGCTTAAATAATTTAAGCAAAAAAGATGCATTTTTCCAGTTCATTGATGAGGTTGAACATGGTTGTGACAAATGTAATCAATGTAGCAATTATGGTTCAAGAAAGCAATGTCCTATAGCCCAAAGACGTGTAGCTGAGTGTTATCGTGAGGGAATATATGTCCCCAAAGATGTACAGATAGCTCATCAATGGGAGCGCATGGCATCAAAACAGGGATATAATCCTGCAACATTGCAAATAGCAGAAGATCTAAGATATGGAAAAGGCTGTACACAGGATGTGAATGCCGCATTGAATACTTTGCTATCATTTGCTTCAATAAGAGGATACGAAAAGTGTGCAAGAGAAATACTAGATATAGTTGAAGATAATAGTGATATTGACCCAGTTACTGCGGTACCATCATTAGCTCGTCTGGCAAATGATGGTGATGGGGATATGATTTTAAAATTGTGTAATGCATATCTTGTAGGCTCGTTTGGCTTGCCCAAAGATAATGAACGTCATAAGAACTGGATGGAGAAAGGTGCTGAAAACGGCAGCTTGGACCTTTTAGAATCAATGGCTAAGATGTACGAAGAAAAAGAAATGTGGGACTTAGCCTATTCCTGTTATGAAGAATTAGATAAAAATGATGTTTTTGTGGATTATTCAGACAAACTTTATGAAATAGAAAATAAAGTTGTTGATAATGAGACAGATGCGCAAACTTTAGCAGAAAAAGGCTTGAATTTATATAGAGGATATGATGTGGTGGAAAATCAAAGATTAGCATACTTGTGTTTTTCGAAATCTGCAGAACTTGGCAATTCATTAGGAGAATACGGATTATCACTTTGTTATAAAAAGGGAAAAGGAATCGCTAAGGATGAAACTATTGGTAAGGAATGGGAAAACAAAGCTGCAGACCATGGTGACATCATTGCTATGCTATACAGATGCCTTGATTATCACAAACAGATTGAAAATGAAGAAATGTCTTCATCGTATTATCAGGACTATTTGGAAAAATTTAAAGAGACGCTTAATATGTACATTGAGGAGCAAAATCTACGTGCTTTAATTACTAAAGGGAAATTACTGGAGTATGGAGATCTGTCCTTTGAACAAAATTATGTGGCTGCAATGGATTGCTATATGAAGGCTGCTGAACTTGGGGATATATATGCATTAAACGAAATTGGTGACTTCTATTATGACGGACTGGGTGTAGAAAAAGATTATTGTAAAGCATTTCAATGGTATGAAAAGGCGGCAAAAAGAGGAAATCTTAATGGGATATATAGCCTTGGCTTAGCATATTATTTAGGTGAGGGAGTACAGAAAAATGGGAAAGCAGCCTTTGAATGGTTAAAGAAAGCTACTAAAAGGAAACATAGTTACGCAATGTACTATACGGCAGAATGTTATAGGCAAGGTTTTGGCACTGCAAAAGATACCGACAAAGCATACCAATTATATGAAGAAGCAGCAAATGGTGACTGTGAATTGGCTATGCTAAAGCTATGTTCTGATTATTTTAATGGAACCCATTATAATAAAGATTACCAACAAAGTGCATATTGGGGAGAGAAAGCTCTGGAAAAGGGAGAAAAATCTGTAAGGTTTGAAGTTGCTTATTCAAGTAAGGAATTAGGAAATATTGATCGAGCTCGCGAACTTTATACCATATTAGCAGATGAGGAAGATAATGTCGCTGCTATGAACAATTTGGGATGTTTAGAAACGGATACTACATTAAAGGCTGATTGGTTTAAGAAAGCGGCAGATAAAGGAAGTAGGGTTGCTCAATTAAACATAGGTAGATTCTATAAAAATGGCACTGGAGTAGAAAAGGATTATTCAATAGCCATGGACTATCTTATAAAATCTGCTGATCAAGACTATCCAGAAGCTATGCATGAAATTGCAATGATGTATAAAAACAAGCAAGGAATAGATGAAGAAGAATATCCAGAAAAAATGATTGAATGGCTAACAAAAGCAGCGGAAAAGGGGTTTAAACCATCTATGATGGAATTAGCTTCTCTTTATAAGAATGGAACAATTATTGATCAGGACTATCAACTGGCTTTAAAATACTACATGAAAGTTGCAGAGATAGACAAGACTGATGACAATCAAAAAGATGATAGTAATAAAACAAAAGCATTATATGAAATTGGAACTTTCTATGAATATGGTTATGGCGTAATGATTAATATACACAAAGCTGTATATTGGTACAGAAAAGCTGCTAATAAGAATAATTGGCAAGCAAAAGAAGCTCTCAGAAGATTAGATACTAATTGGATTGACGAGCAAGGTAATGCGACAGATAAAACTAATGTTACGGATGATTTACCATTTTAGTTGATATGCGACCTACGCTTCAATATATAATAGAGAAGTTTGATTATTATAACAAACTTTGTTTCAATGGCCAACTTAAAATGCCACCGATTAAACTCAATACGCGTAAAGCTAAAATGGGCATAACAAGTTTCGGCTTTGAATTGGATTCTGTTGGTAATACAATTATTTCTGATATTAAAATTGAAATAAGTATTAGACAAGATTTACCAGAAGAAGAATATATTGACACTTTAATACACGAGATGATACATTATTATATATTATCCAATGGCTTAGTAGATGATTCTCCACACGGAAAGTTATTCAAAGCAAAAATGGATGAAATTAATAATGTTTATGGGATTCGTGTCACTATAGCATTTGACCCTTCAGAGGAGGTGCTGGTTAAAACAATGTCAAGAAACAGATTTGTTTGCGTAGCGGAATTTGAAGATGGTCAAATTGGCTTTGCAGTTGTTGCAAAAAATAAGTTGTTCGAGCTATGGGAGTATTTTGACTTATCGAAAAAAATACAAAGTCATCATTGGTTTGTTAGCAACAGGGCTATCTTTGAGAAATTTCCAGTCTCTGTATCCCCCAACTTTATAATAGTTGATGCAGACAAATTGCATCACTATTTAACAGGGGCAAATGAATTGGAGAATATAGGACAATCAATAAGAATAAAACAATTAATAAAATGAGAAAAAGAATATAATTATAAAGTTATAGGGAAATTAGGTATTTTTCATTATTCATTTTTATGGCAACTTGGAATAAAGAGATGATAAAACGGGAAGATGGGAATCTTGTGAAAGCGCAAGCCCCTCTCATTGTGTCGGCAAGTAGAAGTACGGATATTCCTGCATTTTATGCTGATTGGTTTTTTGACCGCTTAGAAAAAGGATATTCAGCCTGGACTAATCCTTTTAATGGTGTGAAATCGTATGTTTCATACGAGAAGACTCGCTTTATCGTGTTCTGGTCGAAGAATCCAAAGCCACTATTACCTTATCTGCATTTACTGAAAGAACGTAATATCAAGTGCTACATACAATATACTCTGAACGATTATGAGCAAGAGAAACTAGAAAAAGTACCGCCTCTAACCGATCGCATTGAAACATTCAAACTTCTTGTTGATCAACTTGGGAAGGGTGCCGTAATCTGGCGATTTGACCCAATGATATTGACTGATGATATTTCTATTGACAACTTGCTGCAGAAAGTCCAAAAGATTGGTGACCAACTGAAAGGTTACACTGAAAAGCTGGTTTTCAGCTATGCAGACATCGCTTTATACAAAAAGGTGAAGCACAATCTGGAAGCAAGTGGTGTTCCATATCATGAATGGGAAGTTGAACAGATGGAAGATTTCGCAGAAAAGCTTTCTGCCATGAATGATGAACGTGGCTGGAACTTTAAACTTGCCACCTGTGGCGAAAAAATCGACATTGACAAACATGGCATCCTACATAATCGTTGCATTGATGGTGATTTGATTACCCGCCTTGCTTGGGATGATAAGGAACTCATGGACTTTATGAAGGTCAAGATTGAAGATGTTCCTGCTCCTTCTTTGTTTGGTGAGCCAGAATTACCTAAAGGAGCCATACTATTGCCTAATAATCACTACTTTATCAGTACACATAAGAAAGATCCTGGGCAAAGACAGTTCTGTGAATGTATGGCATCAAAAGACATTGGCGAATATAATACCTGTCCACATCTTTGTGAGTACTGCTATGCCAATGCCACCAAGCAATTAGCACTGCAAAACTGGAAATGTCACAAGGAAAACCCATTTGGCGAGACAATAACGGGAAAGTAATAATTTGAGGGACTATATGAGCTACATAACCGATATACAGAAGATAAGTGACCTGACTATAAATGATATCATCAAGGTCTCCTTACGTTATGTTCCTGATCCATTCAAGTCATGTCCATGGGCGTATAGGGATAGCGAGGGACGAACGTTGGAACATGGTACAGCTGTTCTCGAAACAAAAGAACAGTGCTGTGCATACATGGCCGCCTATGGCCCGATGCATCGCCACAAGCTAATTCGCGCCTTAGATGAGAATGAATTCCCATACAAAAACCTGAACAATGGCGTGGAGATTTATGATTGGGGATGTGGCCAGGGTATTGGTACTGTTGCTATCATTGAAAAACTACGGCAGTTTGGCTGGTTGCCAAAGCTGAAGAAAGTCACCTTAGAGGAACCTTCTAATGTGGCAAGACAACGAGCTGTATTACATGTCAGACAGGCATTAGGAGAACAAAATACTGAGATTACTGACATTCCTTATTATCTTCCTTCAGATTATGGCGACAACAGCAATTCCATCACGGAAATTGATGTTCATGAGCCTTGTGCTATACATATATTCTCGAATATTTTGGATATTGAAGCTGTAAGCCTGAAGGGTGTTTCAAAGATGATAACCTCTTCCGGTGTTCAGCATATAGCCCTGTGTATAGGTCCGGCAAATCTAAATGAAAGCCGAATCAATACCTTCAGCTATTATTTCAAAAAGGAAGGCTTACGGGTGTTTACAGAATTCCGTGATACGAACTTTGGTCACCATCCCAATGGAAGGGCGTATGGTTGTCTTATTAAGAGTTTTACCTATAGCCTGTTACATAACAGTGACATTCTGCATAAATACAGCTACTTTGCTCCTGTTCAGCTATTTGCGGCTTATTCAGATGTCAACTTGCAGGGGTCTTCGTTGCAAAGCGCTTTTGAGGTTCTGGCTCCATTTGATATGACAGCACATAAAAACCTTTGCCCGGTCTATGCCCTTGTTAGCAATCTTATCTCACGTGGTTGTCCTACATTGGCCAGCCAAAAGGTCTTGGATGCCACCGGTTCGAGGGATAAAGCAAAGAGCCTTAATGCAGTTGCTCGTATTCAGAAGACCTTCATAGAGGCAATGATTTCCGATCGCATGGATTTGAAGAAGGATACTTTGAATATTCTTGTGATTGAAGATGACACGTCAGTGGCAAAGATTGCCATCAACGATTTTGTTGAGCTATACCATCATATAGTTGCCATGACGCAGGATTATTCGGATATGACCCTTCCCCAAATTAACATATATGGTAAGAGGGAGGCTAAGACACAAACAACTTATGATGCTATCATTGATGTGTCTATCGACCAATTATGTAATCCTGAAGAAGTGGTATTCTCTAAATATAAGGCCAACAACGACTGCTACTTTATTGTTCGCTCTTCAAAGTCAGTATATGCGGAGAGATTCCTCTATACAACTGAGAGAATCAAGTATAAACCTCTCGTTGAAAAGGACACACAAGGAAATTATCACAATATTGAGGATGTTTGTGGCCACCTGCGCTATTTCCTGAACCTGATTTTCAGAAAAGAAGATTTCAGACCTGGCCAGCTTCCCATCCTTAGTCGGGCATTACAGCTAAAGAGTGTCATCGGACTATTGCCAACAGGTGGTGGTAAATCCCTTACCTATCAGCTGGCTGCCATACTACAACCTGGTGTTACCTTGGTTGTTGATCCGTTAAGAGGTCTTATGAAAGACCAATATGATGGTTTGCTAAAGACGGGTATCGATTGTATCTCGTACATTAATAGTGACATCACGAAGGACAGAGAAGAAAGAGAACGAAGGGAAAATGCACTTACTGGTTCTCAGATACAGATTATGTTCTTATCGCCTGAGCGACTAAGCATACACCGATTCAGAGAGGTCTTGCGTTCAATGCGCGAATCTGACGTTTTCTTTGCTTATGGTGTTATCGATGAAGTTCACTGCGTTTCTGAGTGGGGCCATGACTTCAGACTTGCTTACCTGCATCTGGGACGGAACCTTTTCAACTACGTTTTACCCAAAGAAGTCGAAGGCGAAGATAATCACATATCCCTGTTTGGACTGACGGCAACTGCATCGTTTGACGTCCTCGCTGATGTGGAAAGAGAACTATCGGGAAGTAATTCGTATTCATTGGAAGACGATGCCACAGTCAGATATGAAAACACCAATCGACTGGAACTCCAGTATTATATCTATCCTGTGGATGCTTCGGCTGCTGATAAAGCCCGAAAAGTTGATGAAATTAAAGAGGATTTGGTTCTTAATGCCATTAATGATGCAACGGAGAAGATACAAGAGATTCAAAACGATGATAGCATCAGTGAGATTAAGAAACGATTCCTTGAAAGAGAGAATATCTCTGATGAAGGGAAAATCGCAGAAGTCAATTCTACTGACTTGTACACAGATGTTAATGAGGATTGGTATACTGCAAGGCATACAGATGTTGCCGGAATTGTGTTCTGCTTACGAGCCAACAAGGATGGTAAACCTGACGTAAAACTGAGTGTTCCTACTGTAGCCAATACCTTAAGAGAACACAATATCAATCGTATTTCGACATACAAAGGAGGCGATGATACGTCATGTCAGGATGATTTCCTTGCAGGCGAGACAAATCTAATGGTTGCGACAAAAGCCTTTGGAATGGGTATTGACAAGCCTAACGTTCGTTTAACAGTGCACCTGAATTACCCTGGATCTTTGGAATCATTTGTTCAAGAAGCCGGACGAGCCGGACGTGACAAAAAGATGGCTCTAGCAACCATCATGTATTCGCCTAAAACCTATCCTGTCATAAATGCCAGGACTCGTCAGTGGAGCCATTTCTCAGCAGACTATACAAATAACAAGTTCTTCTATGACAGCAACTTCCTTGGTGAAGAGTTTGAGTTGTACGTGATGGAACTCTTGATGAATGGTCTGAATATCCGTATCAGTAATGAAGAGATTGCTGGTATTGAGACGCTGAAATATGGAAATAGTAAAGGTATTCTTCAATACATCAACAGATATGCCAAAGGAACGACCCTTACATATTATGTATCATACGAAGAAA
>JAEEGG010028894.1_pt1 | contig 10391 bp, 5 predicted proteins | sample 9134161 | NCBI WGS metagenome assembly JAEEGG01 (sample SAMN16246543, study PRJNA631951) | gut metagenome | biome: gut microbiome; feature: rumen; material: CR-attached | host: Bos | place: Iran: Karaj | collected 2018-10 | reverse complement strand
CGTGCAGCGCAGCAAGATTGTAACCATTTCTCCCATAACCATCAGCGAGAGTGACTGGAAAAGCGACACAAGCAACGACGGATCATTTAAACTTGTAACAAGTGCATCTTCGCTTCAGGAAGGCGATGAAGTGCTTATAGTGTACAATAGTGGAAGCAAAGCTCTCGGAGCAATCAGCAGTAACGGCAATTACCGGACAGAAGCAAACGTAACCATATCCGACAATACTATTGCCGACCCCTCCACTGCCGTTATCTTAACTCTTGAAGCCGGCAGCAGCGGTTCCACCTGGTCTTTCAAGGACGGAAGTAACTACCTTTCAAGCTCATCGTCCGGTAATAATCTCCAGAACTCAACATCCAAGAATGCCTATTCTAGCTGGAGCGTGAGTATTAATTCATCCAATGATGCTGATATTAAAGCACAAGCGGGAGCCAGTTCCTACATCAGATACAATATCAGCGCCACCCGTTTCAGTTGTTATAATAGCAATACCAATCAACAAGCTGTATCCATCTATCGCCGTGATGGGGCTTCCAGCGGTCCTGTCCTGCCCACCGTCACCACTCTGGCAGCCGACAATATAAGCATGGCCGACGCCACCCTCTACGCTTCATTCAAGGGCATACCCACTACCCCGGCTCCCGTGGCAGCATTCTTCCGCTACGGCACATCGAGCAGCAACCTCAATCAAGTAGTCTACGATAACGAGACCCTGCTCAACAGCAATTCCGGCAATTTCAGCGCCGCGCTCGTCGGCCTCTCCGAAGCCACCACCTACTACTACCAGGCCGTCATTACCCTTGGCAACGGTAACGATGTGGAAGGCAGCGTTTTGAGCTTTACCACCCGCTCGGCACAGCAGGCAAGTACCAACGGCTATCTGGACTGCTATGAAATTCCGGCAGTTGCTACTACCGGCGTGCTGACCTCAGGCAACGAAGCCAGCGGAAAAGGATATAAATGGTACCGTTTCTATACCAACAATTCCAACCGCAGGGTTGTAACGCACACCTTCAACGATGGTGGCCGCCAGTTCAGAAATTACACGGTAATGGTCGACAAAGACCGCAAGGCTCCCATATGGGACGCTTTCATCATGCACAAAACCGTGTTCTTCGACTCCAATCTGGGGCGTGGCAGCTGGACCACCGATCCGTCCATCCCTTCCGACTGGCAGAACAGCGAGACCCTGGGTGATTATCACAAGGGGCACTTGGTTGCATCTAACTACCGCCAGAACTACACTTCCGCCAGGAACCAGACTTTCTACTATACCAATCAGGCACCTCAGTACCAGACCAAGTTCAACGACGGCATCTGGAATCAGATGGAACAAAGGATCGTGGCGGTAGCGCCAACCGGCAGGGATACCCTGTACGTAGTCGCAGGTGTACTATATGAAGGAAAATTCGTGAGCGGAAAGTTTGTTGAAGGAGAGCCGGAATATATATCAGGAGTGCCCATCCCCAGCCACTTCTACACCTGCCTTATGAAGTGTTCGTTCGATAACGGCGGCACCATCAACGGCGCCTCGGGATGTGCTTACCTGTTCAACAACCAGCCGTACTCCGACGGCCAGTACAACAAGTACAAAGTGACCATCAAGTCCGTCGAGGAACGTGCAGGACTGGACTTCTTCCACAACGTTCCCGACAACTTCGAGACAACCGCAGAAAAACAGACCGCCGCAATACTCTAACCAGCCTCCCGGCTGCCGGCCGGGTCACTGGCGATAAGAGTAGTAGTCTGCAAAGCTAATCATTTGATAATAAATACATTAACCAGTTCAGGGCACCAGTAAATCTGGTACCCTGAACTGGTTAAATCGTTGTCAATCAATATTTTAACTTTGCCGCCACCACCCTGCTCTTGGCAGGACCGTGCCACCCTCGGCACCGGAAGAGGGAGGGGCCCACGAAGTGGGAAGGGCCGCGAAGCGGCGTCCTGCCATCAGCAGGGCAGTGGCGGTAAATCAACGGGCGTTCATGGCAATCCTGGCCTGGAGCTCCCAGGTGCGGATGCGGTCTTTGTAGAGATTGTTGCGGTTAACGGCTTCCACATCCAGGGCCCCGTCGGAATTACCACCCCAGCGGCGGCAATTGTACATCACATCATAGATACGGCCGATACGATACTCGCGGCTCACACGAAGCGCCACCGCATAGTCTTCGCCATACTTGGTGGTAGGGAAATTGATCTCCCGAAGGAGCGGCGTCCAGAAGCCGCGCGGAGCCCCCAAACCATTAATCCTCAGAGCATTGTTACGTCCGTTATCAGGCGTCCACTCGCGATGGTCGATGATTCCCGGAGGAAGCTCGTTAAGGTCAAAATCGGTAATCCGATAAGTCCCCACCACCATAGCGCACCCCTGCTCGCGGAAAGCATCCACGAACTTCTGCACCGTATCGCTGCCCGAATACATATCGTCAGAGTCGAGCTGCAACGCAAAGCGCCCGCAACGCGGATGATGCAAAGCGGCGTTCCAGTTGCCGCCAATGGCGTGGTAGGTCTTATCCTGGGCAATATAAATGAGCTTCGGATCATCGAGGAACGATTTGATCACATCCACCGTACCGTCCGTGCTGTTATCATCCACAACTATCACATTGTACGGGAAATCCGTCTCCTGGCTCAGCGCCGAACGCAGGGCATCGCCGATGGTCTTAACCCTGTTGCGGCAAGGAATCACCACCGAAGCCTCAACCTCAAACGGCACGCTGCTCAAATCGACCTCCTTGAACTTAGGCTCCAGATAACCCCCGATACGCTTCAGATGTGCAGTACAAGCAGCCTCCATCTCCACCTGCACCCCACGGTTGCGGGGATCCACATAGTCGAAAAGCTTCTCCCCCGACTTGCGGCGGTCGGTCTCCAGCTCATAGTACAAGAACTCGTTGACATGCACCAGAGGGCCGATCTCAGATACCCGGAGCCGCAGGTCGTACAGACCTGCAAACTCATACTCGGCATCCATCTTCGAGGCAGCCTCCTTAAGCGCCGAAGTGCGGTAAAGCTGCACGCCGCCAAAGTCAAAATCATCACGCAGTGAACCCTGCTGATAATCAATCACTGGCGCGGGCGCCTCACCGTCGAAATGGTCGGCATAAATCATCGCCGCGCCGCTGTCGGAAGCAATCTGCTCCAGACGCTCCAGCCCGAAACGCACCCACGACAGCTCGGTTTGACGGGTGTAAATGAGAGTATATTCAGCGTCGGCGGCATCGGCCACCTGCTTTACACTTTTAGTCGATGCCCTCAGAGGCAAGTCAAATCGCTTGATATCCATTATTGACCACGACGATGTTTAACGACAAATATAACAAGTATCACAGCGGCCACGGCTGCCCACATAGGCCCCATCCACGTAGTCCACTCCATGGGCAGTCCCAGGCAAGTCTTATCAACGCAGAAGAAGGTCACGCACACCGAGAACATAAACACTGCCGGAATGCCGGCAATCAGGAATTGCCAGCCACGTGGATACTTACGCACCAGCCACACGGTGATGGTGGCGAGGAAGAACACCGCCAGCGTCTGGTTAGACAAACCGAAATAACGCCAGATAATGTTGAATCCATCCTCATTGCTGATGTTGAACCACAGGAGCAGCGCCACACCCGCAAAGATGGGGATGCTGATCATCAGGCGCTTAAGTATCTTATCCTGCTTGACGTGGAAGAAGTCGGCGATATTCAGACGAGCTCCGCGAAGTGCCGTATCGCCCGAAGTGATAGGCGCCGCCACCACACCGAGAATAGCCAGTATGCTGCCCACGATGCCCAGCCAGTGCTTGCTGATGGCCGTGACCACCTGGGGAGCCGAAGCACTCTGCAGGCCGCACTCCGCCATTCCCCCGTCGAAGAAGAAATAAGAACTCACTGCAGCCCAGATGAGCGCAACTACGCCCTCCGTAATCATGGCGCCGAAAAAGATGGGACGGCCCATCTTCTCGTTCTTGAGGCAGCGCGCCATCAGCGGGCTCTGGGTGGCATGGAAGCCGCTAACGGCACCGCAGGCCACGGTAATAAACAAGCAGGGGAAGATATTCTGCCCCTTGACTCCCACCGACGCAGCCCTGTTCTGCAGGCCGTCCCAGAACTCGGGGATGCCGGGCCATTTGATAAACAGGCATACCATCATCGACACTGCCATAAACAGCAGAGCTATGGCGAAAAGCGGATATATACGGCCGATGAGTTTATCGATGGGGAGCAGAGTTGCAATGATATAATAACCCAGGATAACCAGGGCCCAGATGAGTACGTGATTCGACGAGCCGTTACCTGCAATATCTCCCAGGATGAGAGCGGGACTGTACACGAACACCGTGCCCACCATAAGCAGCAACACGGTGGTAAAAAACAAGATAAGCAACCTGCTGCCCTTGATCTCGGAACCTATTATCTCGGGATACGTAGCTCCTCCCTTACGGATGGAAAGCATACCCGAAAAATAGTCGTGGACCGCACCCGCAAAGATACTGCCCAGCACTATCCACAGGTAGCACGAAGGGCCGAACTTGGCGCCCATAATGGCTCCGAAGATAGGCCCGGTGCCCGCAATGTTCAGGAACTGGATCATATACACCTTCCACGAAGGCATGGGCACATAGTCCACACCGTCGCGCATCGACACGGCCGGCGTAACCCGCGCAGGATCAGCCCCGAAAATCTTCTCGACCACCTTGCCGTAAATGAGGTAGCCTATGATGAGGGCGGCGATACTGATAAGAAAAGAGAACATACTATTCTACTCCAAATGCAAAAACGATAGCTTCGTGGAATACCTTGCCGGGCTTGAGCACCACAGGAGGATAGTCAGGCTTGTTGGGACTGTCGGGGAAATGCTGGCACTCGATGGCCACGCCGTAATAGTCGTGATAGACCTTGCCCCTCTTGCCATTGGGGCAGCCCTCAAGCCAGTTGCCGGTATAGACCTGCACGCCCGGCTGGGTCGTGAACACCTTGAGAGTACGACCGCTGCGTGCCCCTTTGAGCAAAGCAGCCTCCTGCAGCTGGCCGGGCATATAACCGTCTATAAGCCAGCAGGCATCGTAGCCCTTGCCCGTCTTGAGCGCGGGGAAATCTTTGCGTATATCCTTGCCCAGGCGCTTGGGATTCAGGAAGTCCATGGGCGTTCCGGCCACCGGCTCCGAAGGGCCGAGCGGAATAAGGGTCGAATCGGTAGGCAGATACTCCGATGCGTTGAGCCTCAGGGTGTGACGCAGCACCGAGCCGCCGCAGTCGAGGTTGAAATAGGCATGATTGGTAAGGTTGACAACCGTCTTCTTGTCCGAACGGGCGCTGAAAGTAAGGCGCAGCACGTTCTCGTCGCTCCACTCGTAATGGGCAACCACCACCATACGTCCGGGATAACCCATCTCGCCGTCGGCGGCTACATACTTGAATTCCACCGCGCCCTTGTGCTTGCGCGACTCCCAAACCTGGTTCTGGAAGCCGTCGGGGCCGCCGTGCAGATGGTTGGGACCGTTGTTTATCGGGAGCTTGTACTCCTTGCCGGCGATCTTGAGTCTGCCGCCGGCGATGCGGTTGGCATAACGGCCGGGGCACTTGCCCGCGCAGGGGCCGTCGGCGAAATAGCTCTCGGCCTTGCCGTAGCCGATGACCACGTCCCCGAGCTTGCCGTTCCTGTCGGGAACGTTGATGGAGACGATCGCGGCTCCTATGTTGCTGACCACCGCCGAAGCGCCGGAGGCATTGGTGAGCGTGTATTTGTAGATGGGGGTTCCGTCTGCGGTGCGGGACCAAAGTTTTCTGGATACGGTTGCCATGGTTATATGTGTTTCAGTTTTGTTCCTGTGCTATGCGGTCCAGGAAGGCGAGCACCCTTTCCGTGGGCGCATCCTTCATCACTATCCTGTATTCCCTGTCCAGCAGGTAGAGGGAAGGGATGGCGCGGACGTCGTAGATCTGCTCCTCGCGGATGATGCCGGCGAACTCGTAGCCGGTAACCCAGTTCCTCGGATAGACCGGCTCGTAGGCCTTCCAGGCGGATATGTCCTCGTCGATGTAGACGTTCACGACGGCCAGCGTCCCGGCCGCGATGAACGCGTCCAGGTAGGGGCGGGAGGTAAGGTCGTCTATGATGGACTTGCAGGCGTCGCAGCCCGGGTTGGAGAAGAAGAGCAGTATGTATTCCGCCTTCACGCCGTGAAGGTTGCGTATGCGGCCCCTCGCGTCCTTGATGCGGAAGTCCGGAGCCACTTCGCCGTGCCTGTTGATGGCGCACATCCGCGCCTGGTACACGTAGCCGGCACGCAGGTCCTCCCTGGTGTTATGGGATGCGGCAAGCCCCTGCACGAAAGGCAGGAAAAGGTCCTCGTTGCGGTAGGGGGAGTTCGGGTCGTAGAGGTAGCGCGCGACGTTTTCCGAGAAACGCAGGTAGAAGAGCGAATCTTCCGGCATGGAGTCCTGCTTGGCGTCGATCGCCCGGAAAAGGGCTCCCACGCTCTTCTGCGCCGCTTCGAGCGGAAGGTGGTCCAGCAGGTCGACGTATGCGGCCATGTGCCTCTCCACGTCCTCTTTGCCCACTCCGAGTATGGTCTCCTTGCCGGTCTTGCCTTCCCCGGCCAGATATGCGTCCCAATAGTGCGCCGCGAGATAGTCCAGTATCTCGGCCTGGTCCGTATAGACCGACGGGACGCTCACCTCCGGGAACGGCCGGGGGTCCGCCTGCGGAGGGGCCTTCTTCGCGCTCCGGCCCCCGCAGGAAGCGAGGACGAGGGCGACGGCGGCTATGAGTGCAATCCTTCTCATCAGAGGGGTAAAGTTAGCCAAAAATCATTAGATTTGTAATGATTATGAACGGTTTCGCGAGATTTATGGCCATCGCCGCAGCGCTTTTCACGGCGGCGCTTCCGCTGCGGGCGCAGTTCTACGGCGTGGGCACCGATGCCGGCGGCCTGAAATGGTACAGCGTGGAGACCGCGAACTACAAAGTGATCTATCCCGCCGGCACCGACTCCCTGGCAAGGGTGATGGCCACCCGGCTGGAGCAGGCAAGGATCCCGGTGGGCGGCACCATAGGCTTCGTTCCCAACCAGTTCTACCGCCGGAAGATGCCCGTGGTGATGCACACCCGCACCGGCTACAACAACGGAATGGTCACCTGGATCCCCCGCAGGCTGGAAATCTTCGCCGTCTATGATGCCTACGACCCTTCCCCGCTGAACGCCTACAAGGAACTCGCCGTCCACGAAAGCAGGCACATCGCCCAGATGCAGTTCGGGCGCGACACCTGCTTCCGCGCCTTCAACTTCCTGTTCGGAGAACTCGCCTCGGGCGCGGTGTCGGCGGTCTACGGCGGCCCCACCTTTTTCGAGGGCGACGCGGTGACGGCCGAGACGGCCCTTACCGGCAGCGGACGCGGGCGCACGGCGGATTTCCTGGAATACATCCGGGCGAGCTTCGACGAGGGCGACTTCCGCAACTACTGGCGCTGGCGCTTCGGTTCCAACCGGCTCTTCACCCCGGACCAGTACCGCGTGGGCTATATCTCCGTGGCCGGAATGCGCGCATTCTATGACGCGCCCGACTTCAGCGCACGCTTCTACAAGCACATCCACGACCACCACGGCTGGAGCATATATCCCTTCGAGAAGACCGTCAGGAGCATCAGCGGAAAGGACTTCCGCAGCACCTTCGCGGCCATCTCGGACACGCTGGGACGCATCTGGAGCGCCGAGGCCGACAGCCGCGCCCCGTACACCCCCGCCTGCCAGCTTACGGCGACGGAAAAGAACTTCACGGCCTACGCCGGAACGGTCTATGCCGACGGTGCGCTCTATTCCGTCCGCAGCGGCATGGCGGACGCCCACACCCTGGTGAAGATAGACCGGAAGGGACACGTAACCCGCATCGGGCCGTTCGCGTCATCCACATCCCGCCTGCGTTACGACCCCGAGGGCGGGCGCATCTGGTGGAGCGAATACCGCCGCGATCCGCGCTGGGCGCTCCAGGCGACGTCCGTGATAAGGTATATGGGTCCCGACTGCAAATACCGGGATTTCGCCGCCGGCTCGCGCCTCTACAACCCGGCCCCGCACGGCACCCGCCTGAGCGCTACCGAATACCCCGAGGACGGCAGCTCCGCCATCGTGGTCTTCGACTCCGGCAGCGGGGAAAGGCTCTCTTCCCGCCGATCCCCGGACGGGATGCAGTTCGTGGAAAGCGCCTGGGCCGGCGACGAGCTCTACGTCAGCGCGATAGTGGACGAAGGCATGGGAATATGGCGCCTGGAGGGCCTGGAAGAGGTTCTCCCGCCCCAGCCGGTGAAGATCAAGCAGCTCACCGGGCAGGGCGGGCTGCTGCATTTCGTGAGCGACCGGAGCGGGGCCGACGAGGTCTATTCCCTCGACCCGCGAGACGCCGCCCTCGTGCAGCTCACATCCTCCCGCATCGGCTCCTCGGAATATGCATTCGGCGGCGATACGCTCTATGTTTCCCGGCTCCGAAGGGACGGCAGGATGATCTACGCCAGCGCCGTGGACAGCCTCCGCGGCACCCCCGTCCGCTGGACCGACCGCCACCGCTATCCCATGGCGGAGGAGCTCAGCGCCGGCGAGCCGGAACCCATCGTGGAGAGCCCGGTGCAGGTCGGCGATCCCGTGCGCTATTCAAAGTTGGGACACCTGGTGAACGTCCACTCCTGGCTGCCGGTCTGGGCCGATTACGACAGGCTCGGATCCATCAGTTTCGAGAACATCACCACCTCCGCCAACCTGGGCGCGACCGCCTTTTTCCAAAACGTCCTCGGCACCTTCTCGGGCTATGCCGGAGTCAGCCTGCTGGACGCGGATGCCGGATTCCGGCCGGCGGCGCACCTGGACTTCGTCTGGGAAGGCTGGTACCCCGTGATCGAGGCCCGGCTGGACGTGAACGACTATGAACGGCGCGGCTACCAGTACCTGCGCCTGACCAAGGAGGACGGCAGCAAGTACATCAAGGCCAAGGCGTTCCCGATCGGAGGCCCGTCCGTCAGCGGAAGCGTCTCCACCTACCTGCCGCTTTATTTCAATTCCGGAGGCTGGCTCAGGGGAGTCATCCCGGAGCTTTCCTGGAGTTTCAGCAGCGACCTGCTCGCCAAGGCCATAGTCTCCGTCGATTCGGAAGACGACGTCCACGGCCTGCTGGCGCCCGCCGGCATAAGGGGCCGCCTTACCGCCGGACTGCGCACCTACACCATGCTGCCGACGGCCGACGCGGCCATCTACCCGCGCCTGGGCATAGGCCTCAACCTGGGCTACACCACCCGCCCCGGCCTCACCGCCTTCTACGGCGACAAGATCTACGCCCACGTCTATGGCTACCTCCCCGGCTTCACGCCGACCCAGGGGCTCAAGGCGGCGGTAGTGGCGCAGCGGGAACTCGGCAGCCCGAAATTCGGCGAGGCCTACGTGAGCTCGCTCCCGAGGGGTTTCCACAACAAAGCCGTGAGCTCGCTGGCGGTGAAGTACCCCACCCAGGTGAAGGTCTCCCTGGACTACGGCATCCCCTTCGCTTCCGTGGACTGGGCCGGCCTGAGCCCGTGGGTGTACCTGCGCAATTTCGAACTAATCCCCCATCTGGACTGGACCTCCCTCGTGCGCAAAGACGACGCCTGCAGCCTCTTCAGCGCCGGCGCGAGCCTTTCCGCTGTGCTCGGCAACCTCATCTGGATCCCGTACGACACCCGTGTCGGAGTGAGCTGTTCCTGGAATTTCGGGGACGTTTTCTCCAAGGTCGGGGAGAAGGACGCCAAGCACTTCTACTGCGGCTTCCTGTTCAGCGTCGATATGTAGTCGCGTTTTTTTCCTATCTTTACACGGATATTCTAAACCAAACCTTATGTCTGAAAACAAAACAAAGAGGGCCGGACTCCTCAGGACCGAGGACTGGCTCGCGGTATGGATCGGATTCATAATCATTGCGATAGGCATCTTCGCCGTGCTTACCGGTTCGTTTGATTTCTCGGCACTCAAATTCAAGACCTGGACCTGGGGAGAGTCCCTCTCCGAGGCTGCCGCCGCCAAGGTGGTGCCCCTCTGGACACAGATCTGCTCCGGGGCCTTCTGGCTCCGCATGCTGGTGACCGCCGGCGTACTCGGAGTGCTGTTCACCATCGGCGCGAAACTCACCGGCGAGAAGGTGGGCAAGTTCGTCCCCGCCTTCATCGGCGTGTTCCTGCTCTCAGTGGTCGTACGCCTCATCAGCGCCGAGTTCACCCTCAACCGCTATCTCGAATGGGCATTCTGGGCATTGATCGTCGGCATGCTCATTTCCAATACGATAGGACCTCCGAAATGGCTCAAGCCCGCGGTGAAGACCGAGTTCTACACCAAGACCGGTCTAGTGATAATGGGCTTCTCGGTGCTCTTCTCCAACATCGCC
>JAEEGG010028892.1_pt1 | contig 10391 bp, 9 predicted proteins | sample 9134161 | NCBI WGS metagenome assembly JAEEGG01 (sample SAMN16246543, study PRJNA631951) | gut metagenome | biome: gut microbiome; feature: rumen; material: CR-attached | host: Bos | place: Iran: Karaj | collected 2018-10 | reverse complement strand
ATAGTTTACTAAACGATAATAGATTGGTTTTCCCTAGAGGTGGTGATGGCAAACCTAGATATAAATTGTTTTTAAAAGAAAAAAAAGATGAAGGACAATTAGCTAATACATGGTTAGATTATTTATCTTCTAATCAAGAAGCTACAAGAGAATTAAAATCTATTTTTAATGAAAAAGTTTTATTTGATCTTCCTAAACCTCTTGGCTTATTGATATTTTGTTTAGAATTAGCTACTTCCAAAGACTCCATTATCCTCGACTTCTTCTCAGGTTCAGCCACCACCGCCCACGCTGTAATGCAGTTAAACGCTGAAGATGGCGGACATCGTAAATTTATTATGGTTCAGCTTCCTGAACCCTGTGATGAAAAGAGTGAAGCTTATAAAGCTGGTTATAGAAATATCTGTGAAATAGGTAAAGAACGCATACGCAGAGCTGGCAAAAAGATTTTGGAAGAATATAAAAATACCCCCTTTTGTAAAGGGGGATGTCAGGCAAAGCCTGACAGGGGGATTTTTGACTACAATGCAGAAGTAGAAACTACCGAAAGAGAAAAAATCTCCCCGTCAGCCTTACAGGCTGCCACCCCTCTTTATGAAAGAGGGTCTTTAGAAAATGTTTCGATCAATAATAATGATAATTCAAACATTCTAAACAAGGTTTCCTCTAGCACAGTCACCCCTCAGTCACTACGTGACAGCTCCCCTCAAGTGGAGCCTTTAGGGCAACTCGACATCGGTTTCAGGGTGTTAAGGCTTGATAGCAGCAACATGAAAGATGTTTTCTACCGCCCAAGAGACTTGAAAAAGGATGATTTACTTTCTTACACAAGCAATATCAAAGAAGACAGAACAGATTTAGATTTGCTGTTCCAAGCTATGCCAGAAATAGCAGGTGCAGATTATGACGCAAAAATTGAGGAAATCACTATTTCAAATAAAAAGGTATTCAAAGTAAACAATAATTATATTGTAGCTTGTTTTGAAGAAAGCATAAATGAAGAAGTAATAAGAGAAATAGCAAAATTGAAGCCTTATCATGCAATATTTAGAGATAGCGGTTTCTCAAATGACTCTTTATCAGCTAACTTAGAACAGATTTTCAGAATCGAAAGTCCTGATACAGAAATAACAGTTCTTTGAGGTTAATTATGAAGTTCAGATTTAAAATTCAACCCTATCAAACTCGTGCTGTTGAAGCTGTTATAGATGTTTTTAAAGGTCAGCCAAAAATAGAAGGTGAATCAACTTTCTATACTATGGATAAAGGTTTGATAAAGCCTGAAGCCAAGGGCTTATTCGATGATGTTGAAGACTATCTTGGCGTTTCAAATGCTGAAGTCAGGCTAATAGCCAGTAATTTAAAAGAAAATATCAATAATATCCAATATTTGAATAGTATTAACCCTTCAAAAGAAATTGCAGGCAGAGAAACTATAGAAAATCAGTTTACCTGCAACTGTTCCCTTGATATTGAAATGGAAACAGGAACTGGGAAGACTTATGTTTACACTAAAACCATTTTTGAACTAAACAGAGTATATGGTTGGACAAAGTTTATTATAGTTGTTCCTTCAATTGCAATTAGAGAGGGTGTTAAAAAGTCTCTTGAACAGACAGAAGATCATTTCTTTGATTATTACAAGAAAAAAGCAAAAGTCTTTGTTTATAACAGCAGAAATCTGAATGATATCGAACGTTTCAGCACTGATAATGGCATTAACATAATGATTATCAATATTCAGGCGTTCAATACAAGCATTAAAGAAGACAGTTCAGGAAAAGGTGGTAAAAATAAGGCTAACAGAATTATTTATGGAGAACAGGATTCTTTCAACTCACGCAGACCTATAGATGTTATTCGAGCTAACAGACCTATTCTTATAATGGACGAACCTCAAAAAATGGGGGGAAAGTCTACGCAAGAAGCTTTGAAGAATTTCCGACCGCTGTTTATTTTGAATTATTCTGCAACTCACAAAGAAGTGCATAATCCTATTTACGTGTTAGATGCTTTGGAAGCCTATAATCAAAAACTGGTCAAGAAAATTAAGGTTAAAGGTTTTGAAGTTAAGAATCTTCCTGGAACAGGTGCTTATATGTTCTTAGAAGAAATTAAGGTAAGCAAGAATAAACCGCCTGTAGCTAGATTAAATTTAGAAGTTAAGCATACAAGCGGAATTAAACGTGAAACTAGAAGTATCAATGTAAACGACAGTCTCTTTGCTACATCTGGGTTAGAGCAGTATAAAGGTCTTGTCGTAAGCGAGATTGATGCTATTAGAAATGCTTTAATTTTTACAAACGGTGAAGAAATAAAACTTGGTGAAGCTGTTTGTGACGCTACAGAAGCTAATATGAGAAGAATACAGATTAGAGAGACCATTCGTTCCCATTTTGAAATGGAAAAGAAGCTGTTCAAAAAGGGAATAAAGGTGCTTTCTCTCTTTTTCATTGATGAAGTCGCCAAATATAGAAAATATGATGAGAATGACAATGAGATTAACGGTGTATATGGTGAGATTTTTGAGGAAGAATATAGAAACATTTTGAACGAAAACAAAGACCTTTTCGACCCAGATTATATGGAATATTTGAACGGAATAGAAGCTTCTAAGACACATAAAGGCTATTTCAGCATAGACAAGAAAGGACACAAAATTGATTCGGTTGTCAGTCGTGGGGCAGAGTCTAGCGATGATATTTCTGCTTATGACCTGATTTTAAAAAATAAGGAAAGATTATTGAGTTTTGAAGAGCCGGTAAGGTTTATCTTTTCACATTCTGCTTTGAGTGAAGGTTGGGATAACCCTAATGTGTTTCAGATTTGCACTTTGAAACATAGCAGCAGCACTATTAGAAAACGTCAGGAAGTTGGCAGGGGTATGAGAATCTGCTTAGACAAAGATGGTAACCGAATGGATTACATAACTTGCGTTAGGGATTTCCATAATATAAATTGTCTAACTGTAATTGCTAATGAAAGCTATGCAAGCTTTGTGAGCGAGTTGCAGAAGCAGATCAAAGAAGTGCTTTACGACAGACCAACAGAAGTTGGCGAAGATTTCTTCTATAAAAAGGAAGTTGCTTATAAACTGCCAGATGGCACATATAAAAAACATGAACTTACAATGCATGAGGCAGTTGCGATTTATGATTATTGCACAAGCAATAATTATGTTGATAGGGCAGGGCATATTACTGAAAAGTATCGCGAAGATACGGCTTCTGGTAAGCTAGCAAAGCTTCCAGAACAATTAGAGCCTTACTCTGAATTTATACATAAGCATTTACAAGGCGTTTTCGACAAGAAACAATTTGATGATATGGTCGATAATGCTCATCAGCCAAAAGTTGAAGATGGAGGCTTGAATGAAAACTTCAAGAAAGATGATTTCAGAAAGCTTTGGGGAATGATTAATCATAAGTATGTTTATCATGTGGATTACGACAGCAATTTACTTATAGAAAAAGCTATAGAAGAAATCTGCAAAAAGGATTTTTATGTAACCAAACTTCAATATTTAAAAGAAGAAGGTGAAACACAAGATGAAATGAAGCAAGAAGATGTTAAACAAGGTTTATTCTTTAAAGAAAGTAAGACGAAAAGAGAACCTATTAACGCTTTAGCAGAAACAAACACAAAGTATGATTTAATCGGTCAGATAGCCAAAGAAACTCGCCTGACTAGAAAAACAGTAGCTTTGATTCTGAACGGTATTACTATAGATAAATTTCATCTTTATGCTATGAATCCCGAAGACTTTATTAAGAAAGCTTCAAAGACAATTAACGATGTCAAAGCTAAGCTGATTGTTGATAACATAGTTTATCAGCAGACTAGTGATGTTTATACCGATGGCATCTTTGAAGATAACTTGGAAAAGGATTATAAATTGGCTATTCCGACAAATAAGCATATCTCTAATTTTATCTTCAAGGGAAGTCAGTTAGACAGTAAGATTGAGGAAGATTTTGTAAGAGAATTGGAAAAAGCCGAAGAAGTTGAAGTCTATGCCAAACTTCCTACCAGGTATCAGATTCCAACGCCTGTAGGCAATTATTCTCCTGACTGGGCCATCTGCTTTAAGAGAGATGCTAAGAATATCAAACATATTTATTTCATTGCAGAAACAAAAGGCTCTGTGGAAGAAAATGATTTAAGACCTGTGGAACAGGCAAAAATCTCTTGTGCCAAAAAACTATTCAGCCAGATTTCCAACGAAGAGATCTGCTATCATGAGGTCAACAGCTTCAAGAGTATGATGGAGATAATAGAGGGAAGGCAAGCGTAATTTGGCATTGTTTTAGTTGATAGGTGGTGAGTTGATTATGCTTTTTTTATTTATTGTTTTATTATTGATTAGTATAATAATAACTAACAATATTTCAAAAGGAGCATATGTTATGAATAAAATATGCAAAATCATTTTAGTTAATTCTTTTGTTTTAAGCTTAGTATTATCTTTGGGGTGTTGTGGGAAAAAGAAAGCAGAACAAGCTCGCGCTAAAGCTTGCGCGAGTACTATTAAAGCCTTAAGCGCTGGTGTTGATTTATATAATTTGGATTCATTTGATAAAAAAGTAGAACCAATAAGAAAATTAGATGAGAACACCTTTAATTTATTAGTTGAAAATGGATATATCAAAAAGAGTAATATTGATTTTTATAAATGCCCATCAACTAATAAATTTGAGTATGTATCAACATATGATTTGTTTGAACCTCCAGTTACAGAAAGAATTGATTCTTTCACCGGAATAAAATGCAAACATCACGGAACTATTTTAGATATTGAGAAACTATTGAAAAAATAATTTTTTGATTTCAAATTAAATTTTTCTTGTGTACATAAAATTTTTTATAAAATTTTAAAAAAATCTTGAAAGTACGATGAAAAGACATTGACAGAGACTTAAAAAAGTGGTAATATCCTTGAACTAATCCACTCAAAGGGCGGATTAGCACACAACAGTATGTTGTGTGAATCTTTATAGGAAGGTGTTAGTCGTGCCAACAATTAACCAACTTATTCGTAAGTCTAGACAAATTGTTAAGTACAAATCTAATTCACCAGCTTTGGATAAATGCCCACAGCGCCGTGGTGTTTGTACTGTAGTTAAAACAACTACACCGAAGAAGCCAAACTCAGCTCTTCGTAAAATCGCAAGAATCAGACTTACTAACAAAATCGAAGTTACTGCTTACATCCCCGGTATCGGCCATAACTTACAGGAACACTCTGTTGTTATGATTCGTGGCGGTCGTGTTAAAGACTTGCCAGGTGTTCGTTACCATATCATTCGCGGAGCTCTTGACTGTGCAGGCGTTGCAAATCGTCAGCAGTCTCGCTCTAAATACGGCGCAAAACGCCCGAAGAAATAAGGAGAAGTAAATCATGCCACGTCGTGGTCACATTACAAAGAGAGATTTAACTCCTGATTCAGTCTACAATTCTAAGCTTGTTACCAGATTCATCAACAATCTTATGTATTCTGGAAAGAAATCTATCGGTTCTAAGATTTTCTACGATGCAATCGAAATGACTGCTAAGAAGAGAAAAGAAGACAATGCTCTCGAACTCTTCAAAAAAGTTGTAGATACTGCTAAGCCAATCGTTGAAGTTAGAAGTAAACGTATCGGTGGTGCTAACTATCAGGTTCCTATCGAAGTTAAACAAGACCGTGCTATCGCACTTGCTTTCCGCTGGATTCTTAAGAATTCAAGAGCTCGCAAAGAAAAATCAATGGCTGAACGTCTCTGTGGAGAATTCGATGACATTCTCAACAACACTGGCGCAACTATGAAGAAGCGAGACGAAGTTCACAGAATGGCTGATGCTAACAAGGCATTCGCTCACTTCCGTGTTTGATTAAATCCTTAAAATTGGGCAATAGTTAAGGTAACAGAAAATGACCGCAACCCACGATATGAACAAAATACGTAATATAGGCATCTGTGCTCACATAGACGCTGGTAAAACAACAACAACTGAACGTATATTGTTCTATACTGGAAAAGCCTATAAAATCGGCGAAGTACATGAAGGCACTGCTGTCATGGACTGGATGGTACAAGAACAGGAACGCGGTATCACTATTACTAGTGCAGCAACAAAATGTCACTGGTTAGACGTTGATATCAATATAATTGACACCCCAGGTCACGTAGATTTTACTGCTGAAGTAGAACGCTCATTAAGAGTATTAGACGGAGCAGTTGTAGTTTTCTGTGCAGTAGCAGGCGTTCAACCACAATCAGAAACAGTTTGGCGTCAGGCTAACAAATACAGAGTTCCTAGAATTGCATTCGTAAATAAAATGGATAGAGTAGGGGCCAACTTCGAAAAAGTAGTTGGACAGGTAAAAGAAAAACTCAATGCCAACCCACTTCCATTAGTTCTGCCAATAGGTGCTGAAGATTCATTCAAGGGTCACATTGATCTTTTGACTATGAAAGCACACATTTGGGATGAAGATGCAGTTAAGTCTCATGGTGCAGAATTTAAAAAAGTTGATATACCAAGTGAATATCTGGAAAAAGCAAAAGCAGCAAGAGAAAGCTTGATTGATACTATCAGCGCATATGATGATGAAATTCTTGAATTGGCACTTGAAGAAAAAGAAGTTCCATTGGAATTAATCAGAAAAGCAATTCGTAAAGCAACTATAGAAAACAAAATAGTTCCAATGCTTTGCGGTTCTGCATTTAAGAATAAAGGCGTTCAAGACTTATTAGATTCAGTTGCTTATTATCTGCCTTCACCTCTTGATATTCCACCGGCAATCGGTTACAAGAGAGGAACACATGAAGAAGTAGATATAGTTTCTGATCCTGAAGGTCCGTTCTCAGCTCTCGTATTTAAAATTGCCACAGATCCTCATGTTGGAAAACTGTGCTATATGAGGATTTATTCAGGTAGTATTGAATCCGGAAAAGTCGTTTACAATGTTACTAGAGAAGGTCGAAAAGAAAGAATCGGTCGACTCCTGCAAATGCATGCAAACCAGCGCCAGGATATTCCCCGTGCTTCCGCTGGTGACATCGTTGCTGTCGTCGGTTTGAAGCAGGTTGCCACCGGAGATACACTTGCATCTGCTCCAGATCAGCCAACTTTAGAAAAAATCACTTTCCCAGACACAGTTATTTCTGTTGCAATCGAGCCAAAGACTCAGGGTGACTTATCTCACCTTACTGAAGTTCTTGAAGCTCTTATGAATGAAGATCCGACTTTTAAAGCTAAAATAGACGCAGATACTGGTGAAACTTTAATTTCTGGTATGGGTGAACTCCATCTTGAAGTTATCGTTGATAGAATTCTGCGTGAATTTAATGTAAAAGCAACTGTAGGTAAACCACAAGTTGCATATAAAGAAGGAATCAAAGACAAAGGTAAAGGCGAATGTGTTTATGAACGCCAAATCGGTGGTAAAAATCAATTTGCTTCCGTTAATGTTGAAGTCGAACCTCTTGAAAGAGGAAAAGGTTTTGCCTTTGAAAACGGCTTGAGCAGTGAAGTTCTGCAGAATTTGCCAAATATTTTTGTTTCTTCTATAGAAAAAGGTTGCCAAGATGCCATGAATGATGGTATCCTATGTGGCTTCCCGGTAGTTGATGTAAAGGTTCGATTAGTTGGCGCAATGCAGCGTGAAGGTGAAAGTAACGAAGTTGCTTTCAAGATCGCAGCTTACGAAGCAACCAAGAATGCTTTACGAAATGCCAAAGCAGTTCTGCTTGAGCCCTTCATGAAAGTTTCAATTGAAACCCCTGAACAATACATGGGTGATATAATTGGAAACATGAACTCCAGACGCGGCAAGGTAATTAACATGGAAATGCGCGATGACATCAGAGTTATCGACTGCCATGCTCCATTATCAGACATGTTTGGATACTCAACTCAGTTGAGATCACTTTCACAGGGTAGAGCAACCTTCACCATGGAGCTCTTGCACTATGATGAAGCCCCGAAGTCAGTTATTGAACGTATTCTAGGCGTTAATTCTTATGGACAGCAACCAGTTTTTACTGCTGCTGAAAATAATTAAAAAAACGCTTGTCATTAATCACAGGAGATAGTAAAATGGCGAAACAAAAAATGCGCTTGACTCTCAGAGCATTCGATCACAGATTACTTGATGAGTCAGTCACCAAGATTTGCGCTACCGTTAAGAATAGCGGTACTAAGTATTCCGGTCCCATTCCGATGCCGACCGAAATCCGCAAATATACAGTTCTTCGTTCACCCTTCGTCAACAAAGACGCACGTGAACAGTTTGAAATGAGAATTCATAAACGCAATTTGGATTTGTTGAGTCCATCTGGTCAGACAGTTGACTCACTAATGAATATGGACCTTCCGTCTGGCGTAAACATCGAAATTAAGATGTTGTAATGGAAGGCAACTAGGAGGAATAAAATGGGCGTTAAGGCAATATTGGGCACCAAAGTTGGTATGACCCAGATTTTTACAGATGATGGAAACGTAGTTCCAGTAACCGTAATCAGCGTTGGTCCTTGCACTATTATCCGCAAGGGTGAAAAATCTGTTCAGGTCGGTTATCGTGAAGTAGCTCCTGAAGCAGTTAAGCGTTTGCTTAATCAACCAATGCGTATGTCTTTCGAAAAAGCTGGTACAAAACCATTCCGTTTCGTAAGAAGCTTGCCCGCTGACGGACTTGAAGCAATTGAACCACTCACCGAAATCAATGTTTCAATGTTTAAAGAAGGTGACTCAGTTATAGTCACTGGAACCAGCAAGGGTAAAGGCTTCTCTGGCGCTATGAAGCGTCACAATTTTAACGGAGCTAACACTACACATGGTCAGTCTGACCGTGCTAGAGCAACTGGTTCTATGGGTACCGCTACAGATATGGCTCGAACAATAAAGGGCAAAAAGCTTCCCGGTCAGTTCGGTAATGTTCGCCGCACTATTAAGGGCCTCAAGGTCGTTAAGATCGATGAAAAGAAGAATCTTCTTCTTGTTAGAGGTTCCATCCCCGGAGCTACAAATGGTCTTGTTATCGTAAGACAGCAAGCTTAATGTGAACGGAGTTAAACATGGAAACCAAAATTTTTAATATGAATGGAACCGAAAATGGTTCAATTACTTTGAATGATGAAGTTTTTGCTGTTGTTGCTCATCCACAGAACATCAACGATATCGTAAAGGCTCAGTTGAACAATGAACGTCTTGGCACTGTTAACACTCTTACTAGAAGTGAAGTTAACGGTAATGTTAAGAAGATGTTCAAGCAAAAAGGCACTGGTCGTGCAAGACAAGGCGACATCAAGTCTCCACTTCATGTAGGTGGTGGTATCGCTTTTGGTCCTAAGTCTAAGACTTATGATCAGCGTCCTCCAAAGAAGGCCGTTGACAAGGCTATTAAAGGCGTTCTCTCTATTCTTGCTAAAGAAGGCGGAGTTAGCGTTGTAGAAGGTCTTGATTTTCCTAACGGCAAAACAAAAGATGTTTCTAAATTCATGAAAGACCTTAAACTTGATAAGGCTCTCCTTGTTGTTCCACAGATTTCAGATAACACTAAGCGCGCTGTAGCCAATTACAAGGGCGTTAAGGTTGTAACTCCTCTGAATGTAAATGTAGTAGATCTGCTCAAATATGGTCATGTTGCCATTAATGTTGAAGCAGTTAAACCTCTCCAGGAGGCTCTTGTAAAATGAAAACTCCTCAAGATATCATAATTCAACCTATCGTTTCAGAAAAAAGCTATGAACATATGGCTGACGGTGTTTACCAGTTCAGAGTTGCTAAAAGCGCTAATAAAGTAGACATCAAAAATGCTATAGAAACTATTTTCAAAGTTTCAGTTAAGAAAGTTAACACTACTACCGTTGTCAGCAAACCAAAAAGACGCGGTGTTTTCCAAGGCTACACTCCTTCATGGAAGAAGGCCGTAGTTACTCTCAAAGAAGGCGATAAGATCGATTTCTTTGAAGGTATTGCATAAGTGTAAAAGGAGATTGTCATGAGTTTAAAAGTTTATAAACCAATTACTCCTTCACGCCGTTTTATGACTGGTTTCGATTTTAGTGATATTACCACTAATAAACCATATAAACCTTTGTGTGAATGGTTAAAAACTACTGGCGGTCGTAACCATCATGGTCACGTTTCCTTCCGTCATCGCGGCGGTGGACACCGCACTCTTTATAGAATTATTGATTTTAAGCGCAATAAAGATGGTATCCCTGGTAAAGTTGCCACTATAGAATACGATCCAAACAGAACTTGTCGTATTGCTCTTGTTAATTACAAAGATGGCGAAAAGAGATACATTATTGCTCACGAAGGCATTAAAGTCGGTGACATTATTGAATCTGGTATTCATGCAGATATTCTTCCAGGTAACTGTCTCCCACTCAGAAATATC
>JAEEGG010028887.1_pt1 | contig 10392 bp, 7 predicted proteins | sample 9134161 | NCBI WGS metagenome assembly JAEEGG01 (sample SAMN16246543, study PRJNA631951) | gut metagenome | biome: gut microbiome; feature: rumen; material: CR-attached | host: Bos | place: Iran: Karaj | collected 2018-10 | reverse complement strand
TTAAAAATGAATCGGAATTATTTTCATTAAATAATTCTTTATTTATATAGTTATCATAATTTTCTTTAACCGGTTTATTGCTTTCTTTTACATCGCCATTCGAATATAATGTCCCTAGAAAATATCCCCCTATAAAACATATAATCACTAGAATTATTGGTATTATTAGGTTCTTCTTATTTTCAGTTTTATTTTCTTCCATATCACACACACCTTTACTCTTTAATTCTATCTTATTTAACTATAATTAAGCAATAGTTATTTAAAGTGTTTTACAAAATAAAAAAACTAGATTTATATCTAGTTTTTTATTATTCAGTTCTTAGAGCTTCAACTGGGTCTTGTTTAGCTGCTCCCTTAGATGGGATAATACCACCAATTAGTGTTAAGACTACACTTATTGTAACTAACACTAACATTTGAGAAACAGTTAGATATGCAGTTAATGTTGGTATATCAGTTATCTTTCTTAAAATGATATTTGCTGGAATAGTTATTAGTATAGAAATAACTACGCCAAGAATACCAGCGAATAAACCAATTATACCTGTCTCAGCTGTAAATATTTGAGATACATTTTTCTTTGATGCTCCCATAGCTCTTAAAATACCAATTTCTTTTCTTCTTTCTAATACGCTTATATAGGTAATAACACCAATCATAATTGATGATACAACAAGTGAAATACCTACAAAGGCAATAAGTACATAACTAATAACATTAACTATTGTAGTTACTGATGCAAGCATTATACCTACAACGTCTGTATAAGTAATTTCTTTACCTGCTGAACCATCTTTAGTTACTTTTTCATTATAACTATCTAGAACATTAATGATGCCTGACTTTGACTCAAAATCTTTAGCATAAATATCTATTTCATCAACATCATAATCACCAGCATAACCAAATGTAGTTAAGTTATTTTCAAATGAACTTGTTCTATTACTTGCCATTGCAGCAAAGAAAGCTTTAATATCTTCTTCACTTAGGTTCATTACAAAAGCACTAGCAAATTTCTTAGTATCAATAGAAATAGCATTAGGCAAACTCTTTGCAGACGAAATAATTACTTCTTGCATCTTACTTGCTACATCTTTTTTAATTTCATCCATGACTTTATTAACTGCAGATGATCCACCCGCCTTACTATAGTCAGATACTTGTTGTTTTATTTCATTAATATTTATCGCAGAATAAAGTCCTTCAGTTATTATTTTCTTGGCTTCATCGGTAGATAAATAGTTAAAGAATGATTCTTGCATTTTAGATGGATCTGGTTTGTTATGCTTTCTAGCATAATTTGCATATCCTTGTTCTAGTTCTTTAGCTAATGCTTCAGAATCTTCTCTAGAAAATTCTGTGTTTTCAATTACTTTAGTTAAAAGCTTACCTACTTGTTCGTTAATTAAGTTTCTTGCTGCAGCTGTTTGAAGGTATTCAGATAGATATTCATTAAATCTAGCTGGATTATTATAACCGTGTTCTGATGCAAATTTCTGATATCCTGACATAATTGAGGTAATCATTTCATTAATTGTCTCGTTATCAACTAGGTTATCACTATTATTAACTATTAATTTATTTATATAATTTCTAATAATAGTGGTTCCTTCTTCACTTCTTATGTATTCACTTACAGCATCAGGTAATTTCATATAATCAGTTGATGGATCTTTTGATGCATATTTTAAATATCCGTCAGTTAATTTTTCAATTAAGTCGTTCATCTTATTTTGATCTACTTTAACATCTAAATTATCAATAAATTCTTCATCAGTTTCTGACATTTTAAAATCTTTAAAGTATTTAGTAAAGTCCATGCTAGTAAGTGGTGTTGTGTCTATTTTTATTTTGTTTTGGTTAATATTAAAGGCACTCATCATTTTCTTTTCATTAATACTAAATAAATTTTTAAAATCTATTTTATTACTAGTTGTTTCGCCAAATGGACCATTTGTTAAAACGTTAATATTAGGATTCTTTCTTTGATCCTTAACTACTGCACTATTTGCAGCCATATCTCTTAAAGATTCTACTAATTCATCGTTATACCAAATTCCCATTCGAAGTAGAGTCATATCTTCTTGTTCGCCAGGCTTAATGATACCAACAATTTCTAAGTCGATACCATTTTTCTTTAAAACTTTTTCAATATATTCATTATCAGTTGATTTATCAATATAAACATTATTAGTATCATCATAACTATATAACATAGAGTTACTAGTTACTTTGAATTTTAAACCGACAATTTCATCATATTCCCAAACTTTATCTTCGCTTTCAAAAGAATTTGGTCTATTGTTTGCAAAGTTTTCTATCATTTCTGTTAATTCGTCTTGGTCTTTTAAACCTAAAGAGTAAAAGATGAAATCAGATAAATTACCATTTAGATCCGTTACTAGAACACATTCATTCTTTCCCTTTGGCCATCTACCATATAATAGACTAAATTTTTCTTTATATAGACTTTCGTTGTTTGGCAATTTATTAAATGCGTTAATAGAGTTATTAGCTAGTAATACACTTCCTGATGATATACCCATTGAACTAAATGATTCATTTGGATTAACTTTTACATATTTATTATTTTGTTTAACAAAGATTATTGGATCAACTTTGTAACTATATTCAATTGCTTTAGTATAATCTCTTATATTACTTTCTTCTTCAAAATATTTTTTTAATGAACCTAAATCATTTTGGTTAACTACAGATAACATGTTTTCTAATGTTTTAAGTTCTGCGATACTATCTGATGATTCTCTTTGAGCGTCCTCTCTTAGGCCAGTCATTCCACTCATTATAGAGAAGCTACTCTTAGTTATTTGAATTGGATAAGATATCATGGTTTCTTCTTCAGTATCATGAATAAACTTATTTACACCATTAGATAAAGCTAATATTAAAGCAATACCTATAATACCTATAGAACCCGCAAAAGCAACCATTATAGTTCTTTTAAACTTGGTTTTTAAGTTATTAAAACTTAAAGATATACTTGTTAAGTATGACATAGATGCTTTACCAAAGTTTTTATGTACAGCTTCTTGCTTTTTTCTAATATTATATGGATTACTATCGGTTGTTATTTTTCCATCATATAATTCAACGATTCTAGTTGAATATTTATATGCTAAATCAGGGTTATGAGTAACCATGATTACTAATCTATCTTTTGCTACTTCTTTTAATAGTTCCATGACTTGAACACTAGTTTCAGAGTCTAATGCTCCAGTTGGTTCATCTGCAAGTAATATAGATGGGTTATTAACAAGTGCACGAGCTATTGCTACTCTTTGCATTTGCCCACCAGATAATTGATTTGGTTTTTTATGTGCTTGTTCTTTTAAGCCAACTTTTTCTAAGGCATCTAAAGCTAGAGATTTTCTTTTGGATTTAGAGATACCAGAAATAGTTAAAGCAAGTTCAACGTTAGATAATATTGTTTGATGTGATATTAAGTTATAACTTTGAAATACAAAACCAATTGTATGATTTCTATATGAATCCCAATCAGCATCTTTATATTTTTTAGTAGATACTCCATCAATTATTAATTCACCATTATCGTATTTATCTAATCCGCCAACGATATTTAAAAGAGTAGATTTACCAGATCCGCTTGGACCTAAAACAGAGACAAATTCATTGTCTCTAAAGTTAAGAGTTACACCATCAAGGGCTCTTTGAACTAGCGTTCCAGTCTGATATTTTTTACTAATATTAATTAGTTGTAACATCTAAACACCCTCCTTCTTAAGTGTATCCTCAATTTTTGAGCTAGTGAAAGCATAACACTAGCAACAATTAATGTCAATTATTTAAAAGAAAAAAAGAAGATATTTATCTTCTTTTATCTTTCTTGTGGTTCTTCATCATAAAATCTTTTGTTAATTGTTTTTGCTACTGCGTTTAATTCTCCAACACTAAATGATGATCCTTTTAAATATTTTGTTATACGTTCTCTACTTATAATACCTTTATTTACTTCTGCGATAGCAAATTCATCACTAGTCATTTGAGAAGACTCTTCATTATCATTTCTTCTTGCTATTATAGCCGCTATTCTATCTCTTAATTCTTGTATTATGTTTAAATTATCATTTCTTCTTATAACACGTTTTCTATCGTGTGATACTAGTACTTCTCCACATTTAATTCCTTCTGGAGTTATAGTTATTAGTCTTGGTAAGAAAAAGCCATTTAATACTTTTTGTTTACCATTTGGGGATTCTAATAACAATTTTAATTCTCCTGGGGTATCAAAAGTACCATTTGTTTTATCTGAATATCCCTTTAATGAATTCTTATATATTAATTTATATCCTTTTGGTAATAAATAATCTATACCAAAATAAGTTACAGCATTCTCACTATATTCTATTTCCTTGTCATATCTTGTGTATTTTGTTTTTTCAATATTTATGTCTAATTGTCTTCCATCATCGCTTTGTATTCTTACAAATGAACGAGCATTATCTATAATTACACATAAATAGTATTCTTTTCCATTATAAGTTATTTTTTCTTCAAAAGAACCTGGTTCAAGTAATAGAATAGATTTATCTACTAAACTACTAACAACATAAATATTTAATAACTCACTTAAATCTTCTTCGGCGTTTTTATTAATATCTTCTTGTGTTATTTTTCCCATAACCACATACCCCCTTTTGGAATGCTGTTTATTATATGGTATTACCCCTATTTAGTCAATAAAAAACAAGATAAACAATGGTTTATCTTGTTTCTATTCCATCTCTAATATCTTTGCCATCTAAACAATTAGCAAACATTCTTAGTTCTTCAGAAGTAAAAGTGCTTACATTAATTTTACTAATTAATGCTTCTTTATCTTTTAACATTTGTTGAATTGTTTCTAGCTTATCTTCTACTGTTTCTCTTCTATCTTCAATACGTTTTTTTACTTCTTCATTTAATAATCTTGTTAATCTTGTAAGTATTTCATTTTGTGTTTTTGTTGCATCATCTTGATTTGCGGTTTTAATTCTACTAAGATCAATCATTGATATACAAACAAGTGGTTCTTTTTTCTTATATCCATTTGATGTTGGCATTGGTTCATCGATAATACGATCTGCTTCTTTACTTACTAATGAATCACCACTTAGTATTCCACTTGGAGTTACTGTTGTTCCTCTAGGTAGTAAGAATCCATTTAATATTTTTTCTTCTCCTTTAGGACCAACTAGTTTAAATACATATCCATTTGGAGTATTTATTTCTGTTCCGTCATAAGCTACATGTATTAATTTTGATTGATCTGGTAAATTATAACAGTATTCATAATCAATACCAAGTTCTCCACTCATATCATCATCTATAGTGGAGTGTTTAATATAGTAACATTCTACATTTAAGTCTAATGCTCTACCATCTGAACAACATACTCTAATTGTTGCTCCTTTGTAATCTCCTTTACCATAGATTGCATATTCTTTATCACCATATTCAAATGTTTTACCAATTACATTTCTTGAATTAGTTAATCTAATTGATTTTAATAAATTTTCAATTTCTTCAAGGCTTAAAAGATTATTCAATCCATCTTGAGCTTCTTGATTAATTTTTTCTTGTGTTAATTTTTCCATATTTACTCCCCTGACAGTTGCTTATTATATGGTATTGACTTTATTTAGTCAATAAAAAAGAAGATGTAATCTTCTTTTATCTTGCTGAAATTCCGTCTCTAATGTTTCTTCCGCAAAGAACATTATCAATCATTTTTATTTCTCCTTCTGTGAACATAGATTGCTTAATATATGTAACAAGTTTTTCTCTAGCAGTGTACATTTTATTAAAATCGCTCAATATTCCGGAAACATTTCCTATTCTATTTTTAACACGTCTATTAATTTCTTCTTCTACTCTTCTTTTTGCTTGCTCAATTAATTGAACTCTTATCTTTTCATTTTTCTTTTCATCAAGACTATCTATTTTATTTATATCACTTAAACGTACTGTAGCAATTGGATCTTCACTTCTTAACATATATTCTGGAAATGATTCTTGAACAATATGTTTTCTATCTTGAGACACTACAATGACGTGATTACCCATTTCACGATTCACAATTCCTACAGTGCTTATCCATGCGCTTTTAGGTAATAAATAACCATTTAATTCTTCATGTGCTTTTTTAGGTATAAATCTTTTAAACTCCACTAATGATGGTTTTGTAATACTAGTTAAGCTTTCGCCCCTAGAACTAGAATGTCTTATATTTGATTTATCTGGTAAGTAGCAACAAAATTCATTTGTAATGAATAGTTCTTCTCGCCAGCCACTCTCTGGATCAGCATATGGTTCCCATGAGTAATAACCATTTAAATCAAGTTTTCTTCCATCAGAGCATTTAACTGTTAGTTTTGCTTCTTTGTTACTCGCTCTTCCTGTAATGGTATATTGTTTTTCAGTTGCTTCATCTATGAATGACCAATATAAATTATTGCCATTTCCAACTGAGCATCTTATTGTTTCAAATAATTCTGCTAGAGCATCTGGGCTAAATAAAGCTCTAATTTCATCAATTGCTTTACAATCAATTTCTGCTTGCATTATTTTTTTCATATTATATTCCCCCTGATGAGTATTTATTATATGTTATGTATAATTAAAAAACAAGACGTTATTTTGTCTTGTTAATTAACTTTTTAATCCCTAATGGAATTAGAAAAATGATATTAAATGCAATAAAATATAAAACTAACATCAGTATGGGATTTAAGAATTGTAAATGCGCTTCAGTTAGCTTAGATGCAATACCTTCAAAGAATGGTACTCCACCTAATTCTCTATATAACATAAAATCAAATTTAAATATAAAATCTATTGGTATAACTACTAACGATACTATTACATGAAATATATAGCCTTTTATTATTGTGGAATAATCCATATCCACATAATTGGTTACTATAAGTAGTAAACCAATAAATACCATTACAAAGTGCCATATCATTGAATAAAAGGCTCCAAATGATAGAAATGGATAATACTTTAAACCATTTAAGAATAACATATTAGCTAAACCACCAATAATACATCCTGTTGCTAGCCAACTATCTGCATATTTTTTTATTTTACCTTTACAAAATCCTGCGATTGGTCCTGCTAGCATTATAAAGGAACAAGTATCAAGTGGTAATAAACCCCAGTTAAATGAACCTGAGTATTTAATATCATATATTGATTCCCAAGTAGTTTTAGTAATATAAAACACTATCATAAATATACCAGTTATTTTTATTATCTTTAGTATCTTTTCTTTAGGTTGTTTTCTTAATGCTATTAATAATACTACAAGTAATACTATTGATATTCCTAGATATAAATATTGAGGGAATCCACCAAAGTCTTGTCCAGAATATCCCGGAATATTATATTTATAGTCAAAAAAATTATAATTACCTCTAAACATCTAAATCACTCTTTTATTGTTCTAAACTTTTCATAAAATTATCTATTAGTATTTGTGTATATTGATCAGTCAAATACTCAGGATGCCATTGTACTCCTACGATGAATTTTTTTCCTGGATATTCAACCCCTTCAATTATCCCATCATCTGCAATAGCATTTACTAATAATGTGTCCATTTCAAATTTAACTACATCATGATGACAACTATTAACATCTATTTCTTGTGCATTCATCAAACTTCCTAGTTTTGATTCTGATTTTAATATAACTTTATGTTTATATTCAGAATGATTACCAGAATGACTATCATTATCAAGTCTTTCAGTCATATCAAATCTAGCTCTATTTTTAGCAAACATACTACACATTATTTGAAAACCAAGGCATATTGCTAATAATGGTTTATCTTTATTTATTGCATACTTTATAACATACTCATCTAATTTATAAGCATATGTTCCACCTGGTACGATAAATGCATCACATTTATCTAAAATACAATCTATCTTATTGGTATTTACTATATCTGTACCTGGTTCTATTTCATCAAAATAATTCTTGTTTTCAGTTGGTAATATAGTTATACATACAACATTTTCTTTCTCAGCCAAAAACTTTCTTACAGCTTCATGAGTTTGTATTATGTCTTGACCATCTTTATTTTTGTATGCTCTTCCAACTATTCCTATAGTATACATTCTAGTATTATCCATTAATTATCACCTAAATTCTAAGTACATTATATCAAAGATTCGACATTATTCGACAAAAAAAGATTAATGTTTTAAATTAATCTTTTATTAGTTCGACATTATTCGACATTTTATTTAGGCCCTCGCATGAGGCTTTCTACACATTCTAAATCTAATGATTCAAAAGTTTCTCTAATACCTGCACACATACTATTATTAAAATCAGTTAATTGACTTAAATTACCAATTACTTTACCATTGTAAGTAAATTTGTTATATACCATTTGAGGTTCACTTGTACACTCCCCTACAACGGTTCTTAAATCGCCTGTTTGCTCATCTTCATCAATTATGATGCTTGTATAATACAGTATATAATCATCATAATCGAATATATATTTAACATCTGCAGATTTTGATGATGTTGCTTCGAATCTTATATTCCCAGATAAATGATTTCCCGTTGAACACTTTGTCACTAGTTCATTTTGTAATTGATTGGTTAATGTATTAGTATTTATTTCATATCCTCTATATCTAAGGGTATTATCTTTAAGTGATGTATTTATTAATTTATGAGAGCATTCAACGTCTGTATTTTCCAACATAGTTCTTAGTTTAGAACATAGAGAATTATATAATTCATTTAATTTTGCATTACTTGTAAGTGGGCTTCTATTAAATGTAAAATCATCTTCAGATAAGTTTGAAGCGCAAATTCCTGTTAGCACCCTTTCATCGCCTGTTTCTGCATCAGTTTCGATTGATATAGATGTGTTAAATACGGCTCCTGAGTCTTTATCAAAGACGAGTGAAACAAGTGAAGAATTGTTTGATGTAGGTGTTAAATATATTATTGAATTATCAGAATAGTCATTATTTACGCATTTATTAATTATGCTTTCTTGTGCACTTTGAATCATTTGATCGGCATTAACTTCTTTTCCTTTATATCTTAGTACAAGATCTGGTTTTGAATCCTCTAATAATTTATTTGTACATGTAGGTGTAAGTGTTTCTAATACTGCTTTTACTTTTGAACACACTGCTCCAGTAAAATCTGATATTAAATTATTATCAATTATTTCTTTTCCGTTGTATGAAAAATTATCGAGTTTCATATTTGGATTACCCATGCAATCGCCAAAAGCGACAGATAATTCCCCATTGGCATCTTTTATCACTGATACTGATGTAAAAATACTAATATCATCTTCTTTATTAAAAGTATAGGTTACATCTGCAGAATTTTCTGATACTGCTTCAAATATAATATTGGAGTCGTTATTATTACTTGTACATGCATTCTGTAATAAGACTTTTTCATTATTTAAATCTTCATCTACTTCTATAAGTTCGCCTCTATAACGAAGTTTATTTTCTGGTTCAATTTCGTATGACACTTTAAATGTAAATACTAAATTAACTGCTGCATGTACCATGAATGGCAACATTAATAGTAACAATAAAAACACTTTATTTGCTTTAGTATTTCTAAATAGAATAATTGCAACTGCTAAGATTATTAATAATGGTATTAGGATTAAATAACTACCAGTGTGAGGGTTTTCTATTGGTGTAGGAGTAACTACTTCTCCTTGGTCATCTTTTATTACAACTGTGGATGTATTGACCTTTTGTTCTCCTCTTTCTACTAAGGGCATTTCTTTTGTATATTTAATTGTAATTATTGTTTCTACAGTTTTATTTGCACTAATTTCTTTTTCACTAATTTCATATGATAAATATTCATCATCTGATTCTAAAGCAATTTCATAATCAATATCATCATGATTTATTATTTCTAATTTATATTTAATAAATTCATTAGTATTAGTAAATTTTAAATTATAACTTAATGTTGAAGATTCTATTGTTGGAGGGGATACCTCAACAGTATCTGAAGATGCTTCAACTTTCTCAATACTTTTTAATTCTAGATTAGCTTCTTTTGCATATACACTAAATGGTAGAATAAATAATAACAATAATAACAAAACTTTTTTAATCATAATACCCTATCCTCTAGCATCATTATAACATATTATGTTTTTATATAAATAATATTTGAAAAAAAGATTAATGTTTCCATTAACCCTTTAATTCATATATAACTGAATTATCTCTTTCTATTGCCCTTTTCCTTCTAATTCTTTTTCTTTTTATTAAATCTTTTCTTAGACTCTTATTAAATTCTATTAGTACTTTCATATTAAGAAGAGAATTATATTTATCATCAAAAATTTCATCT
>JAEEGG010028886.1_pt1 | contig 10392 bp, 12 predicted proteins | sample 9134161 | NCBI WGS metagenome assembly JAEEGG01 (sample SAMN16246543, study PRJNA631951) | gut metagenome | biome: gut microbiome; feature: rumen; material: CR-attached | host: Bos | place: Iran: Karaj | collected 2018-10 | reverse complement strand
CACATGGTCAATGATTTTGGTTTTTTTGTCGAAATGGAACACCAACTGGCTGAACATCCGCTTCATGTCGCGGCGCTTGGGGGTCATTTCAGCCTTCCAACATGTACTGTCATCATAAAGCACAATGTCGAACGCGGTGGTATCAAATAATTTCTTGCCCGAGGCGCTACCCATAATCATGCTTGTGATACCTTGGTACATTCTTCCCGAGTTGCCGTCCAGCACCTCGGCTTGACCGTCTGTCACCTTCACGATGCGCTCACCGTTGACGACCAAAGCAAACGCGTAGGGTTTGACATACTCCCAACGCAAGCGGTCGGGCGAAGCAAAATACATCTTGCCTTCTGCCACCGAAGGCTCGGCCAGCATGGCCATGGTCTTGCTTTGCACGAAACGGCATTGCATCGTTTGCATGGAAGAGGCAGTCTCTGTCAGCGAAGCAATTATTTCATTGCTCTGGGCTTCAGAAAGCGGCGTTTGTGCCGAGGCAAACAGGCCAAAGGCGACAAACAAAACGGAAAACCATAGTCTTTTCATCTCATTTCATGATTAGGAAACACCCCAATACTACAAGAACCAGGCCAATCCAACGTGAGAAGGGAATGCTCTCGCCAAAGACGAGCCAAGCGGCAACCATACCGAAGACAAATGAGAGGCTTGTCAAGGGATAGGCTTGGCTGAAAGGGAATTTTTTCAAAATATAGAGCCAAAGCACCGTGGCCACGCCGAAGGCAATGCCGCAGGCCAACAGCCACCAGTCGGTGAGCACACTCTTGAAATAAGCCCATGACCATTCAAACTTGCCAAGTTGTTGCATGGCCAACTTAAGCAGCACCTGTCCTCCACAAAGGAAAAAAGACTGCAAAGCTACCAAACCAATTAATCTCCACATAATCAAGCCTCCAATAAGGTTAATGAAACATTCTTTCCATCGGAACGGTTATATAGCAAAATGCACTTGGGTTGTTTGTCGCTGACTTCCATAGAATCCACGAACAAGGTACTCGGCACGTGACCTGCTTTCAGGCATTGTGCCGCCACATACAATCCGATGCCAGACGAAGTGAAGCTTTCGCCAAAAAGGTGCTTGAATTTCAGCAAGGGCTTTTGGCCGAAGAGTGTCTTGGTTTCTTGCAAATAAGCCTCATCTTGATCGTGGTGACCACTGATTCCAGTAAGGATGTAGTCCACATCAGCAAGGCTTTTTCCTGCGGATTGAAGCAGTTTTGCGAGAGCATCCATTAAGGTGTTCATTGTAGGCTGGTGCAGCATCTGGAAGCCAGATAGTTTGCACAAAGGCCGAGGTTCCTGAGCTTGTCGAAGGGCCGATTTATTCTGTAACGGCGTTTCGACAGGCTCAACGGCCTTAGAAAGCACAATAGAAACAGCACTCTCACCACACATTTCATCGTCTTGCCCCATGACACCGCCTTTTTTCAGGATATGATAAAACGTTTCCGTCATCTCGTCGTGGCCGCCCACCAAGGCAGAATCAATCTTACCAAGGCGAAGCTGCAACCAGGCATCTTGCAAGGCACTGTCGAACGAGATGCCTTTGTGGGCGTATGTCACATTATAGCCATGGTTCTTGGTCTGAATGGCCACCAACGAGCTGATGGTGTTGTGCGTCGACTGCATGAAATAGGTAGGTTTCAACAACTGTTCGCCATCGTTTGATAGTGCGTCAAGGAAGAACTCGGTATTTTCAATGCAGCCATAACCCGTACCAGTGATGATGGCATCAACAGTATTTAAACCCGAAGCATTCAAGGCTTCTTTTGAAGTCGCCACGGCACGTTTCAGGATTTTACCCATGCGCCGCGCCTCGATAGGCGAGATATAATCTTTGAAACTCGGGTCTATAGACCTGACAAAGGGGGCATCATAAACCACAGGCTCTTGCATCCAATCCTCGTTCAGCGGCTGCTGGAGAGAGATTTGCTTGGCGGACATAACAAAGCAGGTTGCTGAACCTATCGAAGCACCGTCATTTTTGGTCGGCCCTTCGACAAGCTCAGGGACCTTAGCGCTTGACAGCAGCAATGATGAATCATTTCCGCCGAAGCCAAAGGCATTACATAAGACATGCTTCAGTTCTTTCTTCGTCGACTGCGACACGGGTACGATGCCGTCTTCCATGGCATGCGACCAATTTAAGTTGGCGGGCAGGAAACCTTGTTGCAAAGCCAAGATGCAAAATACAGCCTCTATGGAACCTGAGGCACTTGTCGTATGTCCCGTGAAAGGCTTCGTCGACGATACGGGCGGCACATCTTCCCCAAATAGCCGCATCATGGCTTGGCTTTCGCTGGCATCGTTGTTGGGCGTGCCTGTGCCATGCGCGTTGATGTAGTCGATGTTGGAAGGCTGTATTCCTGCCAACTCCATCGCCTCTTTCATGGCACGATAAGCCCCTTCGCCATCGGGCGACGAGGCCGTTTGATGGAAGGCATCACAGGCGTTGCCATAGCCCGAAAGCAGGGCTTGTGCCTTCACGCCACGCCTTTTAGCACTTTCTTCCGATTCCAACACGAGATAAGCAGCACCTTCGCCCAAATTGAGGCCATTGCGAGTGGCGTCGAAGGGACGACAAGGCGCTGTGTCAAGTATCATCAACGAATTAAAACCGTTGAGGTGAAACTTGGTGATGCACTCGCTTCCGCCCACCACAACGATGTCGGCCTCACCGCAGCGTATCATATTGGCACCCAAGATGATCGCATTAGCTGCCGAAGAACAAGCCGTGGATAAGGTGGTCACGAAGGCGAACTTCCCAAAGTGATCGGCCGTCATCTCGGTGCAATTACCACAATCGTGCGCAGCGATGTATTCCTTGTGCGCCTCGCTATTAATATAATCAAGGTAGAACTGCTCGCTCATATCCATACCGCCCACTGTGGTGCCCGAAATGAAGCCCACGTTGGGAAGCATTTCTGGAGTTAAGCCAGCTTCTTTCAGCGCTTCCTCCAATGCCAGCATTCCCATGAGTGCAGTGCGAGTAGTGATGGCATCGTCGGCAATGCCGAGACGCGACCGCATCTCGGCATCGGTTAGCTTCACTTCGCCAACAGGAAATTCCTTGTGCTCCGTCTTGAGGTATTGCAGCGGACCCACGCCAGAACGGCCGTTCAGCAATGCCTCCAAGGTCTCCGCCTTGCCCAAGCCTATTGCTGAAACGACGCCCGTTCCTGTAATCAGAATCGGCTTCATCGTTTATTTCGTGCGATTCTTCTGGATGAAATCGGCCATCACAGCCACCGACTTGAAGATTTCCTTGCCTTGCGACGGGTCTTTCAGTTTAATTCCGTAGTTCTTCTCCATCAGCACGATGAGTTCAAGTGCGTCGATGGAATCGAGACCGAGGCCTTCGCCAAACAGCGAAGCGTTCTCGTCGATGTCTTCTGGGGTCATGTCTTCAAGGTTCAAAGCCTCGATGATTTGTTGTTTAAGGGTGTAGATTAAGTCGTCCATTTTTATAACTGTTTGTTTAATTGTTGTTTGTTGATTCGTTTAATTGTTGACACGAGACTTCAGAACATGGGACGTGGGACTTCTCGACCAAAAAAAGATTGGCTTCGAAGTGGTTTTCGTCGGTGCAGTCGAGCCAGCCACCGAGGATGCTTTGTGTCATCGGGTCAAGGAAGGCGTTTTGCAATTCCCGTGCCATGATGCTTTCGTCACAATGCTCCATGACGATGAACGAAGTCTCGCCAAAATACTTGTTGCGGATGGCAATTTCGCCCGTCACGATGTTGGGCAAGGTGTAAACGAAAGCTGCCGGACTAGGATAGAAGTTGTTCGGGTCTTGTATGGTCTCTTGGTAGGCGGTGTCAGCTTGCAAGGAAGCACTGCGGTTGAAGAACACCACGGCACGGTCCTCACGAGGCTCGAAACGCGGTGCGCCTTCAGCTTGCAGCAACAGCTCGGAAGCCACAAAACCCAATTTGCTCAGCGTGTCCATCTTGAAGATCTTCGGATAGTCACCCACATGGGCACGATAGAGTTCCGTCAGCAGAGCGCTACCGTTTTCATTGTGACTCAACACTTTGCCATCGACTTTCACCTCCTTGGGCGTAATATAAACCTCGTGTCGCATCATGACACACCTCCTTTCGCCATCAGCAAGGCCGCGTTGCAGCCGCCAAAGCCCGACAGTAGCTTGATGAAAGCCCGTTTGTCGGTGGGTTTGTTTTCGTTGGAAAGCACCAAAGGATGTGTGACACCGATGGTTTCAAAACCTCTGGTAGCCAATATATTGTTGTCGTCAACGGCTTGCATCGAAAGAATGGTTTCCAGGATGCCGGCAGCACCCATAGTGTGACCATAATAGCCTTTCAATCCATTGACGGGAACATTGGAAAGTCCAGCCCTTTCGATGGCGATGGATTCCATCTCGTCGTTATATAGGGTCGCAGTGCCGTGAGTGTTGATAAAAGCCAATTTTTCAGGATACATGTCACCAAGGACAGCACGCAAGGCGCGATAACTGCCTTCGCCCGTGCGCGACGGTCCGCTGATGTGGTTGGCATCATTGCGGATGGCACCACGACAAGCCACCCAATCGTTATCGGTTACTTTGTCTTTCTTGGTGTAGATGATGGTTGCAGCGGCATCACCAAGGTTGAGACCCGTGCGGTTGGCATCGAAAGGCTTGCAGGGATCGACCGACAAGGCCTTGAACGATTGGAAGCCAGAAACGATGAAGGCGGATTGCACATCGGCACCCACCGTCACGACATAGTCGAAATGGCCGCTGTCCAACTCGCGCATGGCTTGAATCTGGGCACAAACACCCGAAATGCAAGCATTTGACACCACTATCGGCGTATTGGGATTACGAAAATATTCGCTCATCTGCCTTGCCGCTACGCCCAAAAGAACGCGTTCCGACGGAAAACCCGTTTCGCGCTTGTCCAAAAGGAAAACATTACCTTTGGTGGTGGAAAGGATGAACAATACCTTGTCCGAAGCTGGGTCAATATGCGTTTGTTCCAACGCCTTGGCCGCTGACAGAATAATCATCTTCTCGAAGAAGGTATATCTTTCATCTATGTGCTGTCGTGCCGCAATCTCATTCACCATCACTCGGTCCATCAAAGAGGCCGTGAAAGGTTCGGGCAGCTGCCAAAGACCGTCGCGACGCTTCAGCTCGGAATGTCCGGCTTTCACTGCCGTATAATTCTCAGCCGTGCTCATGCCCAAAGGCGAAATGATATTGTCAGACACTCTGACGATCATCTGTTTATCCCCCATCTTTGTTTCCATTCCTCGTAAAATTCTGGACTTGTCAACACTAGCTGATGGCTCTTCGCATCCATGAAGACCTGCACGGAATGGCCTGTCACCATAATTTCGCCCGTCTCGGTGTCGCGGATTTCGTAATCGAAAATGATTTTGGCCGCATCACAAGGACGGTAAGTAATGGTGATTTCAGGTTTCATCCCATAAATCAAAGGCTTTTTGTACTTAAAGGTAAGCTCCACAATAGGCTCAAAAAAGCCCTTGCCATACATCATCAGGTATTCCAAGTCATACTTTGCGCCAAAGGCCTCGCGGGCATCCTCGAAATAGATGGCGTAATGGCCGTGCCACACCACGCCCATTGAGTCCACCTCGCTAAAGCGGACCTCAAAAGGCTTTGTGATTGACAATATCTTTTCGTTTTCCATGGCGTTTAGTCTTGCGATTCTATGTCCATCAATGCAATTTTCATGTTGCTTTGCGCCAGCATCTCGTCGCCGCATTTGACGACAGCTTTCACCATCGTGATTTGGAACATTTCCTCTATCACCTCAATCGATGTGAGGATTACCTCTCCGACCTTTGGCGTGCGGAAGACCTCATAGTTGTTGACCGATCCTATGACACCGATTTTTACTACCTCGTTGTTGATAAGGTTGATATAACCCATGCGGGCGGCGCAGGTTTGGGCTATGTTTTCCATCAAGCCTTCGGCCGTAAGCCTGCCCTCTTTGCAGAACACATTGTCGGCACGGACTTCTAATTGGGTCTCCGTAACGGTCATGTTGAACGACATCATCTTGTCGATCATCACAAACGGCGGACGTTGTGGTATCAGTTCCTTTAACGGTATATCCTGAAGTGCTCTCATTGTGCCCAAAAATCAAAAAAGTTGAACCATTGCGTGGGATAACGACGCACGATGTCTTCAAGCTGAGTGGCAAAACTTTGTGCGAGTTGCGTCATTTGGTCGCGTTTCTTGGCTTGGCTGTCACATTCAATCTTCCTAAGGAAAACGCGATATTTCTTCATACCCTCTTTCATCACGAATACCGCCAACACTGGAATTTCTTTCTGCACTGCCATGGCAAAGCCACCTAAGGGGAAGTTAGCCTTTGCACCAAAGAATTGGCATTCAACGCTTTTCTGGGAACCAAAGATACGGTCGGCGGGCATACTCACAATATCACCATTGTCGATGGCGGCATTGAGTGTGAAGAGATGCGACATGTCCTCCTTGACGGGCACCATTTGTACATTGTGTTGTCTAAACACACGCTGGCGGTTTTCCATCACCGTAGCCGTTTCGCCCGCATATACCAAAGCGTTCATTTTCTTTATTTTAAGCTTCAACGAATAGCCAACCATCTCGTAGCAACCCACATGACTGCTCAGCATCAAGAAGCCCTCTGGAAGGCTTTCCAAATGATCCATCAGTTCCAAACCTTCGCACTCAAATTGGTATTTCTTGCCTGCAAACGCCCCAAAACGGTCCAAGATGACTTGGCCAAAGCGGAAATGATTGGCATACACCGACCAAAACGACTTCCTGAGGCCATAACCCATCCTGTCACGGAAGAAACGATACATGGCTTGATAACCTTTCCTGTTGAAAAGCATGTAGAAAGGCACCACCAGCGCCATTACGCCATAGAGCAGCCACAAAGGCAGCACGCGAAACATGGCGATGAGGGAGCGTTGCATCCAAGGCTGACCGTCCGTCTTGCCCGACCACTCGTTATGTTGCAGGGTATCTGCCATTTAACTATCAGGCAATCTTGGTTTCGATGTAGTCACAGAACTGGCTGAAGGTCTTCACCTTGGCCATGTCTTCCGTCTTGATTTTGAAGCCAAACTTCTTCTCGACGATGACCACGATATCCACGAAATCGAGGCTGTCGATGCCAATGTCTTCTTTCAGACGGGCTTCAGGTTTGATTTTTTCTTCGTCAATTTCAAGGTCCTCAACAAGGAACTCTATGACTTTTGCTTCTATTTCTTGTCTATTCATTTATGTTGATTGTTGAATTGTTTAATCGTTGAAATTTTAATTCGACGTAGTCAATTGTTGTTTTTTGACATAGAACGAGAGACATAGGCTAACTGTCAACTGTTAACTGCTAACTGTCAACTGTCTTACAGACCATAATGCTATGGCCTTGGCCGAGGTTGTCGTGAATGGTTTCCACCTTCAAACCGGCCTTTTCGACCAAACGGGTCATGTCGTCGCTGTGGTACATCTTGCTGTTGCCGTTGGCGATGGCAGTGAAATACAGACTCGTCATCGTGAGACAGAAAGCCGCCGTTTCGAAGCGCTGACGGTCCCACAAGGTCTCCATAATATAGAGTCGGCTGTTTTTATCCATGATTTTGGCAGCGCGACTCACGATGCTGACGATTTCGTCCTCACCGAAGCAGTCGAGGAACTGGCTCATCCAGATCACATCATAATGTTTGTCTGTCGGGAAAGGCTTCGAGGCATCCAAGAGGTTCATGCCATAGCCATCGATGCGGTCGGCACCTGGCTTGCCTGCGGTGTCGCGACGCATCATCTCCAACTGCTGGGGCAGGTCAACGATGGTCACCTGAACATCCTTGTCAAATCCGACGCATTGCAAGGCCCAACGACCGGTATTGCCGCCTACATCAAGCAGCGTCTTAGGTTTATTGGCGAACACAATTTCAAGGGCTTGCTGGAACGAACTGTCGCTGTAGAAATGGTCGAAACCGAACCAACTTTTCTGCACCTGTGGCGGCAGTTGCGACAGCCCTTCGTACACCGTAGGCCACGGACCAAAGTGTTCAAGGCCTGCAGGGCGACTCTCTTTCAGGCTTTCCTCGAGATGGAACCACCCTTCGTAATTTACATCGTGGTTGAACTCAGTGTTGACGTCGGTGGCGCGGTCTGTGATGAAGCACCAACCTGTCTTGCTTAGCGTGTAGCGGTCGGTCTCGGGGTCTATCAACACCGTGCCGATGCACAGGCTTGCTTCCAGCATCACTTTAGCGGCATAGCCGCTGATGTTGGCTTTCTGGGCCACTTCAGCCTCAGTCATGCCGTTGTCGCTGTTGCGCAGCATTTCGAAAATGCCGAATTTTTTCATCAAGCGACTCACTTGGAACACAATCGGTCCCCAAGCAATCCATTCGGCTTTGGCTTGGGCCTCACGTGCTGTCAGATGCTCTTTGCTGTAAGCCTCTTTTAATGTAGGATTAAGGTACATGTTTTTACAGTTGTTTGTGCGATTACTTCAGTCTGGCAATTGCTTGACCCAACTCTCCAAAAGTGTCATTGAGAGCAGCGTCAGTCGTTGGAGCAGAACCTCCATCTATCTCATCGATGTCAACGACCAACAAGGCTTCTCCACTCTTAGCGTCTGTGACGGTAAAGGTTCCCCAAACACGAATGCAGGGACCGGGAATAAAACCCATGATATTGACAAATTCGTCTACCTTTGTCACCTTGATAGTTATTTTGTATGTGGCCTCTGCCTCGGTTTTGACGAATTGTAATTTTTTGTTCCGCTGACTGAATTCCTCAATGAAACCATTATATGATATGGTTGTCTTTTCTTCCATATTATCGTATTTCTCCGTCAATGGCATCTTGTCATCGAACGTGGCACCATCATAAATTACCTCCAGAAAGACTGTTCCTTCTGCATTCTTGAAGAATTTCTTGTCACCATTAAGGACTTTTAATGGATTCGCTGCGAATGTTACCGTGGCAACCATAACCAGGACTGCCGTCATTAATAAACGTTTCATGAGGTTAGATTTTAATTGTTTGACTTTATATTAAATTGTTTGACTTTATTTGTTGTATTTTATCACCAACGCAGAATTAGTCCCTCCAAATCCAAAAGAGTTGGAAAGGATGGTTTTCAGTTCTTTGGCGGTCGTCGTGTTGACAATATTGAGGCCCTCTGAATATTCATCGGGATGCTCAAAGTTGATATTAGGCGCAATGAAGCCGCCTTGCATCATCAGGATGCAATAGACGATTTCGCTGGCACCCGCCATCCAACACTCGTGGCCTGTCATCGACTTGGTCGAGGAAATGGGGGTCTGGGTCGGGCCAAAGAGCCGTTTCAGCGCTAAGGCCTCAAACATGTCGCCTTGAGGAGTTGAGGTGGCATGGGCGTTGACATAGTCGATGTCTTCGGCCTTCACGCCTGCTTCATTCATGGCACGGGTCATGGCACGATAGCAGCCGTCTTCACTGGGTTGCGAGATGTGGCTTTCGCCGTTCGACGAGAAGCCATAGCCGCAAACCTCTGCCAAAATGGTTGCACCACGGGCAACGGCGTGGTCGTAATCCTCAAGCACCAAGGCTGCCGCACCGCCGCTGGGCACAAGGCCGTCGCGGTCGCGGTCGAAAGGACGCGAAGCCTTTGTCGGCTCATCTATGTGCGTCGAAAAAGCACTGATACCGTCGAAGCTGCCCATGGAGAGATAGTTGGTTTCTTGGGCACCACCACAAAGTACCATGTCTTGCAAGCCGTTACGGATGAGCAGGGAACCCAAGCCGATGGAATGGGAACCACTGGCACATGCTGCACTGATGGTCATGTTGATGCCTTTCAAGTGAAAAATGGTGGAGAGGTTCATCGTTACAGTGGAGTTCATCGACTGGAAGATGGCCGACGAGCCGACAAGGGTGGTATCTTTCTTTTCCAAGATAGTCTCATGCGAATCGATGACCGCCTTGGCTGAAGAATCGTTGCCAAACAATACACCTACTTCGTTTTCCAGCAGATAGGCATCGTCAACCCCAGCCTGTTTGAAAGCTTCGAGTGTGGCCATATAGGCATATTCGCCTTCTTCGGCGAGGTACATGCGGAGCTTACGGTCGAGTTTGCCTTTCAGCTGCGGCTTCTCCACGATGCCCGTCAGGGGCGAGCGGTAGCCGTATTCGGTGCGTGCCGGCTCGATGCCGATGCCCGAACGGCCTTCGCGCAACGAGGCTTCCACCGCTTCCTTGTTGGTTCCGAGGCACGACCAGATGCCCATGCCCGTGATAACGACTCTTCTTGTCATAAAAGGCTTTTGTTCAAACGATTACCACTCGATGCCAATTCTCATCGCTACGCCTGAGGGATTCAGCTTCACGGTCTCGGAGTGACCCGAAATATATTCGCCGTTTTCGTC
>JAEEGG010028882.1_pt1 | contig 10392 bp, 9 predicted proteins | sample 9134161 | NCBI WGS metagenome assembly JAEEGG01 (sample SAMN16246543, study PRJNA631951) | gut metagenome | biome: gut microbiome; feature: rumen; material: CR-attached | host: Bos | place: Iran: Karaj | collected 2018-10 | reverse complement strand
AGATGGAGGTACACACGATGTATATTTGGTGACGACAAAGTGACAAACCATAAATACTCTCTCGATAATGAAAAATAGCGCCACTTTCTTTAAGTAGTTTAAGACTTTCACCCTCGGCACCCGATTTTTGGACTTTGCCGAGGGCTTTTTTGTGCCGTTTTCCGAAGTTTCTTTGAGCGAAGCGAAAAACTTTGCCGAGGGCTTGGTAGCCGATGGCCTTGCAGAAGTTGATGAAGCATTTTTGTCATCGTTCTACCAACCAGATGTCGTTAGCTATTAATCCATAATTTTGCTGTTATCGTTGAAAAAATGGCGGAATTTCTTTGTAGATTCAACTAAATTGTTTATCTTTGCACCCGAAAACCAGCAATTGACATGGCTACAAAAGACGAAGTAAATGGTTTCCTCGCACAATTCCATACGAAGGCGAAAGTCTTTGGCATCACATATTTCGGTGGACGTGAAAAGAACATGAACACTTTGGCGGAGTTAGGAATAACTGCCAAATTCCGCGATGACATAGTAAAACAACTCTCAACTGAAGATTTCTACAAAGGTCCAGAGCCAAACGTACAAAACAATTTGGGTGATATGTGGGTATTCGGTAAGACCATCAATAGTAAAGACGTATATATCAAGATTACATTAGGATTGACGAATAGCAGCGCTGTCTGTATGTCCTTCCACATTGCCGAACGCCCCATTACATATCCATTTAAGGAACATAACGTATGAAAAGTCCAATTACAGGCGGAAATGCAACATTAAAGAGAGAACCGGCAGAGTTGGTTTTCAGAAACGAGAAGTACGAGTACATCTATTCGTATTATGTTTGTGATGACACAGGTGAGGAATTTACCACCACAGAACTTGACGAGGTGAACATTAGCCAGGTGTATAACCAGTATCGTGTCCGCTACGGTATTCCCTTCCCCGATGAAATCAAGAAGATCCGTAGCAAATACGGACTTCCCGCCATTAAGATGGCCAGGATATTGGGTTGGGGCGACAATCAGTATCGTTTGTACGAGAATGGCGATGTACCCAGTCAGGCACATGGCAAGACACTGGCCATGATTCGTGTGCCTCAGGTTTTCCTCGATTATGTTGAGAACTCACGTAATCAGTTTGAAGAAGCAGAGTTTGAACGTATCAGGGAAAAGGTGAAGGCTGTCAAGACAGACCAATACGAAGAGTTCGTAAGAGAATACGTCTTTTGCAATCAGCATGTAGGAATTACAAACGGCTATGCCACGCAATCCATCAGCAAGCTGAAGAACATCATGCTCTATTACATAAAGCGTTTCGACGGCGTATTCTTCACGGTAATGAACAAGTTACTGTTCTACACGGATTTTGTGAATTATCGTCAATATGGGCGAGGCATGAGCGGTTTGTCATACAAGGCAATACAATATGGCCCGGTACCTTTGGAATACAACCGAGTATATTCCATTAACGACTTGCGTCAAAGCATCATATATTATGAGTCAGGCAAGTACGGCCAAAAGTTGGAATCCGACATGTCTCCTGATATGAGTGCATTCACTGAAGAGGAACTTGCCACATTGGAATCCGTCACCAACCGCTTCCAAGACACCAAGGCGGGTGAAATATCAGACATCAGCCACGAAGAAGATGCGTGGAAGAAATATGTAGATACCGGTATGCTCATCAGTTTTAATGAGGCATTCACGTTGAAGGCATTGTAACTGATTTGTGGAACAGAAATTCAGCAATAACAGTATTGACCTTCAGGTGCTGCGTGAGTTTTGATTCTTCTTTCTGTGTTCATGAATCATCTACTTTCTCCCATTCTGCTGAATCCTATATCTTGTGGAGCGGATGGCCTCTTGGGTGATGCCCATGATGCGGCGGACGTCGCGGTCTTCAAGGCCCATCTCGTAGAGGATGAGGAAGAAAGTGTTGTGGGCAGTCTTAGGAGCATATTTCTTTTGGATGCGACAGAAAGAGGAGAAGTCGATGGCCTTGTAAAAGTCGATGAAGCATTTGTAGTCATCGAATGACCAGTCTGACGTGGTACCATTCTTTTTAATGTCATCGTAGAGCAGTTTACCACGAATAAGGCGAGGTGACTCCTGTTCTACCAGTTCACGAATCTTATTGTTCAGCTCTTCTATCTGCTGTGTGGTATCAGTATTTTCTTGCAGACTCTTCAGTTGGGCAATCTCATTGATATAACTGCTGATTTGCATTTGCTGTTCAGTGAGTACTATGCGTTCCTTTGCTTTGCGATAGCGGATATACAACACTAAGAGCATAATGATGAAAAGGAGAAACACTAACGCTACAGCCGCCCATATCAGTTGTTGGCGATGAGCCTCTTGTTTCTTTTGTTCATCAAACTGCCACTGCAATTCCTGCACCGTATTATTCATCCTTGCCTTAGCCTGACGCACACTATCCCTAATTTCCATCAATAGTTTCTCCTGACGCCAATCGACATAACCTACATAGGACTCCATTTTCTCTGTATAGAAAGCAGCACTATCGGCCTCTCCTAGGTTGACATAATTATCTGCTATTTGCATATATATGTCAGCTATATCCTCCCAGTTATCAGTTTGCGATACATACCTCAGTGCTTTTTGTGTATAGTCAATTCCCAACTGATAATTACCGCATCGTTGATTGATGTTTCCTATAGCATAATAGATTTTATACTTCATCCAGTCATTCTTCGTCTGTACTACCTGCTCCTCAGCCATTTTCATTATTACAATAGCCTTGGGCCAGTCTCTAAGGTTGATGTAGTATTCACCTTTATAATAATAGCAACAGGCCAATCGTTCCCTGTCACCTGCTATTTTATAGTAGCGGATGGCCTCATTAATCAGCGAATCAGAAGAAGGATATAATCCTCGCTCGATGGCAGCACGAGTCATCAACAGATTGTAATAGGCACGGTCATCCTCTTTTGGGGACGAAGCAGCATCGTATTTAGATATAAAATGGTAGGCATAGTCGTTTTTCCCTTCTGCTAACAGTGAGTCAATCTTTACCAATTGCTGTGATGTTGACCATCCACCACAGCTTATGAGCAATGCCACGAGAGCCAACCACCATATATTATTCTTTCTCATCATAATGTCGATATTTTGCTACAAAGATACAACTATTTATGCCTTTTCTACCTCACTAATACCTATTTTTTCTATCTTGTGGTCGTGTCAAACCGTTGTTTTTATTTCAAAATGAGCACTTGTCACATACAGAAATTACTGATATTCAATAATATAGGTGTCTTTTTCTGCGAAACGCCACCCATGAGCACTTTTTGGAATAAACCATTGTACAGATCCCAAAACTTCTATATCTTTGCCACACCAAAAACGCAATTTAACTTATTATGAAGAAAAAAACCATCATCACCATCCTGCTCGCCCTCGTCACAATGGCGGAGCAGGCAAAGACATTCAAGACTATCAAGAACCCAGTGGCAATGACCTGCGTAAATGTGTCGAACGGCGAACTGAAAGCCCGTGAAATTATCTTCAGAGACACGGCGACAACCGTACACTTCACGATGGAGAAAGAAAAGGGACAATCTTTCCGTTTTGCCAGCACGAGTTATCTGCTGGACGAGGACGGCAACCGCTACCCGTTGCGCTCTGCCGAAGGAATCGTCCTTGACTCATGGGTGCAGTCGCCTGAAAGTGGCATGACTGACTTCACGATGCACTTTGAGCCAATGCCCAAGAAGGTGCAGGTATTCGACTATATTGAGGGAGATGAGAAAGGCTCCTTTAGGCTGTTGGGTATTCACGATAAGAAATATAAGGTGAATGTTCCCACGCTACAAGAATTGTCAGAGGCTAATCCCTATACAGTACCTGCCGATTGGCTCAAGACCGATACCATAACCATTCGAGGCCGCATAGAGGGCTACGATGCAGAGAAACTTGGCTTTACATCCATGAATTGCTACTATTATAATGTTTTTGAAAAGGACGGTACGACATTAATATTCGATATAGCCCCTGATGGTACCTTCGAAAAGAAGTATCAGGCCTGTTACCCAACCCGTGAATCAATTGGTCCTGAGAATTCAAAAATAGGGTTTGACAATATAGCAATCTTTGCTCACCCCGGCGAGACTATTGACATCAACATCAAGCCCAACGGATATGGGCGGTATGAATGTTATTATAATAACGGTAGCAGTAAAGAAGTAGAGCGTTGGCTGAAGTCGGATTATGATATGTGGAAACTGATGGAGCCTATATCTAATTTCAAGGGTAAAATCGGTGAACTGAACGAGGTGATAGAACAGACCTTGCAAAAGACGCTCTATATCATACAGCGAGAAGCTGCCCGACTGCATTTCACTGCACAAGAAATGCAATTGGCATTAGCCAGCGTGCAAGGATCATTCATTGATGCAATGGCTACCTACATTCTTAATCATAAAAGGGGCTTAATGAGAATTAAAGAGGTTGATGGCGGCTTAAGCGCAGAAATCTGTGATAGTATAGAGTGGGAAGAGTGTAGAAAAATGGAAAACTACAAAATGATGCAGCGTATAGACTATAACAACCCGTTGCTGATGTGCGACGACTTCTACTTTGTACTCAACCGCATCCAATATGCAGATGTTCTCATAAGACGTCGATATGAAGGTGTATTAAACGAGAACGGGGAATATATCATAAGTGCAGAAAACGAAAAGAAAAAGCTCACTAATTATATTTCTGGTTTGTGCGAACTAACAATACTTAGTTAATAATACATTTAAACGTCTGAAAATCAATGAGTTGCATTAACATCATATAACTAATAAAATTTGGTCAAGTGCCTGATTTTCAGTAACTTAGTGGTCTCTTACAACACTTGGTTATGAAGAAAATTTCAGAAGCACTCGACCAATATACGGGCATATGCAAGGAGGCCATCGTGGACTCCGCTGCAAAGTTAAGCAAAAGTTTTGAGAAAATCATCATCGAGATACTACTTTTATACATGGTTGTACCAGGAAGGATAAATTTCACCCAGTTGGGCAGGTATGGCAGGCACGGCGAACAGTGCTACCGCCAAAACTTCGGACGCAGGCGTTCAAAAAGCATCAACTGGCTCCGCTTCAACATCTCGCTTGCCCTGCGCTACTTCGGTGAAGTGGGACGCATGGCCATAGCCATCGATCCGAGTTTCATCAGCAAAGCGGGCAAGAAGACTCCGCATATTGGTCGTTTCTGGTCGGGTTGTGCAGGTGCCGTGAAGCGCGGGCTGGAGATTATGGGACTTGGACTCATCAACCTCGATGCCCATAACTGCATGATGCTTCGTGCCCATCAGACCCCAGGTACCTCTGAACTGAAGATGCGTAACAAGTCGCTCACTGAGCACTACATCGGAGTCATCAAGCGTTACAGCAAGGAACTGCTGAAGCTGTCACATCTCATCGTGGCTGACGCTTTCTTCTCGAACAGCACCTTCTACAACGGCATCCGTGAGTACGGCTTCCACCTTATCAGCCGTTTCCGTGACGATGCCCACCTGTGCTACCTCTATGAAGGAGAGAAGACGGGCAAGAGGGGAAGGCCCAGGGTGATTGACGGCAAGATTGACTACAAACACCTTGACAAAAGCAGAATGCAACTGCTCTCGATAGAGGGGCTCATGGGCAAGGCCTATACACTGCTGGCTTATTCAAAGTCATTGAAGTGCAAGGTACGTCTCGTCATCTGGCAGATGCCTGACGGTAAGCACAAACTCTTCTTCTCTACTGATACCACTCTCACGGGTGAGGAAGTGCTGGACTTCTACAGAACCAGGTTTCAGATAGAGTTTTGCTATCGGGATGCCAAGAACTACACAGGCCTTATGGACTGTCAGGCCAGAGACCCTTGGAAACTCGACTTCGCATTCAATGCATCGTTTGCATCGCTTAACATCGCAAAGCTGATGATGAAGGAACGCGGAATGGATTATTCCATGTCAAATTTCAAAGCGCTCATGGCTGGTACGTTTCTAATGAAACGAATTTTTGACGTGTCCCGATACCGACCGAACCAAACTTTAATTAATAACATTTTCAAAGAACTCTTTGGCTGCGCGGCTTAGCCGTTACGCCGTATCTTGACTTTTTAACGAACTATTGAACTAATAGGAACGGATAAAAACAATCTCACTACTCAGCTTTGCGTATATAATGACATGATAGCCAATTTTAATTCATGGCATTCTCAAGAAGATAGCATTCCGCAGATACTGGCAGATACCACAATAACTCTTGCTGAACGAGAACACAGACTGGCTAACTTGGCATCACTTATCAATATGATGCCTGTTTACCTTGACGTACTCACAAACCCATACATTCACCAAAAGGCGGAGGAATTCTATGCGAAGAAGATGGAACAAAAAGAAATCGCTGTTCCCTTGCCATCCAACAATCCCTCTGCTGTCTTGATTCGGGCACTCTGTGCCAGATATCCTGGCCGTTATTTGATGATTGACTTTTGGGGTATGAGTTGTGGCCCCTGCCGTGCGGCCATTCAGATGAGCAAAGAACTGCGTGCAGAGATTGCCAAACGTGATGATGTGAAACTCATCTTTATTGCCGAAGAGCGCACTGCTGAAGGTAGCGACGAGTATAGGAAGTATGTGTCAGAATGGTTGGCTGACGAGGAAACGATTTGTATGGCAAAGGCCAACTTTGTTCGTCTGCAAGAGTTGTTCCAGTTCAACGGCATTCCCCACTACGAGACCATCACGCCCGACTGCCGCCGTGTCCGCGATGACCTCCGCATCAACGGCTACGGCAACTTCGATGAAGAGCTTGAGCGACTAAAAGAGAAACTGAAATAAAAACGAAATGGACGTGAACAAGAAAACCATCATCACAATCCTCCTTGCCCTCGTCGCAGTGACGGGGCAAGCACAGACAATACTCCAAGACTGGTTCAAGACCGACACCATCATCGTGAAAGGTCAGATCGAAGGCTACAACGCTGAACAGTTTGGCTTTACAACGATGTTGTGTTATCTCGATGACGTCATGGAAAAAGATAATAAAACGTTGGTAATGGAAATCAACCCTGATGGAACCTTCGAGAAAAATTTTCCCATCAGTTATCCCATGCACCTGACGTTTGTAGCCTCTGGGGAATCTAAGGTTGGTTTTTCTGGGATTCCATTCTTCGCCCGTCCTGGCGAGACCGTTGACGTCACCGTCCGTATACATGAAGGCGGTAGGTATGACTACGTATTTAATGGCGGTAGCAGTCGTGACGTAGAGCGATGGTTGCGCTCCTGCGATGAATACAGCGATTTATTCATGGCGATTCCTTCTTTTAAAGGAAAGTTGGAGGATGGCAACAAACTGGCTGAAAGCATCTGGCAGAATGCGATGAACAGCCTACAGACAGTGAGCCAGCGAGACCACTACACACCAATGGAGATGCAACTGGCACTGGCCGACATACAGGCGTACTTCGCGAAAAGCTATTTGTCATATGTAGATAATCATGTAACCGATTTGGTAAAGTATGAGGAACGTGATGGTGAGTGGCACGCTGAAGTACTTGATAGTGTAGAGTATAAAAAGATATTCGAGGCAAAGAACTACTACCCACTGCGCCACATAGACTTCGATAATCCGCTACTCCTCGCAAGTCAGGCATTTGACACCATGCTCAACCGCATCCAGTTTGCTGATTATGCCAGGAAAAGCAGATACAATGGAATCGATGATGAGAATGACGGCATGGAGGCGGAATATCAAAACTACTCCACAGCACTCAGCAACTACCTTGCAGCCCTTCGCGACCTCATGGGAACCGACAAGGACAACTTAGTAGTACAATTATGTGCCTACAAGGATATGCAGTCAGACTTCGACTGCAAGATGTTTCCATTATACCTTGCCGCTTTTACCCACCCATATATCCACCAGAAGGTCGAGCAGTTTTATAACAACCAAATGGCACAGACAGACATTGCTTCACCTCTGCCTGTTACACCGATGGCCGACCTTATTCGATCACTTTGCGCCAAGTATCCAGGCAAGATCCTGATGATAGATTTCTGGGGTATGAGTTGTGGCCCTTGTCGTGGTGCCATCCAATTGAGTAAGGAACTACGTGCCGAGATTGCCAAGCGCGACGATGTGAAACTAATCATCATCGCTGGCGAACGCACCACCGAGGGCAGCGATGAGTATAAGAAGTATGTGTCAGAATGGTTGGCAGGCGAAGAAACTATTTGTGTGACAAAGTCCGACTTTGTTCGTCTGCAAGAGTTGTTCCAGTTCAACAGCATTCCCCACTACGAGACCATCACGCCCGACTGCCGCCGTGTCCGCGACGACCTCCGCATCAACGGTTACGACAACTTCGATGAAGAGTTGCAAAGACTAAAAGAGAAATTGAAATAACATTCATGCTCCATTCATTTTATGTCTAACGTAAGAAGCGAAATATGGAACACTTTTTGGCAGTTTGCGCTTAGTCTGCTGCTTTTTAATACGCCTGCATTTGTCGGCTTCTCAAATTACGACACATTTGCTTGGTCTGTGGTGGTTTGCAGTCTGATTCTCATCATCTTCTTCCTGGGTAGGCGTTACGTTAGCCTGTCGCCTGGCCTAATCGAGAGGAAAAACATTTGGCGGTTGATGGGCCTGATTGTCTTGACTGTGGTGGCAGACATATTCTTTGAGTTGTCCATTCTCGACCTTCCCTTCTATCACAACATTTTCCCCGAAGAATGGGCTGAACTATTGGAAGATGACATGCAGATGACCTTTCCACTTTATCTGGATGCCTGCCTGCTGGCTCCGATTGCCGAAGAGATTGCTTTCCGAGGCGTATTTCTCGGTGGGTTGCTTCGTATGCAGTGCAATCCTTGGCTCGCCATCCTAATCTCAACCATCATTTTTTCCATAATGCACATGTCACCTATGATGTTCCTCAATGTAACTATCGCTGGTTTCATCTATGGATGGCTTTTCTGGCGAACTAAGAGTCTCGTTCCTGGTATCATCGCCCACATTACCTACAATACTATTGCTTCTTTATGTGGACCAGTCATAGAGTACTTTACAAATCCTATTCAAGAAGAATACGCACCTAATGTGGTACTGGATGTGATTGTAATCATCATCGCTATACCCATGCTCTTTTTCGCTCTTCAGCGAATTAACAAGATGGTACTAAAGAATATCAATATCAATAATAACAAATAACAATTCGTGACCCATTCACTTTATGTCAAACTTTCAAAAAAACAGTAAGGATTATGGAGAACCCAACATTACCTACCAACTGGCTGGCTGCGCTGAGCAACGCCAACCACGTTCGAAAGCAGAAAATAGGGCAAAACTCTTTAACTAGTTTAAGACCTGCACCCTCGGCAGCCGATTTTCGGTCATGTCAGGGGCTTTTTCGTGGGACTTTCTGTAACTTTATGGTTCGGAATATCAATATAACGAAATGAATATGAGACACTACAGACGATTTCTGCTCCTGCTAACCATACTGTCGGCGATATTTATGCTGACGGCTTGCCACGATGACGAAGATACTCCGATTGAAGAAGCGACGGAGCAGACGGTCATCTTCTTCATGCCGTGGTCAACGAACATGATACCGTATTTCGAGCAGAACATTGCGGACTTCGAAACTGCCATCAAGGGTGGGCTGCTGAAGAACGAGCGTGTTATCGTCTGCATTTCCTCGACCACAAGCCGGGCCAACGTGATAGAACTACGGCAGGAACAAGGCCGATGCGTCCGCGACACGCTGATGTTCTACAGCCAGCCCGACTTCACGCAGCGTGAGAACATCTCGAGGATGCTCAATGATGTGCGGGCCATTGCCCCAGCCCGCCGCTACTCGCTCGTCGTAGGCTGTCACGGCATGGGCTGGCTCCCTGTCAGCACCAGCCGCGCACGGAGCCAATACCACTTCGAGCGCGACGACGTGCCGCAGACGCGATGGTTCGGAGGGTGGACGAGCGAGTACCAGATTGAGACCACGACGCTGGCCGATGCCATCGGCGACTCGGGGATGCGGATGGATTACATCATGTTCGACGACTGCTTCATGTCGTCCGTCGAAGCAGCCTACGACCTCAAGGATGTGACCGACTATCTCATCGGCTGTCCGACGGAAATCATGATTTACGGCTTCCCCTACCATCTTTGCACCCGTCACCTCGTCGGCACCGTCGATTACGCCGCCCTCTGCCAGACCTTCCTCGACTTCTACAGCCACTACACCACGCCCTGCGGCACCATCGCCGTGACCGACTGCCGCGAACTCGACGCGCTGGCCGCGATTGTGAGGGACATCAATCTGACGCAGGAATTTGACTACGCCCTGTTGTCCGATGTACAAAGGATGGACGGCTACAGTCCCCCGCTGTTCTACGACC
>JAEEGG010028878.1_pt1 | contig 10394 bp, 6 predicted proteins | sample 9134161 | NCBI WGS metagenome assembly JAEEGG01 (sample SAMN16246543, study PRJNA631951) | gut metagenome | biome: gut microbiome; feature: rumen; material: CR-attached | host: Bos | place: Iran: Karaj | collected 2018-10 | reverse complement strand
TCGAGACGCCTGTTTCCGACGGCGCTTCCGAGCAGGACATCGTCGACACCCTTAAAGAGGCCGGACTTCCGGTCGACGGCAAGGTACAGCTCTACGACGGCAGAACGGGCGAGCCCTTCGACCACAAGGTCACGGTCGGCGTCATGTACTACCTGAAGCTCCACCACCTTGTTGACGACAAGATCCACGCGCGTTCGATCGGTCCTTACTCGCTCGTCACGCAGCAGCCTCTCGGCGGAAAAGCCCAGTTCGGCGGCCAGCGTTTCGGTGAGATGGAGGTCTGGGCTCTCGAAGCCTACGGCGCCGCGTACACGCTCCAGGAGATCCTCACGGTCAAGAGCGACGACGTTTTCGGCAGAAACCAGGCTTACAAGGCCATCAAGGAAGGCGCGTCGCTGCCTGAGCCCGCGATTCCGGAGTCGTTCATGGTTCTCGTGAAAGAGCTCCAGGGTCTGGCGCTCGACGTCAGAATGTACACGTCCGACGGCACTCCGATCAAACTCAAGGAAGCCGAGGAAGAGTACGTAAAGAATCCTAACATGTTCAGGAACAAGCGCAACGGAAAGAGCAGAGTCCAGGAACGCGAAGCGCGCGAACGCGCAGAGGAACTGGCTGCCGCCGCTGCTGAAAATCCCGCCGAAGAAGACACCGGCTTCACCGATGTAGATGACGCGGATTTTGAAGACGTCCCCGAGGATGTCAACGAATAACGGGAGGGTAAAAAATGCCTACAGAATACAGTATGGATTTAGGTAATATCGGGTCCCTTCAGGTCGGCCTCGCGTCGCCTGAGCAGATCAGAGAGTGGTCCCACGGCGAAGTAACGAAGCCCGAGACCATCAACTACAAGACCCACAGACCCGAGCCCGACGGACTTTTCTGCGAGCGCATATTCGGGCCCAAGAAGGACAACGAGTGCCGCTGCGGCAAGTACAAAAAAGGCAAGCATCTCGGACAGATCTGCGGAACGTGCGGCGTCGAAGTCACCACTTCCAAGGTCAGACGCATCAGAATGGGTCACATCGACCTCGAGACGCCGATCGCTCACTTCTGGTACTACAAGGGCATTCCGAGCCGCATGAGCACCGTTCTCGACATCCCCCAGAAGGATCTCGAGAAGGTCCTCTCGTACGCGCTTTATATAGTCACCGAGGACCAGACGCTCAACTGCAAGGACGACGCGGGCCAGCCGATCGTTCTCAAGAAATACCAGACAATCAAGACCGACGACTATTATGAGCTCAGCCGCCGCAACGGCTCTCAGAAAATCAAGGTCGGCATGGGCGGCGAGACGATCCGCAACATGCTGAAGGAGATCAACCTGGACGAGCTTTCCGCTTCACTCCGCAAGGAGATTTCCGAACTCTCGCAAGACGACGCCGCGAAAACGACGACGACCCAGCAGAAGATCCTGAAGATCTCGAAGCGTCTCGACACGATCGAGATGTTCAGGAAGTCCAACACCCCGCCCTCCAACATGATGCTCGAGGCGCTTCCGGTCATTCCTCCGGATCTCCGCCCGCTGCTCCAGCTCGAAGGCGGCCGTTTCGGAACCTCCGACCTCACGGAATTCTACAGGAAGATAATCTACAGGAACAACACCCTTAAAAAGCAGAAGCAGTGCGGTGCGCCTTCCATCATTATCAACCAGCAGAAGAGAATGCTTCAGACCGCTGTGGACGCGCTTTTCGAGAACAGCAAGAGAGCGAAACCGTTCACCGGCAGCGGCAACAGAGCGCTCAAGTCGCTCTCCGACATGCTCCGCGGCAAGCAGGGACGTTTCCGTCAGAACCTCCTCGGCAAACGCGTCGACTACTCCGGCCGAAGCGTTATCGTCGTAGGACCTGAGCTGAAGATCTACCAGTGCGGCGTGCCGAAGGACATGGCGCTTGAGCTCTTCAAGCCTTTCGTAATCAGAAAGCTCGTCACCGACTACGGCGTAAACGGAATCGGCAACGCGCAGAGCTTCACGATGACAAGCGCCGAAAAGGCGGTCGAAAAGGGCGAGGACCCCAGAGTCTGGAGCTCGCTCGAAAAGGTCATCAAGGGCCACCCGGTCCTCCTGAACCGCGCTCCTACGCTCCACCGTCTCGGTATCCAGGCGTTCGAGCCCGTGCTCGTGGAAGGCAAGGCGTTAAAGCTCCACCCGCTGGTCTGCACCGCTTTCAACGCTGACTTCGACGGCGACCAGATGGCTATCCACATTCCGCTCTCCGTAGAGGCTCAGACCGAGGCGAGATTCCTCATGCTCTCCGTCAACAACCTCCTCGCGCCTAAGGACGGCAAGCCTATTACCGTTCCTACGCAGGACATGGTTCTCGGAAGCTACTACCTCACGTTCATTGAGAGCGAGGACTACACCAACGCGCCCGTTTTCAAGGACTACGACGAGGCCAAAAAGGCTTACGACCTCGGCATCATCAAGCTGCACACGCCTATTATCGTGCGCAGAGAGGCGATGTTCCAGGGCGAAAAGATCACCGGCAGGATCAAGACCACGATCGGCCGTCTCATTTTCAACCAGGCTATCCCTCAGGACATCGGATTCGTCGACAGAAGCAAGAGAGAGAACGCTCTCAAGCTCGAGGTAGACGAACTCGTCAAGAAGGGCACGCTGGCGACGATCATCGACAACTGCATCAAGACTCACGGTCTCACGAAGTCCGCCGTCGTTATCGACGCGATCAAGGCCCAGGGCTACAGCTTCTCCACGAGAGGCGCGCTCACGGTCAGCGTCGCGGATATCACGATCCCGGGCATCAAAGAGAAAATGATCAAGGACGCCGAAGCGCTCGTTGAGCAGCTTCGTGAATCCTGCGCGGACGGCCTTCTCGACGACGCCGAGAGATACGAGCAGACGATCAAGGTCTGGAACAGCACGACGGACGCGCTCACCGAAGAGCTCAAAAAGAACATGAGCCGCACGAACCCGATCTACATGATGTCAGACTCGGGCGCGAGAGGCAGCATGAACCAGATCAAGCAGCTCGCAGGTATGAGAGGTCTTATGTCCGATACGTCCGGCCGCACGATCGAGATCCCAATCAAAGCGAACTTCCGTGAAGGTCTCGACGTTATCGAGTTCTTCATCTCCAGCCACGGTACGAGAAAGACTCTTTCCGACACCGCTCTCAGAACGGCCGACTCCGGATACCTCACGAGACGTCTCGTTTACGCGTCCCAGGAAGTCGTTATCAGAGAAATGGATTGCGGAACGCACAGAGGCATCGAATTCCGCGACATTCCCAACCCGGGCAACAAACCTGTCGTTGCGCTTGCCGACAGAATCAGAGGACGTTACGTCGCAGACGACATCGTTGATCCCGCGACAGGCGAGATCATCGTCACAAGGGATGACCTTATCGACGACGAGATCATCGCGAAGATCAAGGCGGCCGGTATTGAGGCTGTCAAGGTCAGGTCGGTCATCGAGTGCGAATGCGGCTACGGCGTCTGCGCCAAGTGCTACGGCTCCAACCTCGCGACCAACAACATCTGCAACCTCGGCGAAGTCGTCGGCATCATCGCGGCGCAGTCCATCGGTGAACCCGGTACGCAGCTCACAATGAGAACGTTCCACACCGGCGGTATCGCGACGGCCGACAACATCACCCAGGGTCTCCCGAGAGTCGAAGAGCTCTTCGAGGCGAGAAAGCCGAAGCAGGCTGCCATCATTTCCGAACTCACCGGTACGATCAACATCGTTCCGAGAGACAAGAAGGGCGAGGTGACCGTTACCGTCACCGCCGACGACGGCGAATCCTGGAGCGTGAACTGCCTCGAAAACCTGCTCGAGAGAGTCAAGAATCCCGACGGCACCGTCAAGCAGCCCCCCGAGCCAATCAAATCCGGTATGCGTATCGTCAAAGGCGACACGATCACCCAGGGCTCCAAGGATCCGCACGACGTCATGCGCATCATGGGCATCTCCGCCGTCGAGAACTACATCATCGAGGAGGTACAGAAGGTTTACAACAGCCAGGGCGTTAAGATCAACGACCGCCACCTCGAAGTCATCGTGAGACAGATGCTCAGGAAGGTCAAGGTCACCGACGCCGGCGACACCGACCTTATCGCGGGCAACACCGTTGACAACGTTCTATTCCTCGAGGACAACGCGAAGGCCGAGGCCGAGGGCAGGAACCCCGCAAAGGGTGACAGACTCCTTCTCGGTATCACCAAGGCGGTCATCGCGTCCGAGTCGTTCCTCTCCGCGGCTTCGTTCCAGGAGACAACGAAGGTTCTCACCGAGGCGGCCATCAAGGGCAAGCGCGACAATCTGCGCGGCCTCAAGGAAAACGTTCTCGTCGGAAAGCTCATTCCCGCCGGCACGGGTCTCCCGCGCTACACCGACATTCAGGTCAGCGGCGAGGTTCCGAAGTGCGTCGTAGAGCTCCGCAAGGCGCAGGAGGTCATCAACCGCGCCAACGAGGAGAAGCGCAAGGAAGAGCAGCGCACCGAGCGCATGCATGACAAGCACGGCGCACGCAACGAGGATATCCCCTACGATACCGACGAAAACGGCGAACTTCTTATGGGCGGCAGCGAAGGCTACGGCACCGAAGAGGATGAGACGATGCTCGCCGCCGAAGGCTTCAGCATCACCGACGAAAACGGCGAATATGTCGAAGAGTTCATGGGCGGCAACCCCGACGCGGACTACGACGAGGAGAACCCCGACGTTTACGGCGACATGTTCGGCGAAGGCGCCGAAGAGGAAGAGGAACTTCTCGACGACGATATGAGCGGCGACGACTGATTCGGCCATTCGTGAATGACATTCACAAACAACAAAAAAGCAGCTTCCGGTTGGGGGGCTGCTTTTTTTGCGCGCTGTCGCGCTTGCGTATTGTTGCTTTTGTTTGAAAACCGCAGTGTCTGGCCTTAGAAAACGGACTTTTCGAGCGGAGCGCAGCCGGGGAGGTAGTATTCAGCGGCGTCTGTGGGCTTGTCGTCCTCGTAGATCCACTGCTGCTGCGGAAGGGTGTTTTGCCACTTGCCGCCGGCTCTCCTGTGGCACTCCTCGACGCTGAGGAGCCACTTCGTTCCCGAGGGGCGCTTCGGCTCGAACTCGTAGTACACGCCGTCGAAGAACGCTCCGAAGCAGTGGGAATCGGTCTCGAAGACCACGGACGTCATGTTCTGCGTCTTGGCGTGGATCTCAAAGGGCTCGCCGCGCTTCGTGCCCTTGAACGAGAACTCGTCGCGGGTTATCTTAAGCGTTCCCTCGCCGCAGTGCTCGCTGGTGACCGTCTTGTCCACGTAGTGGTCGGAGGGCAGGTCGCCGAGAATCACCGGCTCTTCGAGGCAGTAGTCTTCGTTGTCCCGGACCTCTCTGAAAACGCGGCGGCGCTGAAGCTCGAACCACACTCTGAGGTTCTTCGGGACCACCGCGCCCTCGGAATTCGGAATCAGGTCATAGTATTCGTTGATCTTCACGCTGTTGCCGCACTCCGAGCAGGTGAAGACGTTGTCCTTCCCGTGCTGCGTGAACTCCCTGCCGCATTTCGGGCAGATGTACAGATGCTCTTCGAGCTTTTCGGCGATGTGTTCGGTGCCCTTGTACTTCACGCGGGCCTTCTCGTTCCAGGCGAAGTCGTCGTTGTAGATGGCTTCGTTGACCAGGCGCTCCATCTCCTCCGGGGGAACGGTCTGGGTCTCTTCGGCCGTGAAGAGCCTCTTGATTTTGATGATGACCTTGCCGGGTCTGTCGGCAATGTTCCACTGGGTGTTGGACAGGTAGCCGCCGGTGATGGTTGTGGTGTAGACCGGAACGTTGAGGTGCTTCAAAAGCTTGCCGGTGCCCAGGGCCACGGGCTGGTTGGTGCCGGAGATGCTGGATTTGCCCTCCGGGAACAGAATCACGTTGCCGCCTTCTTTGATGACGGTCAGGATCTCCCTGATGCAGTGCGAGTCCGCGACGAAATTCTTTTTGGGAATGACGCTGGTCAGGTCGAAAATCATGTGCATGTGCGCCCTGTGGAACTCAATATACGAGGCCACGTAGTTGAGCATGTGGGGCTTGACGGCCAGCGCCACGTACTGCCAGTCGCATCTGGAGGTGTGGTTGCTGAGCACCACGAAGGGCCCCTTCACGTTCTTCATTCCGGCTTCGTCGATGACTTCAAGATTCATCTTCTTCGAATTCGGAGTGGCCAGGAATGTGCGGAGCGTGCTGCCCATGAACCTGCTCATGGGTCTGCCTTTTTTGTTTGCCAGTTTCTTGTCGATGTCCAATTTTGCCATAGTGTTTACTCCACGATAGTTTTTTCAGACTCCGGAGAGCCGATTTGATTGTATGAGATTGTACCACTTTGCAGCCGGGGAATCAAGTGCGACATGCCGCGCGGGCGGCGAAGAGCCGGGAAGGTTTTCGGTTTGAATTTTCCTTCCGGATGTTTTATAATGGAGCCAGCGACATTTCCGCTTCACGAAAGGGGATTTAATCATGATCAAGTCAGTGAAAATCGAGAAGATCGAAGACCTGATGCCGCTCATCACCGAGCAGAACTTCCGGCCGGACCTCGGGCGGTTCCGCAGCACGTACGTGTACCGGGGCGTCCAGAACGCGGAGTTCAAAATGGAGACGAGTCTTTTCCGCAACTGCAAGGGCCTTCAGAAACAGCTGGAGCCGTCGATTCTGAACAATTTCACGAAATACGCGGTGATCGAAGACCCTTCGGTGGAGAACTCGGTCTGGACGCAGATGGTGCTCGGCCAGCACTACGGACTGCCCACTCGGCTTCTCGACTGGACGCACTCGGCGCTTGTCGGGCTTCACTTCGCGGCGACGGAGGCGGATATGGACAGAATGGAGGAGCATGACTGCGCGGTGTGGCGGATCGACATGCGGGAAATTCATTCGCTGCTGCCGGAAAAGTACAAGACGGCGCTGGCGGAGTCGGCGACAAGCATTTTCTCGGTTAAGACCCTCAACAGGATCGCGGAGAGCCTCGAGCAGTACGACAACGACATGGGCGACAGGTCGATGGTCGTGATCGAGCCTCCTTCGATCGAGCAGAGGATCGTGAACCAGTACTCCTTCTTCTCGGTGGTGCCGATGGGAATATCCGACATCGAGGATTTCCTCGACAGGCGCACCCGGAATACGGTGAAGTACGTTATCGACAAAAAACTCCGTTGGCGCGTGCGCGACATGCTCGACCAGCTCAACGTTAGCGAACGCATTATGTACCCGGGTCTCGACGGCCTTTCCAAGTGGATATCGCGCCACTACTTCGTGAAGGAAGACCCTGCCGAGAAAAAAGACTGACGCACGGCAGACATTGCCTATAAATAGCTGAAAACGGAGGATTGTTCCATGAATGTGATCTTAAAAAACCTCACCAAAACGTTTCCCGGCAGGACGTCAAAAGACAAGCCTGTGACCGCGGTCAACAACTTCGATTTCGAAATTCCGGACGGCAAACTGATCGCGCTTCTCGGCCCTTCAGGCTGCGGAAAGAGCACCATGCTGAACCTCATTTGCGGTCTCGAGGATCCGACCTCGGGAAGGATCTTTTTCGGCGACACGGACGTCACCGACCTGCCGCCCGAGAGCAGGGGCGTGGGCATGGTTTTCCAGAATTACGCTCTCTACCCGCATATGACGGTGCGCCAGAACATAATGTTCCCGCTGCAGAATTTCCGCGGCAAGGACAAGCTCACGAAGGCGCAGATGGAGGAGAGGGTGCTCGAAGCGGCGAAACTCGTGCGCATAGACAACTTGATGCACAGGAAGCCGGCTCAGATGTCCGGCGGCCAGCAGCAGCGTGTCGCGATCGCCCGCGCGCTGGTGAAGCTTCCGGGTCTGCTGCTTCTCGACGAGCCGCTCTCAAACCTTGACGCGCGCCTCAGACTCGAGACCCGCGAGGAGATCAGGCGGATCCAGAAGAAGACCGGCATCACCACCATTTTCGTCACCCACGACCAGGAGGAGGCGATGAGCATTTCCGACATGATCGTGGTCATGAAGGACGGCCTTTTCCAGCAGATGGGCAAGCCCCAGGAGGTCTATGACGACCCGGTGAACCTTTTCGTCGCGAAATTCCTCGGAACGCCGGCGATAAACGCTTTCGAGGCGGAGGTCAAGGGCGGGAAGCTCTTTATAGGTGAAGACGCTGCGGCGGACGTGCCGGACGTGAAAGATGGTCCGGTGGTTGCGGCGATCAGGCCTGAGGGGTTCGTTCCCGCGAAGGACGGCCGGCTTTCGTGCGAGTTCATCTCTGTCGAGGTGATGGGACGCGACATTACGGTGCTCAGCTCCAACGAGGCGTGCGAGAATCCGGTAATCCGGTCGATAGTCGACGCCGACAACAAGATAGAGCCGGAGGACGGCAGGGTGCGCTTCAATATTAAGCGGCACAAGCTGTTCCTGTTCGAGAAGGAGACCGGCGAGCGGATCCGTTTCAAGGTCGAAAACGACTGATTGAAGGGAGGGGGTGCGCTTCATGAAAAAGCAAAATCTGAAAGCGTGGCTGTACCTTCTGCCGGCCATCCTTTTCCTCGGGGTGTTCATGGTCTACCCGATGATAGACGTGGTGATCTACTCCCTCGAGGAGGGCTACAACTCGGCCTCGCAGACGCTCACAGGCGTGGGACTGTACAACTTCCGCTACGTTCTGCGCGACCCGTTCTTTATACAGGCGCTCAAGAACACGTTCATTCTCGTGGCGATAACCGTGCCGCTCTCGACCGGCCTGGCTCTCCTGATCTCGCTCGCGCTCAACTCGATCAAAAAGCTGCGCGACCTTTTCCAGACGGTCTATTTTCTGCCGTACGTCACGAACACGCTGGCGGTCGGCCTCGTTTTCATGATACTTTTTGACAAAACGGAGTACACGGACGGCCTCGTCAACGCGTTTATAAAGATTTTCGGCGGCGCTTCGGTGGACTTCATCGACGGACCTTACTGGGCGAAAATGCTCGTCCTCTGCCTCTACACGGTCTGGATCGTGCTCCCGTTCAAGATCTTGATCCTTACGAGCGCGCTCGCGTCGGTCAAGCAGGACTACTACAAGGCGGCAAAGGTCGACGGCACGCCGAAATTCAGGGTGTTCACGCGCATTACGCTCCCGATGATCTCGCCGATGATCTTCTACCTGGTCATCACGGGCTTTATCGGCGCGTTCAAGGCGTACAGCGACTCGGTGGCGCTCTTCGGCGTGAACCTCAACGCCGCGGGCATGAACACGATCGTCGGCTACGTTTACGACATGCTCTACGGCAACAGCGGCGGATATCCGTCGTACGCTTCGGCGGCCGCACTTATTCTTTTCGCGATCGTTCTTTCAATCACCTGCATCAACCTGCTCGTGAGCAAAAAGACGGCGGTGCAAGGGGGGTGAGCGTAAATGAGTAACCTTAAGAAGAAAAAAGGCTCCGCGGTCCTCACCGTGCTGAAATACGTACTGCTCGTGCTGTGGGCGCTGATCGTGCTCTTCCCGTTCTACTGGATGGTGCTGACGTCGCTCAAGGGCTACGCGGACTACAACAGCGAGGCGACTCCGGCGTTCTTCACGCTCTCGCCGACGCTCGAAAACTACGTGAAGGCTTTCACGGCGGTCCCGCTCGCGAAGTACTTCCTGAACACGTTCATATTCACGGTCATTACGACGGCGCTGATGCTCGCGGTGATCATTTTCGCGGCTTTCGCGTTCGCGAGACTCAATTTTAAGGGCAAGAACCTCGTTTTCACGCTTTTCCTGTCGCTGATGATGATCCCCGCGGAACTCGTCGTGATCACGAACTTCGTGACGATCACCGACCTGGGCCTGCGCAACACGTTCCTTGGCCTGATACTTCCGTCCGTCACGTCGGTCTTCTACATATACCTCCTGAAGGAGAACTTCGAGCAGGTGCCGTACGAACTCTACAAGGCCGCGAAGGTCGACGGAACTTCGGACATCAAGTACCTCTTTAAGGTGCTCGTGCCGATCTGCAAACCGACCGTCGTCACGGTGGTCATTCTGAAGGTCATCGAGTGCTGGAACAGCTACGTGTGGCCGCGCCTCATCACGGACAACGAGAACTTCTTCCTCGTGTCCAACGGCATTCAGGCCATCCGCGAAAACGGCTTCGGGCGCGAGAACATCCCCGCCATGATGGCGGCGGTCGTCGTGATCTCCGTGCCGCTGATTGTGCTCTTCCTCTGCTTCCGCAAAAAGATCATGGAGGGCGTTTCGAGGGGAGGCACGAAGGGATGAAAAAGCTGCTTGTCTGCCTGCTCCTGCTCGCCGTGTGCCTGCCGCTCTTCTCCGGCTGCCACGGCTCGCGGGGCCTGAACGAATTCGTCATCCCCGAGACCTTCGACGAATCGAAGACCTACGAGATCAGCTTCTGGGCGAAGAACGACACCAACAAGGCACAGACGCGCATCTACGAAAAGGCCATTC
>JAEEGG010028877.1_pt1 | contig 10394 bp, 6 predicted proteins | sample 9134161 | NCBI WGS metagenome assembly JAEEGG01 (sample SAMN16246543, study PRJNA631951) | gut metagenome | biome: gut microbiome; feature: rumen; material: CR-attached | host: Bos | place: Iran: Karaj | collected 2018-10 | reverse complement strand
TGAGTACGATTCCCGAAGAGGTCGACGACGACATTCGGGAGGAAATGGTCGCCAACATCTGCGACGTCTTCGGCACCCGTGATATAAAGCAGATCAAGCTCATTGAGCTGTATGAGAAGATGTACACGGAGAGTCTTAAGAAATAATAATGGAAACTAAAATTCTAAAACTGATCGAGCATAACGCAAAACTGTCTGTCGACGAGATCGCCGAAGAACTGGGCATCCCGGCGGACGAGGCCGTATCGCTGATCGCCGGCCTGGAGAGCCGGAAAGTCATCTGCGGCTACGACACCATTATCAACTGGGACAAGATAACAGAGGTGAAATGCAATGCCCTGATCGAGGTCAAGGTCATTCCGCAGAGGGGGACCGGTTTCGACAGGATCGCGGACAGGATCGCCAGATTCGAAGAGGTGGATTCCGTGTTCCTTATGTCCGGGACCTATGACTTCATGGTTATCGTAAACGGCCGGTCTATGAAGGAGGTCTCGACCTTTGTCTTCGATAAGCTGTCGACGATCGATTATATTCAGTCGACAGCCACACACTTTGTGCTGAAGAAATACAAAGACCACGGTATCCTGATGGTCGACAGGCCGGCCGACAAGAGGACCAACATAGTGTTATGAGAGACTTCACTTCGGAAAGAATCAAGGCGATAAGACCGTCAGGCATCCGAAAGTTCTTTGACATTGCGAATCAGATCGAAGATTGCATATCGCTGGGCGTCGGCGAACCCGATTTCGATACTCCCTGGCACATCGCGGAGGAGGGGATATACTCGATCGAGCGGGGAAGGACCTTCTATACCTCGAATCAGGGCCTGCCCGAGCTCCGCGAGGAGATCGGCAGATGGAACCGAAAGAAGTACGGGCTGGACTATGGCATGAACGAGATCATCGTCACATGCGGTGGTTCCGAGGCGGTAGATATCGCCCTCAGGGCGTGCATCGATCCCGGCGACGAAGTTATAGCCCCGGATCCCGGCTACGTCTGTTACGAGCCGGATGTGCTTCTGGCCGGAGGCGTGCCCAAGAGGCTTAGACTGAAGAACGAAAACGATTTCCGGCTGACCCCGGAAGATATCGAGGAGGTCGTCACCGACAGGACCAAGATCATCCTGATGAACTACCCGAACAATCCGACAGGTGCGATCATGACCCGGGAGGACCTAGAGAAGATCGCCCGGGTCGTAATAAAACATGACCTGCTGGTAGTGTCGGACGAGATCTACTCCGAGCTGACTTATGCCGGGGATCATTGTTCGATCGCCTCGCTGCCCGGGATGAAGGAACGGACTTTGGTGATCAACGGTTTTTCCAAGGCGTTCTCAATGACCGGATGGCGGCTCGGTTACGTGATGGGGCCGATGGCTATAATGGAACAGGTGAAGAAGATCCATCAGTTCGTTATTATGTGCGCGCCGACTCTGTCTCAGTACGCCGGTCTGGAAGCGCTGCGCAACGGCGATGCGGATATCGAGAGAATGAGGAGAGAGTACGACAGGAGAAGGAGGTACCTTCTTAAGGAATTCGTTCGGCTGGACCTCCCATGCTTCGAGCCGAGGGGCGCGTTCTATCTCTTTCCGGATATCCGGAAGTTCGGTATGACGAGCGAAGAGTTTGCCACCGCGCTGCTTGAGAAGGAGCACGTCGTAGTGGTCCCGGGAACGGCCTTCGGCGAGAGCGGCGAGGGCTTTGTCAGGATCTCGTATGCCTACTCCATGGATGCGCTGAAGGAAGCAATAAAGAGGATAGAGAGCTATTTGAGAGGATGACTTGTAACGAAGTGAAAAGCGACTCAAGAAACACCTGGCTCGGGTTTGTATTATACATTATTGCGGGATTCGTCTGCGGATCCTGGGTGGTCGATTATATCGATGTGTACATCGGGCGGGATTCGTCGGCAAAACGTCTTCTGGTTCTGGTCGCAGCGATGCTGGCCGTGTACGCGGCCATGGTCGTCCAGGCCGTCATTCACGAGTTCGGGCACATGGTGTTCGGCCTTGCCTCCGGGTACCGGTTCGGATCGTTCCGCATCTTCAGTCTTATGTGGATAAAGGAGGGAGACAGGCTGAGGGTCAGACGCCTGAAGCTTGCCGGGACGGCGGGGCAGTGTCTTATGTCGCCACCGGACCTCAAAGACGGGAAGATCCCGGTGGTGCTCTACAACCTGGGCGGCGTTATAATGAACCTGATTGCCGGCGCGGCCTTCGCGGGGCTGTCGTTTTTGTTTCCGCAGGCTCCGGCCCTCGCAGTGTTCTTGAGATTTTTGGCGGCGGCGGGCGCGCTGTCCGCAGCCGTGAACGGCATCCCGATCCGCATGGGACAGGTGGACAACGACGGCCGCAACGTGCTTTCGATGATCATGGATCCGGAGGCGGTCCGGGCGTTCCGGCTCCAGTTGAAGATAACGGAGTCGCTGGCCGGCGGAGCCCGGCTCAGGGATCTGCCCGACGAGTGGTTCGCCGTGCCGGATGACGAGGCCCTGAACAACAGTATCATTGCCGCTTCGGGCGTTTTTGCCGCCAACCGGCTTATGGACATGAACAGGTTTTCCGAAGCGGACGGACTGATACGGCATCTGCTGTCCGTCGAGAGCGGGATCATCGGGCTTCACAGAAGCATGATGACATGCGATCTTATCGTGACCGAGCTGCTGGGGATGAACCGCCGGAGCGAGCTCGACGGACTGCTCACGGACGGGCAGAAGCGGTTCATGAAGGCAATGAAAAGGTTTCCTTCGGTGCTGAGGACGGAGTACGCCCTGGCCCTTCTGGACGAACGGGACGAGGAGAAGGCTCGCCGGATAGAAGAGGAGTTCGACCGCGTCGCCGCGGATTATCCGTACAAGGGCGATATCGAGGGGGAACGGGAGCTGATGAGCATCGTCTCCGGGTGCGCTGAGCTAAGGCAGGGCGGTACTGGCAATAACTGAGCGGCTGTCTGTTCCGACAGCCGCTCAGTTATGCGTTATTCTTTTGACAGTTTGATGCCGAGTTTTCCGAGCTCCTGCTCGAATTCTTTCATATCCGGTTTTCCATCATACTCCTTTTTGCAGACTCCGTCAAGAGGATACGGGTTGCCGGTTGTAGCCGGCGCTCATCGAAAGGTGGGCGCTTTTTCTTTTGGGATTTTTCCCTTATCCGCTTGACAATTCCCTTATTCCATGCTATGATTTAAGGGAATTAAAGCCGGAGGCGGGGAAATGAGAGACTTTAATTATTCATTGATCAAAAACAAAAAATGGGATTCGGAGGTGCTGAGTCTGATAGGAGCAATCAGCAGAGAAGCGGGGAAACAGGAACTGTATCTTAAGCAGCGTCCCGAAGAACTTGAGAAGCTGGTCGAGATAGCAAAGATACAAAGTACCGAGGCATCGAATGCGATAGAAGGGATCGTTACTGCCAACAGTCGTGTCAGAAGACTCGTAGAAGAGAAGACGACGCCGAAGAATCGCAATGAAAAGGAAATTGCCGGATACAGGGATGTGTTAGGTATTATACATGAGAGCTTTGATGCCATTCCGATCACGCAAAACTATATTCTTCAACTTCATAAGATCCTGTACAGCCACTTAAGCAACCCGATGGCAGGGAGAACAAAGAGCGTTCAGAACTATATCAGCGCAACATATCCGGACGGTCATGCGGAAATACTGTTTACTCCGCTTGATCCGTTTGAAACCCCGACAGCTCTGGACAGGATCTGTGAAGAGTATAATCGTGTCATAGGGAATATGGAACTTGAGCCTCTTATCGCCATACCTGTTTTCATTCACGATTTTCTTTGCATACACCCGTTCAACGACGGAAACGGCAGGATGAGCAGGCTGCTTACCACATTGCTCCTTTACAGAAACGGTTATTATGTAGGGAAATATATATCGCTCGAGGCCAAGATCGCAAAGAACAAGGATCTGTATTATGACGCTCTCGGAGAATCACAGGACGGGTGGCGGGAAGGAAAAGATGACCCGGTTCCGTTTATCAAATATCTGCTTGGGACGATCCTTTCCGCATGCAAAGACTTTGAAGACCGTTTTGCACTGATTGAAACCAGACTTCCTGCCGTCGAAATGGTAAGACGCGCTTCCCGTGAAAAGATCGGACGCTTTACCAAGCAGGATATCCGGGAGATGTGCCCGACGCTCAGCGACAGTTCCATAGAAGGCGCCTTGCGCAAACTGGTTGAGTCCGGAGAATTGAAACGGGAAGGCGGAAGCAGGAATACAGGTTATATTCGCATCACCTGAAATGTCCAATGCCGCTTATCAGAGGCCTGACGGTGCGTTTGTCGCGCCGGTAACAGCTCTGAGAAACTGAAAAAAACGGGAAGAAAGAATAAAGGACCGGATCTGAAAATGAACAATCCTGCCTACATCGAACGAATGTTCGTCAAATACGAAAGGGTGATAAAGCCCTATTCAAAGCTCATTCTTAGGACGGTCGGGCGCATCGCGACCGCGGCCGCCCTGGAGACGCGCGAGCACCTGCGCAGGCCGCCGCAGGCCGCGGCCATGGCGGCCGCGGAGCCCGGGACGGAATGGGGCTCCGAATACGGCAGTATGTGGCTGCGGACGGAGTATACCGTGCCGGCGGAGGCGGGAGGGGAGATCCTGTGCGTGATCCCCGAGGTCGACGCCGCGGAGATCCTGTGCTTCCGGGACGGAAAGCCGGCCGGGATCATCAACTCCAAGAACAACTTCATAGGCGGGGAGCATCCCGCGTTTTTCGTGACCTTCTCGGCCGAGGCCGGCAGGACCTACGACCTGGCCTTCGAGTGCTATGCCGGGCACAAGTGCCTGGGGACGCAGCCCTATGACAGGTACGGGGAGGACGAGAGCCTGGAGGACAGCTTCAGGCACGTCTACCGCGGGATACGCGTGTGCGTGATGGACAGGGAGATGAGGGACTTCGTGTTCGACCTGGCCACGGTCGTGCAGCTCGCCCGGCTGCCGGAGGGTAACTACGCGGCAAAGAGGGCGTACGAGTGCCTTAAGGACGCGTTTCCGTTCCTCATCGCCGACCCCGCGTCCGCGGGGGCGGAGGAGATAAGGGAGTCGTGCCTCGAGGTGAGGCGGAGGCTCGCTCCGGCGCTCGAAAAGAGCGCCGGCGAGGCGTCGCGCGGAAAGGTGTATGTCGTGGGGCATTCGCACATGGACACGGCCTGGCTGTGGCCGGTGTCGGAGACGGTGCGCAAGTGCGCCAGGACGTACTCGCAGGCGCTGAGCCTTATGGACGAGTATCCGGACTATACCTTTATTCAATCGTCGGCGCTGCATCTTGACTGGATGAGGAGGTACTATCCGGACATCTTCGAGGGGATCAGGGCCAGGGTCGCCGAGGGCAGGTACGAGCCGAACGGGGGAGTGTGGGTCGAGTGCGACTGCAACATAACCGGCGGCGAGGCCATGGTGAGGCAGTTTCTGTACGGACAGAGGTTCACGCAGGAGCATCTGGGGTACAGATCGGACTCGTTCTGGCTGCCGGATACCTTCGGATACAACGGGGCCATACCGCAGATAATGCTGGGGTCCGGGGTCAGGTATTTCTTCACCACGAAGATGAGCTGGAGCGACTGCAACCGGTTCCCGGCGGACGTGTTCGTCTGGAGAGGGATAGACGGCTCGGAGGTCATTACGCACCTCAACCGCATGGAGGTCATTCCGGATGTCAGGAGCATTACGGAGTGCGCGGCGGAGATCCGCGACAAGCGGACGGCGGACTCTCGCCTCGCGGCGTACGGCTTCGGCGACGGCGGAGGCGGACCGACCTACGGCATGCTGGAGTTCCTCAAGAGGACGAAGGATCTGCCGGGTCTGCCCGAGGTCAGGCCTTCCACTGTATCAGCGTTTATGCAGGATCTGGATAAGGAGCGCGACAGGCTGCCGGTGTGGGACGGGGAGCTTTATCTCGAGTTCCACCGCGGGACGCTGACCCAGATGCACACGGTGAAGAAGACAAACCGCAGGACCGAGGCCGCGCTTTACGCAATGGAGCTGGCCTGGGTGCTGTCGGGACAGCCGGACGACCCGGAGCGGGGCGAGCTGTGGAAGGTGCTGCTGAAGAACCAGTTCCACGACATCCTGCCCGGGACGTGCATCCCCAGGGTGTACGAGGTCTACCGCGAGGAGATGGGAGAGGCGCTGGAGCGCATCCGTGCGCAGACGGACAGATATCTCTCTTCGATGTCCGCGGAGGACGGCGGGACCTCGCTCTTCAACCCTCTGCCGTTCGCGGCGGAGACGGTCGTGACGCTGCCGGGGGAGAGATCGTTCGCCAATGCGGCATCGCAGACCTATGTCGACCGGAGCGGGGAGACCGTTACGGCGGTGAGGGTGGCGGTGCCGGCCATGTCGGCGGCGGGGCTCGATGAGGTCGCGGGCGGGACCGGAGGGACCGGGGACCGTCCGGCCCGCCGAGCGGGCGGCGCCGAAGGCGGCGTCAATGACAGCTGCTTCAAAAGAGACGGCGACACCCTTGTGACGCCGTATTACATCGCCGTATTCGACGAAAACGGATATCTGAAGTCGCTGAGGGACAGGTCGAACGGCAGGCTCATATCGAACCCGAAGGGAGCGCCGCTCGGGACGCTCTGGCTCGGCGAGGACATGCCCAAGGCCTGGGACAACTGGGAGATCGAGGACGACGTAGTCGGCAAGCAGAGGCCCGTTGAGACGGGCGGATTCCGCGTCGTCGGCGACGGGGCCGTGGAGTACAGGATCAGATCGGAATTCGGCCTCGGGAGGCACTCGAAGGCGGTCCTGGACACCGTTTTTTACGCGGCGGACAGGAGGATCGATTACGAGCTGACGGTCGACTGGCACGAGCGCCATCAGCTGCTCAAGGCGGGCTTCGACGTCAACATAAGGTCGGCCTTCATGAAGAACGAGATCCAGTTCGGGCACGTAGACAGGCCGACCACGCGCAACACCGTCTTCGAGACGGCAAAGTTCGAGGTGTGCAACCATCGCTGGACGGATCTGTCCGAGACGAACTACGGCGTGGCCGTGCTCAACGACTGCAAGTACGGGATCTCGTGCGAGGGGAGCGATCTGCGGCTGACGCTGCATAAGGGCGGCTGCAGGCCCGATCCGTTCACCGACAACGGCGTGCACACCATGAGATACGCGCTGCTCCCGCACGCGGGGCCGTTTTGCGCGGAGTCGGTCGTCAGGCCGGCGTACGTGTTCAACTGCCCGCCCATAGCGGTGAAGGGCAGGCCTGAGGTGCCGAAGCTGTTCGAGGTGTCGGCGGGGAACATCATCGCCGAGGCCGTGAAGAACGCCGAGGACGTGCCGGGGGCGTATGTGATCCGCCTGTACGAGGCGGAGCGCTCGACCACCGACTGCACGCTGCGGCTCTTCGGGGCAAAGCGGGCGTGGATAACGAACATGCTCGAGGAGAAGCAGTCCGAGCTGCCTCTGACGGACGGCGCGGCGGAGCTCTCATTCAGGCCCTTCGAGATCAAGACGGTGCTCGTGGAGAGGGAATGAGTTCGGTCTTCCGCCGTTTCAGGGCTTATAACGGCTTTTGAAAGCTTTAGAACGAGCATTACGGGCCGGGAACGCCCGTCGCGGCCGATATTGAATGTTGCAATTTGGCGCAAAGTATGGTACTATTATACTGTTATGGTCTATGAGATATCCGACGGGAAGCTTAAGGCGGCCGTGGACAGCCTCGGCGCCGAGCTGACGTCCTTGAGAAAGATCAGCCCCGGGGGCGGTATCCGCGACTCGGCCGGAGCCTGTGCGGCAGACTGTGCAAGCGGGCCGGCCGGAGCCTTCGCGGACGGCTGTGAATATCTCTGGCAGGGCGACCCGGCCGTCTGGGACGGCCGGGCCCCGAACCTGTTTCCTTTCTGCGGCAGGCTGTACGGGGCGAGCTATACGTACCGCGGGCGGGAGTATCCCATGGAGCTGCACGGCTTTCTGCGGAGCAGCCTTACCGAGTGCGTGTGCGCGGAGCCGGACAGGCTCGTCCTGCGTCTGAGAAGCGGGCCGGCGACCAGGGAACTCTATCCCTTCGACTTTTTGCTGGAGACGGAATACAGGGTCGCGGACGGACGGCTCATGTGCGGGCACAGGCTTACGAATACCGGGTCCGAGGGAGATATGATCTTTTCCTTCGGGGCGCACCCCGGCATCGCCGTGCCGGCGCCGGGAGGGCCGGAGCGGTTCTCGGACTACTGCGCTGACTTCGGCGGCGGATGCCGTCCGGAGCTGGCGCTAATAGGGCCGGACGGCCTTGACCTCGGCGGAACTGAGGAGTATCCGCTGAGGGAGGGGAGGTACCTTGACCTGACGCGGGAGCTGTTCGCGGGGAATCTGTTCTTCTCCGGGTGCGGGGATGAGGTATCGCTGGCCGAACGCGGGACCGGCAGGAGGATCGTGACCGTAAGATGCCCGAAGGCCCGGTTCTGGGGGCTGTGGCAGACGTACGGGAACGGAGCACGCTTTTTGTGCATTGAGCCCTGGGGAGGCTTCCCCGGGCGGAGCGGCGTCAGGGAGGACCTGGAGACGCGGCTCCACACCGACCGCTGCGGGCCGGGCGGGGTTTTTGTTTTCAACTGGGAGATCGTTATCGAATGACCGGGACACCGGATGATCCGGACACCGGATGACCGGAATACCGACTGATCCGGATATCGAATAATCGGGACACGGGAGACGCGCAATGAAAAAAGTGTTATGCGGGGCGCTGGCGGCTGTAATGCTGCTGGCGGCGTGCTCCGCGCTGGGCGGACTGATAACGCTGAGGACTTCGGCGGCCGAGTTGGGAAGCTTCTTCGACTTCTACAAGTCGTACTGCGGGATCATAACCGCGGACGGGAAGAACATCTACAATATCAAATATCAGACGTCGGCGGCGACTGCGGTCAAGGCCGGGGACAAGGTGACCATGGCGCCCGTGTACGCGGGCCAGGAGCAGTTCCTGACCGTGTTCGATTCCAAGGGCAAGGTGCTCGAGCAGGTCTCGGACTTCTCAAAGCTGACCGTCCTGGACTCATTCGACGGGGATTACCACATCGTACAGTACACGATGCCGGAGGGCGCGACCAAGGTGCGCGTCGTCTGCGTGGCCGAGGCATACAGGGTCTTCATGGCGTCGAAGAACAACGCCGCGTTCGTCAAGAGCGCCTATCTCAACGCCATTCAGAAGACCGGACTGCAGGAGTATTTCGACTTCCTCTTTGCCGACAAGTCAGCATATGAGGGCAAGACGCTGCTGTGGTGCGGCGACTCCGTAGGAGCCGGATCGTACGAGCATCATTACGAGGGGGCGGACCTGGCCGGGGTGACCAGCAAGACCGGCAAGCCCTCGTGGGCCGGAAGGACGGCGAACCTGCTGGGGCTGTCGTCTTACAAGAATACGTCCAAGGGCGGCTCGTGCTATACGACCAAGCACAGCGCGGCCAACATTCAGACACAGGTCGCGAACGGGAAGGGCAAGTACGACATCCTGGTCATGGAGGGCGGCAACGTCGACACCGGCGGCTACGCCTCTAAGGTGGTGCCTATCGGGTACCTGTCGGACTCCTACGATCCGTCGACCTTCTCGCCGCCCGAGACGCTCATGGGCGGCATGGAGCTGGCGTTCTACAACGCGACCACCATGTACAAGGATTCGGTCATCGTCTGCATCGTGCCCTACAGGGTGCCGCCCAACAAGAACTTCGTGGCGGCCTGGGAGAGGAACTATCAGTATTACTCCGTCGTCTGCGAGAAGTGGGGCATTCCGATCATCGACCTCTACCACAACGACGCCACCAACGAGGCCATAGATTACGATTCCAGATCCGCGGGGCTGTTCTTCTACGACAACCTGCACTGCACGCCCTTCGGCTATACGGTGTCGACGCTCGAGATCTGCATGGCCATGCTGAACATAGGAAAGTACGACGAGGCCGACAGGCACATGCCGGACGAGGTGCCGTACTTCATTACGAAGGAGGGCAGTCAGGAGCCGCAGAAGGGTACGCAGGAGGACATCGTGGTGCCGCTGCCCGGCAACGTTTATTCGTTCGCCACGCAGGACAGCGGCATCATCGCGGAGGACTGCAAGTCGCTGAAGGACGGCGAGTTCGTCACATCGGACTGGATATCGGTGAAGGAGGGCGACAAGGTCTATTTCGGGCCCTCGAGCCCTTACGAGGTGCCGCACCTGGTCGGCTACGACGATAAAAAAGAGCCGGTGACGGGGCAGGTGAACTCCTTCGGCGTCGAGCCGTACGGCTATTTCAACTCGGGCAGGCTCATTTTCGAATACACGGTGCCGGAGGGCGTCTCCTACGTGAGGGCGTGCTTCTCGAACACCGTGGTGCCCGTCGTGACGGTAAACGCGCCGTTCACGAGGGATCGGTACAACTTGGTGGTGAGTGCCGCCCTGGA
>JAEEGG010028874.1_pt1 | contig 10394 bp, 5 predicted proteins | sample 9134161 | NCBI WGS metagenome assembly JAEEGG01 (sample SAMN16246543, study PRJNA631951) | gut metagenome | biome: gut microbiome; feature: rumen; material: CR-attached | host: Bos | place: Iran: Karaj | collected 2018-10 | reverse complement strand
GAGCGTCGAGCATTGCGTTGAGCGCGCGGCCGTTGTCGGCCAGCATGCGTGCCGTGTTCGTCAGACTGTCGAGGCTGTAGCCGCTCTCCATGCCCTGATACTTCATGCGTGCCACCTCGCTACTGCTGCCCGTCAGCGAGGCATAGAGGTTGGCTGCCAGCATCCGCAGGGTGTCCTCGATGCTACGGCTGCTCATCACCTTCACGGCACTGGTGGCAATGTTCGAGCCGTATGGAGCGGCGGGGTTGGCATGCTCCACCACCTTGGCAGCTGATTCAATTTCTTTCAGTTTCTCTTTCCGCTGTTCATCGTTGATGATGACGTTCTCAATCTCCCAGCGCAAAAAGCTGTTGTTGCGAAAGAAATTGGCAAAGTAGAAACAGTCGCCAAGCAAGTAGTCGTGCGTCTTCTTATAGAAATCGTCGAAGAGGCTGGCTCCCGGCTCTCCCCATCGCTTCATCCTGGCCGTGAGCAGACAGGCCAGCTGCAGACGGTGCTCCTTGTAGGCACCCCCGCAGAGGCTGCCAGCCAGGGAGTCGCTCTTCAGGGATATCAACGACGCCTTGTAATTGTTGGTCCTGTTGTCGTCCTTCTGACCATAGACATCTACAATCTTGTCCTGGCCTTGCATGGCATCGTAGAGGTCGGCCATGGCGGCGGCCATACGCTCCTGCTCGGGAGTGAGGTCTTCCAGCAGTTTCAGGTTCTCGGCTGAGAGATTCAGCGGGTTGTTGATGGTGTTGAACACGGGCATGGGCTAATACAGATATCTGAGGTACAGGTAAATCAAGAGCAGATGTAGCGGATAGAAGGCATAGAAGAGATATTTCGACACGTTGCCCTTGATGAATCCGCGCTGGTGGTTATACATGTTGATGGGGATGAAGGCCACGCCACCTATCCATTGTATGCCCGATATCAGGCTTGTGCCCACGACGGCCTGCACAATGCGGTTGCGGCGCAGCACGTAGAGCATCAGGATGAAGCCGTAGCCAATGCAGCCATAGTCGGCATGCAGCACGATGGACACGGCCAGCAGTCCTATCAGCCACAAAGCCATACGGCGCTTGTCGGCGGCGTAGCGCTCCATGGCGCACAGGCCCAGAAAGCCTAAGAACAGGGTGAAGACCACGTTCTGCCCCCAGTAGTGCCATGTGCCGGTGTGCACCAGGTTCCACGGCAACTCCGACAGCAGGGCACACACCAGCAGGTTGCGCCCATACTTACGACGGTCGTGGGTGTGCTGGAAGCCCTCGACAATGAGGAAGGCAAAGATGGGGAACGATAGGCGGCCGATGAGGCGCAAAAGGAAGTAGGGAGTTATCGCCTTATCACCGATGGTGAACAGCACTTGCATGAAGGCATCGTCGTAGCGCCAGATGTGGTGCGCCAGATGGTCGATGAGCATGGTGACAATGGCAATCAGCTTGAGCCAACTGCCGCTGAGCACCTGCCACGTGCCTGTCTGCGCTGAAGGGTCACTCATCCGTGGTGGGGAATTCCATGAGATATGCCTTGATGAATCCGTCGAGGTCGCCATTCATCACGGCATCCACATTCCGTGTCTCGTAGTTGGTGCGGTGGTCCTTCACACGCTTGTCGTCGAAGACGTAGCTGCGTATCTGGCTGCCCCATTCTATCTTCTTCTTGCCGGCCTCAATCTTGGCTTGTGCCTCCAGTCGCTTCTTCATGGCGCGGTCGTAGAGCTGACTCTTCAGCAGCTTCAGTGCACGCTCCTTGTTCTTGGGCTGGTCGCGGGTCTCGGTGTTCTCGATGAGAATCTCCTCCTGCTCGCCCGTGTCGGGGTCGGTATACCAGTAGCGCAGACGCACGCCGCTCTCCACCTTGTTCACGTTCTGTCCGCCGGCTCCGCTGCTGCGGAAGGTGTCCCAGCTGAGTTTGGCCGGGTCGACGTAGACCTCGATGGTGTCGTCGACGAGAGGGCTGACGAAGACGCTGGCGAACGAGGTCATGCGCTTGCCCTGGGCGTTGAAAGGGCTGACGCGCACCAGACGGTGCACGCCGTTCTCGCTCTTCAGGTAGCCGTAGGCATATTCGCCGCCCTCTATCTGCATGGTGACGCTCTTGATGCCGGCGTCGTCGCCGTCGAGGATGTTGGCGATGGTCACCTTGTAGCCGTGCTGCTCGGCCCAGCGCATATACATGCGCATCAGCATCTGCGCCCAGTCCTGCGCCTCGGTGCCGCCAGCACCGCTGTTGATTTTCAGCACGCAGTCCATGGGGTCTTCCTTCTGGCGCAACATGTTCATCAGCTCCAACTGCTCAATGGCAGCGATGGCCTGGGCATAGTCGGCATCCACCTCCTGCTCGGTCACCATCTCGTCTTTGTAGAAGTCGAAGGCCAGCTGCAGCTCGTCGGCTTTCAGGCGCACGTCCTGATAGCCGTCGATCCAGCGCTTGATGCCGCGCACTTTCTTCATCTGCTCCTCGGCACGCTTGGGGTCGTCCCAGAAGTCGGGGGCCTGCGTGCGCATCTGTTCCTCTTCCAGCTCCATCTGCCGCTCGTCAATCTTCAGGTAACGGTGAAGTTTTTCGGCGCGGTCGAGCACATCTTTCAATTGTTCTTGCGTTATCATGGTGCAAAGGTACGAATAAGCGAGCGAAAAGCAAAAGAAAAAAAGTTTTTTCTTTCGCTTTTCCGAGCGAAGATACGAACAAGCGAGCGAAAGTACCCTTCATGTGCTATATGATTGCAGTAACAAGCTGAAAGGCCAACAGCAAAAACAAGAAAAAACAGAACGAAATGCCACTGTTTTTTCTTGTCATTCAAAAAGAAGCGCGGAGCGTGTCATCACGCTAGCTTCAGTAATGGTCGTTTACTCCCCAAAGATCTCGGCCAGCTTCTTCTGAAGACCCTCGCCGCGCAGGTCGCGCTCCACGATGACACCCTCGGGGTTGATGAGCAGACTGGCGGGAATGGAGTTGATGCCGTAGATAGCGGAAGTGGCGTTCTCCCATCCCTTCAGGTCGGAGAGCTGCACCCATGCCATGTTCAGGTCGCCGATGGCCTTCACCCAAGCCTCCTTGTTCTGGTCGTACGACACGCCCACGATGTCGAAGCCCTTGGCATGATACTTCTTGTAGGCTTCCACCACGTTGGGCATCTCGCCACGGCAGGGTCCGCACCATGAAGCCCAGAAATCGACCATCACCCACTTGCCCTTGCCGGCATACTCGCTCAGCTTGTGGGTCTTGCCGTCGACATCCTGCTGCTCAAAGTCGGTGAATTTCTGTCCGATGATTTTCTGCTTGGCCTCTTCGGCCTCTTTCTGCTGGGCCTTGTAGGCGTCGAGCTGCTCCTTCAGCTTCTTGGAAATGGGGTGCTGCATGTAGGGGTACTTCTCGTCGAGGGCTTCCTCCATCTCTTCCTCATTAAGGAATTGTGCGATGTTGCCAATGAAGGCGGCAGGAATGAGGTTGTCGCGGTTGTCGTTGAGCACCTTCTTAAAAGCTTCCCCAATATTATCGTAAGCCTTCATGGCCCGGTCCTCGAACTCCTGCTGACGAGCCTGCTGCTCTTCTTCGGAGAGTGTCTGAAACTCTTCGCTCAGCTTTGAAATGGCGTTGGCGGCCTCGCTGGTGGCCAGGTCGCAGTCGGTGAGGCGCTGGTTCAGGTCGGAGCCTTTCAGCGTGTTGTCGTCGAGGTTGATTTCGACGGGTGTTCCATCGTTGAAGAAGAGCACCTGCCAGTCGCTGCCCTCCCTCTGCACAGCCAGCAGGGCGTCTTTGTCCTGCTCTCCGCTGAATTCAAACTTGCCATTGCTGGCCTTGATGCTGTCAATGGGTTCGTTGGTAAGCCTGTCGATGAGATAGACCATCTCGTCGGCAGGGGTGGTGCCGCTGACGGCATACTTCACCTTCTTCTCGCTGGCATTCGTACAGGCGCCGCAGATAATCAGGATGGCGGCAAACATCCACAAGGAAATCTTCTTCATGTTGCTGTTCTTTATTAAAAATATCAGGATTTCAATTGGTCGGAGCAAAGGCGAGTTGCCCATCGGTGACTTTTGGGAAACACACTTTTTTCTTAATGGGCAACAAAGGTACGAAGATTTTTTTGAAAACAATGCAGAAAAGCACAAAAAAGATTTATCTCATCCCAATTTTCGCTTTCGATGGGCCTTTTTTTACGAAAGCCACCTATCGGAAATGGAGTGTCCAATTTGATGTTCCGATAATTTAGGACGATTATAATGAACGTATAAGCCCTGGAGGGGCGACGGAATACAGGCAGGGGCACCGCCCCTGAAAAAGCCCCGAAATAGGTAGAATAAATCTGTCGCCCCTCCGGGGCTTTCGTTTCGTCTGCTTCCACAGGGGTTCACCCCTGCCTGTATTCTGCCGCCCCTCCGGGGCTTCTGCTGCATCCTAAAACGTACAAATCCATTCAGCGTTCCCTGTCACCTGATTGCGGATAATCATCATAGAAGACAGAAAAAGAGCGGAAGAGGCGCGATGTCCTTTCCGCTCTTTCCTGCACGCGAGCCTTGCGGCTGCATCATGCACGTTGTGTGTTTTCTTTCTATTGAAGACGTTTGTTGCGAAGCGTCGTTCCCAGCAGCATCATATAGGTGTTGTACTGCTTGTCGTCGAGCACGCGGCGCATGTTGCGCACATCCTTGTCGAGGGCTTCGTGAAGCATTGCCCCGCGCTGGAACCTGCGGGCCTGCGCTGCTTCGGCCACTTCGGCGTTGTAGGTGTCATGGATCGTCTGAACAGCCTCCATCTGGAAGTCCGTCAATCCCAGCTTCACAGCCAGACGGCGCATGTCGAAATTCAGTTCGTAACGATCATTGTGTTCCACAAACTGTGTCTTCTCGGTCTTTGCATAACCAATGGTCATTGCCATTGCAGCTACTACTGTCAAAACCATCTTTTTCATTTCTCGGTTCCTTTCTTTGTTTTACTCGGGGCCTTCGCGTCGTGTTATCCTGATGTTATCCTGAACTGGCTCAGGCACCCTACCTGTTATTATTATTTTTTTGTTGTTTGTTATCCTGTTTTCTGTTCCTTTGACGCTAAGGGAAAACAAAGGTTTAAAGACATTTGAAAAAAATTTAGAGCTGTAAGGTTGAAGGGAAATAAGATGTCCAATTTGATGTATGAGTCCAATCCGAAAACCAATATTGTCGCGAAAGACGGCGCAGCCGCTCCCCTCCCCTAAGGTCACTTTTGTCCTGCACGACTTCTATATCACATACCTGTAAATCCCCGTTTTGCTGGGGAGTGTGAGGGCACCTGTGGCGAACAGAGTTGTTACGAAATAGAACACCCGATAGATAGAAATCGGAAAGATTGTCAAAATTTTTCAAAACAAAATTTGTTCACGATTTCGAGGCATTCTGGAGCGAAAAACGCCCGTTTGGGAGCATTCCCCAACCCTTGCCAGATGGAAAAGCGAAGGGGAAAAGGCAAATTCTTGCACACAAACCATGGTTTTGTGCACGTTTTTAGCCCCTATTTGATACCCTTTCGCGGTTTTGTAAGCACGCCAAAAAATAAAACGGCAACGCCAAATTTTTTTTGGGCGTTGACTTTTTAAAGCCAGCGAAGCCTTTTTTTCGCTATATCAGCCCCAACCGGTTGAATGACAATTATTTAGCAAACCCTTTCAAAACTCGAAAATTTTCGACCAAAAGTTTTCTCGCGCAGAATTTTTGAATTATGGAGGGGTTAAATTGCCATTTTGTCAATATCTTTCTCAAAACTCGTCCTGGCAGGTCTGTTCCGCTTTTGAACAATATGGGTGCCCTATTTGACGTTCTCTTGAATCAAACTGGTTTGGCGTGAGCGAACCTATTGCATAGGCAGCAGCACCACGCCCTCCTGCTTCTTGCCGTCCATCATCACCTTCAGCGGGGCACTGAAACGCACATGGCGCACGTGCTGCGTCTCGTTAACGGCGGGCATGGCATCGAGGATTTCCTTCTGGAACACGCCGTCGCCGGTGTGGGCATTCACGGTGAAGTAGCCCACGCCGAAGCTGGTGAGGTTCTGGAAGAAGTGGGTGCCCTGCGAGGGGTCGACGTGATAGTTCTTCAGGCTCGACTCCACGATGACGCGCGAAGCCGAAATGTGGGGCCACTTCACGGGGATGCCCAGCCAGGGGTCGCTGCTGCCCCACCGGCCAGGGCCAATGAGGATGTAGTTGGTGCCCTCGTCGAGGAAACGGCGGTTGATCTGTTCTATCTCCACGGCTATCTGCGGGTTGTTCGAGGCGGTGAAGTTCTCGTCGGTCTTCACATAAACCACGTCGACCACATCCTCTGAGATGCCGTGCCCCAAGGAGTTGTGGCTGCGCAACAGGCACTGCTGGTCGGGGATTTGCTTCAGGTCTTCTTCCAGCACCTGCTTCGAATCGACGATGGGACGAATCTGCAGGAGGTAGAAAGCCCCGCCTACAGCCCCTGAAGGAATATCGGCGGTTTTGCCCGTTGCGGGGGTCAGATTGCAAGCGAACTCAATCTCCACAGGTCGGCGCATCTCCTCGGCTCCCAGCTTCTGGCTCAGCTGCAGCAGTTGCGGCAGAGGGAACACGCCATGCTGCAGCACGCCGCAGAAGCTGATGACCTTGCGACCGCCCTCGTAGATGCCGTCGCGTATCACCCCGTCCACGGGGTCGTAGGTAGAGGCGATATACTGCAGGGCACCGTCCTTGTCGGCCTGTTTCACGCGCAGGTTCTTGATGTTGAAGCCGTCGTCGGTGGACCAAGCCAACAATCCAGCATTCCCGGAAATTCCAGCATTTCCGGAGTTTCCGGATAATCCGGCACTTCCGGGGACTTCCAACGCATAGAACCGCGTCTGCGTCTGCGTCAGGGCGGTTTCCAGCTCGCTCATCTGCAGCACCTGGTTGGGGTGATAGGGGCTGACACGGAGCGTCTGGCCACCGTCGACGATATACTTGCCCAAGCCCAACGCCAAGCTGGCGATGCCCTCCTCGGCGGTCTCGTCGCCGATGGGGTAGTAGTTGAGCGAGCGCAGCACACCGCTGAAGGTGGGATAGTAGTAGTTGCCATAGTGCTGGCCCACCACCTCCTGCAGGATGACGGCCATCTTCTCCTGGTCGATGACGTTCTGCGTGGCGGTCATGTAGGCTTTCGAGTCCTTGTAATACACGCTGGCATAGACGGCCTTGATGGCACAAGCCAACTGGCGCAGCATCTCGTACTTGTCGTCGAGCCAGGGAATCATGTAGGTGGCGTAGATGCCGGCGAAAGGCTGATAGTGGGAGTCTTCGAGCAGCGAGGAGCTGCGGATGGCGATGGGACACTTGATGGCCTCGAAGAAAGTGAAGAAGTCGGCGATGAGGTCGTCGGGCAACTGAGCGCGCAAGAAGTGGCGAAGTATCTCTTCGTCGGGGGCATCGCTCAGTGCTATCTGCCACAGGTTGTTGTCGTCCATGAAGCGGTCGAAGAAGTCGGTGCAGAGCACTACCGTCTTCGGTATCTGCACCGTGGCTCCCGGCAACTGGTTCAGCTCGGGATGGCGCTTCAGGATGGTGTCGAGGAAGGCCAGGCCACGTCCCTTTCCACCCAGCGAGCCTTCGCCGATGCGGGCGAAGTGGGCGTAGCGGTCGAACTTCAGGCGGTCGAACACAGCCACCACACCGATGTTCTTCATGTAGCGATATTGCACAATGGCGTCGAAGATGATTTGGCGGTGGGCATCCACATCCTGCAGACGGTGCCAGGTGACGTGCTTGAGAAACTGACTGACGGGGAAGATGGCGCGCGCCGTGAGCCAGCGGCTCATGTGGTTGCGCTGGATGTGGCGCACGAAGGAGTCTTGCGGAATCTTGAAGATGTTGTCTTGCAGCTCCTTCAGGCTCTTGATGCGCATCACCTCCTGCTTCGTCTGCGGGTCGCGGAAGATGAAATCGCCAAACCCCATGTGCTCCTCCAACAGCAGACGCAGGTCGACGTTCATCTTCTTCGAGTTCTTGTCTACGAAGTGGAAACCCTCCTTCTCGGCCTTCTCGCGGTTCTGCACCTCCGAGCTCTCCATGATGAGCGGCACGTACTCGTCTTCGCTGCGTATGGCTTTCAGCAGTTTCAGGCCCGCCTCGGCATCGCCCTCCTCCACATGGCTCAGGCGACCCACGGGGGTGTGCATGGGGAAGCGCGTGTCGCTGATGATACCCAGCGTGTTGTCCTTGTATTTCTGCCACAGCGCCCAGGCCTCCTCATAACTGGTGGCCAGCACCACCTTGGGGCGGCCACGCTTGCGCTGGGCGGCGGCGTGGGGATTCAGGGCCTCGGTGCTGAAGTTCTTCGACTGCTGTAATATATAATTGTATAGGTTGGGCAGCACGCTGGAGTAGAAGCGGATGTTGTCCTCGACCAGCATAATCATCTGCACGCCAGCCTCGGCAATGTCGTGGTCGATGTTCATGCGGTCTTCAATAAGCTTGATGATGCTGAGGATGAGGTTGGTGTTGCCCAACCAGCAGAAAACATAATCGAAGATGGTCATGTCCTCGTTTTGCATGCGGCGGGTGATGCCGTGGCTGAAGGGGGTGAGGACCACGCAGGGCACGTCGGCGCGCATGGCCTTCACTTCGCGGGCCACCTGAAAGGCATCGTTGTCGGCGTTGCCGGGCATGCAGATGACGAGGTCGATGTCGGTGGTCTCCAACACGTGCTGGGCCTCCTCCGTGGTGCTCACCTGCGTAAACGAGGGTGGATAGCGCATGCCCAGCTCGGTGTACTCGTCGAAGATTTTCTCGTCCACTCGGCCGTCGTCCTCGAGCATGAAGGCATCGTAGGGGTTGGCCACTATCAACACGTTGAAGATGCGTCGTGTCATCAGGTGGGCAAACGACACGTCTTTCAGGTAAAAGGAGTCGAACTCCTTCGGGATGCTGTTGCTTTGGTCCATCTTGCGTCTTTGCGGCAAAAGGGTGTTATGGCTTTTGCGCGTGCAAAAATACAAAAAAACGACCAATCGGCCAAGGAATGCGCCGAAAAATCGGCCTAAGCAGATGCAGCGAGAGGACGGCGGCCAGTCAGCGGCGGAAATAACGCCCCACCACGGGCAGACTGGCCAAGGGCAGGTCGCGCTTGACGACCATGGCCACAAACAGCAGGATGAGCACCGTGTTCACCACTAATTGCAACCACGACGGCAGCAGGGTCTCCGTCAGCTTCATGCCTCCAAACAGCAGGGCTGTCGCCACGGTGTAGGCGGCCATATCCTTCAGCGGATAGGGGATGGGGTTGTGGCGTTGGCCCACGACGTAGCTCAGCACCATGGCCGTGCCGTAGCCTGCCACGCCGCCCCATGCACAGGCCATATAGCCAAAGCGGGGGATGAAGAGGATGTTCACGGCGAAGAGCACCGCACAGCCCGCCAACGAGAACCAAGCGCCATAGATGGTCTTGTCGACAAGCTTGTACCAGAACGACAGGTTGAAATAGACGCCCATCATGATCTCGGCCACCATCACAATAGGCACCACGGCCAGGCCCTCGCGATAGTCGGCGCCAATGATGTGCTGCAGCAGCGGCATCCAGCCCACCACACACAAGAAGGCCAGCAGCGTGAACACCAGGAAGTATTTCATGGCCATGGCATAGTATTCCTTCTTGTCGGCATCGCCACTCTTGGCGAAGACGATGGGCTCGTAGGCATAGCGGAAGGCCTGGGTGATCATCGCCATGATCATGGCAATCTTCACGCACGAGCCGTAGATGCCCAGCTGCACGTTGGCCTCGGCCTCGTCGGGATAAACCAGCGGGAACACTATCTTGTCGGCCACCTGATTCAGGATGCCGGCAACACCCAGGATGAGAATGGGCCAGGAGTAGCTGAGCATGCTGCGCAGCAAGCGGCCGTCGAAGGTCCAGCGGATGCGCAGCAGGTCGGGCACGAAGAACAGGGTGATGAACGAGGTGCAGAGCAGGTTGATGAAGAAGACATAATAAACCGATGTCTTGCCCAGCACCACGAAGTAGAGCAGGTTCAACCCAATGTTGAGCACGATGAAGAGCATCTTCAGCGCAGCGAAACGCAGGGCTTGCTTCTGGAAGCGCAGATAGCTGAAGGGGATGGCCTGCAGCGCATCGAGCGCCACCACCACGGCCATCATCTGCAGGTATTCGGGATGTTCGCCATAGCCCAATGCGCCACTGATGGGATGGATGAAGACAAACACCAGCAGCAGGAAGATGGCAGTGAGCACCCCCACTACAGCCATGGCGGTGGAGAAGGCGGAGGAAGCAGGTCCGGTCTGCTGGGGGTGGGTCGGTTGTTTATTGGCGAAGCGGAAGAAGGTGGTCTCCATGCCAAAGGTGAGCAGCACAAGGAAGAGTGCCGTATAGGCATAGATATTGGTGCTCACACCATAGTCGCCCGAGGCCTTGGGCATGTAG
>JAEEGG010028870.1_pt1 | contig 10395 bp, 9 predicted proteins | sample 9134161 | NCBI WGS metagenome assembly JAEEGG01 (sample SAMN16246543, study PRJNA631951) | gut metagenome | biome: gut microbiome; feature: rumen; material: CR-attached | host: Bos | place: Iran: Karaj | collected 2018-10 | reverse complement strand
GTGCGGCAGCCCCTTCACCAGCTCCCTGTAGTTGACCGCGTGGTCGTTCAGCACGGCCTTCCCCACGCCTACGAATCCGTTCAGCGCCACGATCTCCGGCACAAGCCCCACACTACGCGAGAACCCGTGGAAGAGAAACGCAGGAATCCTGCCAGCGTACGGCCTTACGGCCTTCACCACCTCGCCCCAGCACTTTGCGCCATGCAGCGCAACCGGTCGGTGCATCTCGGCGGCGACCTCGAGCTGCGCCGCGAAAAGCTCCCGCTGCCTCGGCGTGACGGCCTTGGTCCTTAGCCTATCCAGCCCGATCTCCCCGACACCGGCTTCAGGGTCGCGCGCAAGCGCATCGCGCATCCCGGTGACGAACCCGTCCGCCTGCGCCGACTCCGCGTTCCATGGATGCACGCCCAGGAAGCGCCACTCCTTCCCGCCGAGCGACAGCAGCGTCTCCGCGCCCCTGTGGTAGTGCGCATTCGTCATCTGAACTCCATCTCGAACGAGCGGTCGAAGTCGAGGAATATGCGTGCGTCAGGCGCAACGCCGTCAAGGACGGTTGGCGTCTCTGCGCCGTCCTTGCGCACGGTCACGCTGTAGGAATGCCGCCGAAGCCCAGCGTCCATCCGCTCCCAAACGTCCTCGACACGCACGGTGAGCGTGATGGGGCGTACGCTCTCGCCGCGCACGGCGAAGCTGCCGTCGCCGCCATACGACGCCACAACGCGGTACTCGCCCGGCTCGTCGCGTATCACCGCCTCATTTCTCATCCTCGAACAGCTTCTCCACGTAGCGCTTCACGAGAAGGTCCAGGTTCCGGGCGAACAGCGATGTGCGCGTAAGGACCCTGTTCGTGTCGCGCCGCATCACAACCACCGACATCGTAATGGAATCCCGGTTACCCAGCCCGGCGAAGCCCGCATCGCCGTACTCCCAGCTGTCCACCGTCACGCGAAACGCTATGTCGCACCCGTTTGTGCTCGCGGAATGCGCCACGCCTATCCCGTCGAGCGCCTTGCCGAACGCATTCTCCACCTGCCTCCTGCCGCGCGCGTGCAGCATGTGCCCCTTCGCGTTCACTGGGTCGGCCAAGTACACCTTGGACGTGCGCGGTAGCCTGTCGCGCAGCCTCGGGATGCCCTCGTCTATCGAGCCGGCCAGCATCCCGCTTATCGCCGCGCATCCGGCGAGCATCGGCATCAGCACGAACAGCGCCTTTATCGGTATTCTCTGCATACGGTCCTGTCGTCAAACGGATGCTTGACGCCTCCTATCTCCTGTGTGGTCTCGTGCCCCTTGCCGCACACCACCACCGAATCCCCGGCGGCGGCTTGCGAAAGCGCGAGGAATATCGCCTTACGCCTGTCCGGCTCAACCTCCACGCGACGGCCCGGCGCGTCAATCCCCGCGAGTATCTGCCGGATTATCGCGTCGGGATCCTCGCTGCGCGGATTGTCGCTCGTCACCACGAGCACGTCCGCCGCGCCCGCAGCCGCACGCCCCATGAGCGGACGCTTCATCGGGTCGCGGTCGCCGCCCGCCCCGAACACGGCCCAGACCTTGCCTGACGTGAACTTCCGTACCGTTGAAAGGACGTTGCTCAGCGCATCGTCGGTATGCGCGTAGTCCACGAACACGCGCGCAGCAGAAGCGGTCTCCACCTCCTCCAGCCGCCCCCATCTCGGGCGCAACGAAGGTATCGCCGCCTGTATCGCCCCGTGCGGAGCGCCGGCCGCCTCCGCAAGCGCCGCCGCGAGGAGCACGTTGGACCTGTTGTAGTCGCCCGCAAGCCTGAGGCCCGAAAGGTCGAACCTCGGCCGCGCCGCCGTCACGGGTATTACGTTAAGCGGCAGGTTCCCCGCCGCCTCATACATCCTCTCGCCGTTCCCGCCGTCAAGGCACACCGCGTATGGCGGCAGGTCTCGCCGTCCGTCGGAGGGACGCGCCTGGGCCGATTCCGCGATTATGCGCGCGAAGTCGAGCTTCACCTCGAAGTACGCCTCCATGGTCTTGTGGTAGTCCAGGTGGTCCTCGGTGAGGTTCGTGAACGCGCCGCCCGAGAACACGGTGTCGCCGAACCGTCGCTGGTGTATGGCGTGGCTGGACACCTCCATCACGCAGTCGTCCATGCCGTTCGCCTCCATCTCGGCGAATATCTCCTTGAGGGCCTTCAGGGGCGGCGTGGTGTAGCCGGAGGAGAACTTCCGCGAGCCCGTGTCCACCTCAACGGTCGTCACGTATCCGCACTTCCGTCCCGCCGCACGCAGGAACTCGGCGAGCACCCACGTGGTGGTGGTCTTGCCGTTCGTGCCTGTTATGCCCCATATCCTCACTGCTCTACCAACTCCTCTGGCTTGTCCGGCTCAACGCCAAGGTATCGCGCCACCTCCGCCGCTATCCTGCTGAACACCGGCGCCGAGCAAACGCCGCCCTGGTGGTTGTAGAGCGGGAGTCCCGTCGCCTCATGGTACTTATACGAAATGCAGTGCTCGGGCTGCTGGTACGTCACCAGCACCACGAACGCCGGATCGCTCGCGGGGACTATCCCGATGAACGAGGCGTTGTACTTCATGTTGGAGTAGCCCTTGCCCTCCTTCATCTGCGCGGTGCCGGTCTTCCCCGCGATGGAATACCCCTTCACCGCGGCGCGGCGTGCAGTGCCGCCTTTCATCGCCACGCCAAGCAGCATCTCGCGGACGCGGCGCGCGGTCTCCGCCGAGATCGGCCGTCCCACCTCCTCCGGCTCGTTGCGGAACACGATGTCGCCGTTCGCGTCCACCACACGATCCACCACGTACGGCTTCATCAGCCTGCCCCCGTTCGCCACCGCGCCGTACGCCATCGCCATCTGTATGGGCGTCACCGCCACGAACTGCCCGATTGGCGCGCGCGACCACGAGGCCTTGTCCCACTTCGACCAGTCGGGCAATATCCCCGTCTCTTCGCCCGGCAGGTCGATGCCGGTCTTCTTCCCGAACCCAAAAGCCTTGAAGTAGTCCCACATTCTGCGTCGCCCAAGCCTGTACCCGAGCTTGCCGTACACGATGTTGGACGAATGCACGATTCCCTCCCTCACCGACATGAACGGCTCCCACTTGTGCGATCCGTCGCCCGGCAGTTTGTAGAAGTCCGGGTCGTTGCGCGCCGTTGATATCATCGTGTCGGGCGAGACCATCCTATCGTTCAGCACGGCGCACGCGGTGATGGTCTTCATCACGCTGCCAGGCTCCAGGTTCTCCGAGATGCAGCGGTTCTTCTTCACCAACTCCCCCGCCTTGTTGTAGTTCTCAGGGTCGAACGTGGGGTACGTGGCCATGGCAAGTATCGACCCCTTGCGCGGATCGAGGACTATCGCCCAGCCCGCCTTGGCGTGGCAGTTGGTGAAGCCGTCGTACAGGGCCCTCTCGACCATGTACTGTATGTTGTGGTCGATCGTGAGGTACACGTCCGAGCCAGGTGTGGGATCCACGTCCACCATGCGACGCTCTCGTATCTCGAATCCGCGCGCGTCCTTCATCCCCTTGATCCTGCCGGCCTTGCCCTTCAGGAAGCGCTCGTACCGCATCTCGATACCGCCCGCCCCGGATGGATTGTCCGGATCCTTCGAGACGAACCCGAGCACGTGCGACAGCATCCTCCCCTGCGGATAGCGGCGCACCTGACGTTCGTCAATGGAAAGCCCCGTGACCTTCTTCGGGTCCGAGAGCACCCTGTGGGCCTCGTCGTCGAATGACGTGGCGAGGTACACGTAGCGCGAATCCACCCTCCAGAAGATGTCGCGCACCTTGCAGATGTCCATCTTGAGCGCCGTCGCGACGTTCGACACCACGGATTCGCGAGTATGTCGCTTGAGGATCACGCTCTGCGGATCCACGCGATACTCCCATACCGGCACCGAGCACGCAAACGGCTGCCGCCCGCCCGCGTCGGAGTATATCCCCCCACGCAGCCCGGCCACCTCGCGCGTGAACCAGTACTTCGGCTCGCGGGCCGATACGTCCACCAACTTCAGGTGCACCGTCACAAGACGGTACCCTACCACCGCCGCGACGGCGAGGAGGGAAGCCGTCACAAGCCAGAATCGGCTACGTTCACTTAAGAACGCCATTCCTGCCGCGTCTCCGGGTGGGAGTTGTGATGCCTACCCGCGCTGCCTTGCGCGGCTGGGCGTGCGCAACGACCGATTTCGGCGAGGCGGACGTCCCGCGCAGATGCGCCAGCGCAAGCTGCCCGGGGACGGGAACGCCGTTCTTCCCGATGCGCACTATCTGGTCCTCGCGCGGCGTGTTCATCTCAAGCCCGAACTTTACGAGGGCGCGCTTCAGCTTGTCGGTGGTTTTCATGTCGTTCCACCGCGCCTTCTCTCTCGCAAGTTCCTCCGAAAGACGCTTTAGCTCCTTCTCCTTCTGGCCGATATCGCGCGTGATCGCGGCGCAGCGCGAATTCACCGCAAAGAATATCATCATCATGATGAAGCCCGAGACGATCAGCGAGGCGATGCCCATCGAGCTGGTCACGAACCTCGAATTCTTCTTGATTCTCCTGTTCCTTCTTCTCATGTGTGTGTCTCCAGTTTTGAGTGGTGTGTGTCAGATTCTCTCCGCCGCGCGCATCTTTGCGCTGCGGCTGCGCGGATTCGCCGCCACCTCCGTCTTCGCGGCCACCGCTGCATGGCGCGTAACGAGGCGCACGCGGGGAAGTTCCCCCTCCCAGCGTTCGCCCCCCTGCTGAAGCGAAACCATCCTGCCGGCATGCGCCGCGAAGAACCTCTTCACGGTGCGGTCTGTAAGGCTCTCGAAGGTGATGACGACGAACCTGCCGCCCGTCTTCAGGAGGCCTAGTCCACCTGAAAGCGCGCGCGTGAGCTCGCCAAGCTCGTCATTCACCGCCATTCGAAGGGCTTGAAACACCCGTGTGGCCGGGTGATGCGCGCCACGCCTGCCGATTGCGCTCTCGACTATCCCGGCGAGCTGCAGGGTCGTCTCGATCATACGGCCGGCGCGTGCGCACACGATCGCTTTCGCGATCCTCCGCGCATTGGGCTCCTCGCCCAGAGTGCGGAAAATGTTCGTCAATTCATCCTCGGTCCCATTGCGGACAAGCTCGGCGGCGGTCATCCCGCCCGTCCGGTCCATCCGCATGTCAAGGGGCCCCTCGGCGTTGAAGCTGAAGCCCCTCCGTCCCTCGTCCAGTTGAGGACTAGAAACGCCCAGATCCAGCAGAATCCCATCTACCTCCTCCAATCTCTCTTTCTTCAAAATCTCCGCAATGTCGCCGTGACGGCCCTTGACCGCCTTCAGCCCGGGAACGTCCATCCCCGCCACCGCCTTGAGCGCGTCGTCGTCGCGGTCTATCCCCAGCACTCTGCCGCCGCGCCGCGCAATCTCACGCGTATGCCCCGCCCGTCCGAGCGTGCCGTCCACATAGACTCCGCCCTCCTTCACATTGAGCGCGTCCACAGCCTGTGTCAGCATCACGGGTATGTGCATGTCCGCCGCGCCGCCCATCACGCGTCCCCCTTCTTCGCCTTCAGCGCCGCCTTGCGCTTCGCGACCACCGCCCTGTACTCAGTGAGGTCAAGCTTGCCCTCCTTCGGCGCGGGCTTCTTCTCGATCGCCCACAGCATCGCCTTCCTGATGCCGCCGATCATCGTCACTCCGCCCTGTATCCCGGCATGCGCAAGAAGGTCGTCCCCTATGCGGATGCGCCCAGCGCTGTCAACCTTCAGCATCTGCGCATGCGCCGCGATCGCCTGCGCGTCGCTGTCCGCGTCGTCATCGAAGAAGTCCGCCTCCTGGTAGCGGGCAAGCATGCGCTCCATCAGCTCGGCGGGAATCAACTCAAGGCACTCATCCGTCGCCGACGGCAACACATACACATATTCCGGATCCTTCAGAGCATCGCGCCACTCGCTCGGAATCGTAAGCCGCTTCTTCGGGTCGAGAGTATGGCGGAACGTATCGACGAGACCGTTTATCGCTCCCGTCGCAAGCACCTTGCTGTCTGTCTTTTCCGCCATTTCGTTTTCTTCGTTTTTTGGGAGCGAAACCCTTTCTCTCCCACATGGCCCCATATTATGACACAACGCCCCACCGAATGCAAGCAAAAAAAATAAAAAAATTTTTTGGCTTCAAACCCCCTTTTTACGCGGCCCTGCGACGTCTCATAAAATGGCGGGGGCGCGTTGCCACCAACGCGCCCCCGTGATTTTCCGGTTTTGACCGCCCCACTTCACCACACCTGAACCACACCATCCCCCTCTGCGTCTCCGCATCTGCGCAGGAGACAAGTCACGCCATTCCCTTCCGTGCGTTCCATAGTTTGCTCAAACTCACTTCATCTCTTCGATGGTGAGATCCTCGATTTCGGCGAGGCCATTCGCCACGAGCAGGCGCGGCAGAACCTCAAGCTGTCCCCACGGCTTCGCCGGCGTAGTGATCTCCGCGCTCATGTGCCGCCAGCCGAACGAGCCACGGAAGGCCGCCCCGCTCGGAGCACTGACGCCCTTCGCGCCGCCGCCGCACTGCATGTACACATAGAAGCCGCGCTCCGTGCCAAACCGCGTCCCCGCAACCGACACGTCCTCGATGCGCGCGAACCACGATACGCGGTAGCGCGTATTCGGCTTGAGCCCTCCCTTCGGCGCGATAAGCGCCACCGCGCGCACGCCGCCGTTCGTGACGGAACCGAACGTGAGCCTCGCGCCATCCTTCGATGTCTCGAATATCTCCGCTACGCCCTTGCCGTACACTCTCCACTTCCTGTTCACCGGAAGCCCCTTCTCCACGTTGTAGCGCTTCCACTTCTCAAGCGTCTCCTTCGCCCACGGATAGTCCTCCTCGGCGAGCATCCTGTCCACGTCCCAGTCGAGCGGGGAATGGATCGTCGCCGAGAGACGTCCGTTGGTCTCCAGCATCTCCCGCGAATTGCCGGCGAAGAGCGGGACGTTCGGCCAGTCGGCGAGCGGCTTGTGCCTACCGTTCTCGTCGAAGATACCGTTGATGATCTCACGGCGGCGCTTGATCGCGTTCGCGAGCGGGATGAATCCGGCCTTCGTGGGGTTATACTTGTACGCGCCGTACAGACCGGCGATCGAACCCATCGCCTTCACGTACTCGAACTCGGCACGCGTGCGCGCAAGCCGCTTCCGCTGCTTCTCGGTGGCGCTTCTCGATTTCTCCGCGAGCGACAGCGAACCCTCGAGCGAGTTCAGCACGTCCGCAGTGTAGATGAAGGCGAGCATGTCGAGCGGATCGTCGGGAAGGCTCGCCGCGAACTTGCCGGCGCTGTTGCCGGGCGATTCGGTGTAGGTGGCGGAGAGCCTGTCGAACGCGCGCAGACGCCTGTCGAGCGCCATGTAGAAGTTCTTCATCGGCCTCCCCGCCTCGCGCCCGAACGACGCGTCGCAGAACTCCGTGAGCGTCGCGTCGATGTCGGAGTCGGGATCCTCGAGCGCGCGGTTGAACACGTAGTACTGCGGCCCCTCCATGCCAGGCATGTCAAACGTACCGCCGCACCTGTACACGCCGAACACGCCGTTCTTCACGAAGCGGCGCGCGGACTCGTGGCACTCGAAGAGCGAGCGCTTCGGCGTGAAGCCCACGCGCGGATAATTGCCCCAATGGTAGATGTACACCGTGAACCCGTGCGGCACCGTGTACGGCTTCCACTCGTTGAACGCCGCCTCGCTGTAGCTGCACATCTCCACCATTACGTTCGGCGGGAACACCTTGAAGCTCTGCGGCGGATGGTGCGTCTTCCCGTAGCTCAGGATGTGCACGATCTTGCCGGGACGCTCCTTGAGCATCCTCTCGGCTATATGTTTGTGGAACAGCCAGAACTTCTCGCACCAGTCGTCGCCAGTGCCGTACATCGCCCTGCACCTGTCACACTCGCACACCCATCCGCCATCCTGCTGCGCAAGCTGGCACACGTCGGAGCCGGCGTCGAACCGCTTCTTCAGTTCGGCCACGATAAGCTCCTCCACCTCCGGGTTGGAGATGCAGAGCGCCGTCTGCCCTGGCGTCGGGCCGAGCGAGCGCTTGCCATTCCTCATCGCGAAGTATTCGGGATGGTCCTTGAAGTACTTGTCACCCGGGCACGCGACGGGATACGTGTGCCCGCCGTAGGTGTAGAAGTTCCCTCTCGGATAGAATCCGTTCGCAATCGCGTGCATCGTCGTGGGCGGTATCGCATGGAACGAGCCAAGCCTCTGGGACGGCTTCTCCTTGCTGAGCGTACCGGCGGGAACGTCGATCCTCTCGAGCCTCGGCACCTCCGTGCCCACGCGGCAAGGCATCACGAACCGCACGCCGCACACGTCGCGCAGGAACCTCGTCGCCGCGCGCGCGCTCGGGAAAAGCGTGTACCTGTACTCCCACGACTTGATTCCCTTCATCCCCGGCCTGTCGTTCCCGTAGAAGTACAGGTTGCCGCCCTTCTCGGCGTATGCGTTGTCCCACGCATCGAAGCCCGAGACGTCAAGCCCCGCCTTCGCCGCCGCATCCTTCCCGAACCATATCGCGTGCGTGCCCGCCTGCGCCGCCGGCACGATAGGCAGCTTCACGCCGATGGCTTCCTGGATGTCAAGCTGCACCTCCTCCGTCGCGAGCGACAGCGCGCGCCTCACCGCCGCATCGGGGTGATCCGGTTTCACGATGCACCATCCTGCGCCGATCTCAACCGCCGCACAGCTGGCTGCCGCCGCGAACACAGCCGCAATCACACTCATCTTCATCTTCGCCTCTCCTCTTTTTCGTTTGTTCATTGGTTAGACATCATCCGTCTCCGCGTCGCCGCGGGAATCCATTGACGTTTCCACATCGCCCATCATGTGGCCTATGATCCATGTCGGCAGGTCGATGCCGCCCTTCATGATCGCATCCACATACCTCGGATAGTCGAACGGGATGTGGCGGAACTCCACCGACCTCGCCTCTGAATCGTAGATCACGTAGATCGTCTCGCCATGGTAGCGCGGATAGCCCACCGCGCCGATGTTCACCACGTAGCGGACATCCTTCTCGAGCGTAAACCCCGCCGGCTTCATGAGTCTCGGCATGATGTTGTCCGTGCCCAGCGCCCACACGCACGCCGCATGCGTATGCCCGACGAAGGCGACATCTACGCCTGACGGCAGGGCACCGATAGTCTCCACGGCGCTGCCGGCGTTGAGCACGTAGCCGAACCCCGCCTCCAGCTTGCCGCGGCACCTGTGGAATTCGCCGTGCGCGGCGACGAAGTTCTCGCGCTTTACGCTCATCGGGAGATTGGCGAGCCATTCCATGTCCTCGTCGGAAAGCTGACTCCTGTGGCGCTCCACCCCCTCCTTCGCATACGGGATGAAGTTCCAGGTGCTGATCTGGCCCGCGACGGCGGCGTCGTGGTTGCCTGCCACCACGGCATCGCTCGCCTCGCGGCAGAGCCTCACCGCGCCGACGGGATCCGGGCCGTAGCCGACCACATCGCCGAGGCACAGCCGCTCGTCGACATTCTGCATGGCGGCATCGGCCAACACCCTCTCAAGCGCCGGCGGGAAGGCATGGACATCAGAATATATCGCATATCGCATGGCGGTGAATTATACCATAACTCGCCACTGCCATCCATAGGGAGATTTCGCGCATCATCCAATGGTTGGAGCAAGCAAGACAAAAGCGCCGCCCAGGACGGGTGGCGCTTCTGCAAACGGTCACGCGGGACGCGCGACCCTGCCATTCGATTGCGTTCAGCCTTCGAAGTGGTACACGTCGATCTTCTTGTACTGCGTGTGGAGGAGGTGGTGCGCCTTCTCGCCGCCCTGCGCGCCGGTCTTGCCGTCGAGGTAGTCGTCGTAGAGCGCCTTGACCTCGGGGTTGAGATGCGACATGCGGAGCGTGCACTTCTCGTCGTCGGTGTAGAGACCCGCCGTGCGCTGCGCGCGAACTTCGTCCGTCGCGAGGCAAGGCTGTCCGCCGCCGCCGATGCAACCGCCACGGCACGCCATCACCTCGATGAAGTCGAAGCGCGGCTTCACGCCGTTCTTGCGGTCTTCGCGGATCATGTCGAGCACCTTCTCGACGTTGCCCATCTGGTGCGCGACGGCGATGTTCACCTTCGTGCCCTTGATGTCGATGGTCGCGGTCTTCACGCCGTCCATGCCACGCACCGCCTGGAAGTCGATGCTCGGCGGCTGCTTCTCGCCGGTGATCAGGCAGTACGCCGTGCGGAGCGCCGCCTCCATCACGCCGCCCGTCACGCCGAAGATCGTGCCCGCGCCCGTGTAGGCGCCGAGCAGCTTGTCGGCAGGCTCTTCCTCAAGCGAGTTGAAGTCGATGCCAGCGGCCTTGATCATGCGGGCGAGTTCGCGCGTGGTCAGCACGACGTCGGTATCCTGCGTGCCGGTGGCGCTCATGTACTCGT
>JAEEGG010028869.1_pt1 | contig 10395 bp, 10 predicted proteins | sample 9134161 | NCBI WGS metagenome assembly JAEEGG01 (sample SAMN16246543, study PRJNA631951) | gut metagenome | biome: gut microbiome; feature: rumen; material: CR-attached | host: Bos | place: Iran: Karaj | collected 2018-10 | reverse complement strand
TCATCAGAGTTGTGGTCTCGGCTATTTCGAGTACTTCCAATTCTGCGAGGACCTTGGTATGGAGCCTGTGCCCATTCTGCCTGCTGGTGTCAGCTGTCAGGGTGCTAATGGTGGATGGAACATGTGGCCCACACAGGCTCAGGATGTGGTGCCTATGAACGAGATGGACGAGTGGGTGGCTGAGGCTATCGATCTCATCGAGTGGGCAAATGGTGATCCCGCTACGAACAAATGGGCGAAGATGCGTGCTGATGCAGGTCATCCCAAGCCATTCAACCTGAAGTATTTGGGTATCGGTAACGAGGAGAAGATCTCTCCCGAATTTATCGAGCGCTTTAAATATATATATGAACGCGTGATGAAGGCTCATCCTGAGATTGTGATTGTGGGTACAGCCGGACCTGGTTCTCATGCAGGTAATCCTGATTTTGAGGCTGGTTGGAAACTCGCCAACGAACTCGCTATGCCCATCCTCGATGAGCACTACTATGAGAAGAACGATTACTTCCTGAACAAGCGCCAGTATGACAGCTATCCTCGTGATGCCAAGACAAAGGTTTATCTGGGTGAGTACGCTGCCAAGGACAAGAAACTCATTGATGCCCTTGCCGAGGGACTCTATCTGCTTCATGTTGAGCGTAATGCTGATGTGGTGGCTATGACTTCATACGCACCACTCTTTGCCCGTAAGGACGGTACCCAGTGGAATCCCGATCTCATCTATTACGATAACGAGCGTCCGTTCCTCACCTGCAGCTACTATGTACAGCAGCTTTTCGGAAAGTCGAGTGGTAACTACTACTATGGTGACTGTGTGAAGTTCGAGGGTGATGCACCTGATGCCATCCAGCCCATGGAGAATGTTCACTATGGACAGAGTGTGATCCTGAACACCAAGACCCGCCAGCTCTTTGTGAAGATCTGTAATGCCAGCGCTGAGGCCAAGAAGGCGAATATCAATCTGAGTCGCTTTGGTATCAAGAAGACAGCTACCAAGACCGTTCTTTCAGGCAATCCTGATGACGAGAACAACTACGAGGCTCAGCCCATCGCTCCTAAGACCGAGCAGATCAAGGCCCAGAAGAAATTCAGCATCGACCTCGCTCCCTACAGCTTCGTCATGCTGCAGTACTCTCTTTAATAGACAAAAGAATAATCCCTGCCAAAACTGGCAGGGATTATTCTTAACTACCTTTGGTAATGCCGCCTACGACGTCGTCATTGTCGATGCTATGTTCTGTCTTTTTGACGTTGGCCTTCAGTGAGCCGAAACGATAAGTGAGGGCTATCGTGAAGCAGCGGGCTCGATTCCATGACTGTTGGACATCGCGGAAGTTGCCATTTATTGTTTCTGCCTCTGACGACCAGTACTTATTAAATGGCGCATTGGCGGCTATCCTCACAGTTAAGCGATCATCCTTGAGGAAGGAGCGCTGAAGTGATGCATAATATCCCCAATAGGAGTGTCGCATCGTGTAGATGTCTGACGGACTACGGCCGATCTTACCATAGGAGCTCAGATAGAGCAGTAATTTCCAAGGGAGCTTCTGCGATAGGTTGACGTAGTAGTTATCAGACCATCCGAAGGTGCGATAGCCAAGGTTCGGATTCTCGTAGTGCTCATAGCGAAGATTATTGTTGACAACGATAGTTGTACCATCAAATGGTTTCCATTGTACATAATTCTCTATGCTGGCTCTCCGATAGCGGAGGATATTATCATAGGTACGATAGCGGATATCATCTTTGGCAGTCTGAATATCAGAGATACCACCAGTAGTGTGATGATAACCAGGAGCCACCTGAAGAGTGAGATTGGGGAGAATGTATGAATAGACCAGACTGATGCGCTGAGTGCGTGAACTAACCAATTGCGGATTACCTTGCTGTATGATTGTTGGGGATATAACCATAGCAGGATTCAGGTAGGATATACCTGGGCGGTTGATGCTGGTGGTATAGTTCAGTTTCAACGACTGGGCATCAGTCAATTGGTATTTCAGCGAGGCTTGTGGCACCCAGTCGTTCAGGTGCTTATTAAAGCTCTCTTTTTTGCCGTCAGGATAGCTGCCCTGCATAAAACTGTACTCATAGCGCAGCCCAGCACGAGCTGACCATTTCTCCCTATTGTATATATAATCAGCGTAGCCTGCCAGCACGCGAGTGGTATGCAGGAACTCATCATCCATCTGCAGGTCTGTACCATAGAAGTTCTGCGTATTGTGACTATTATTGTTTCGATCGATATATTTAGTTCCCACTTCCAACTGATGACCTTTTCCCAACGGACGAAGCCAGTCTGCTTGGAACGTATGTTCTGTGAATCGTTCTCTTTCTGTCTGTAAACTACCTGTATATGCGAAAGGAGCGTTCATCAGATCAGAATAAGTATTCTCCTGGTCAGTATGTTGACGCGTCAGGGCGAGCATGTACGAGAGAGTGAACCGCTCGCCCTTCCGACGCGTCTTATGCTCATAATCGAGCCTTCCATTCCATGAATGATGACTATAACCTGGCATCCAATAGTGATTACTGAAGCTATAGACGGGCTGATTAGTAGCACTGTTCATCGCAGTCCAACTGTCACCTTTTACGTCCAATTTATAGAAATAGCCACCAAATGAGGCAGAAATCAAATTGAGAGAATCAATGTCATAACTGGCGTTGAGGTTGGTATAGTGGATGCCCCCAGGGTTCGAGCCCTCAGAGTGTAATGTCATCTTGTTGCCTGTATCGAGAAAACTTCTTTCCGTATGTGTGCTGTTCTCTGTCTCACGATTCGACATACCGCCAAAGCCATAATCTACCGACATCAGCAATTTTCCCATCTGTCCTGTCAGCGAGGCGTAGAAGTTAGGATGATTCAGCGAAGTATAGGCTGCTGATACCACACCTGTTATGCCTTGCATTTTCGAGCCATCCACCATCACGATATTCAAGATGGCATTCACCCCCTCGGCATCCTCACGGGCACCAGGATCAGTTATTACCTCAATGCGTTTTACCATCGTGGCTGGCATAGACTTAAATACCTCTTTGGCATTCTTCGACAGACTGGGATCGTAATGCCCATTTTTATAGATCTTAAAACTACTATTGCCCTTGACGAGGATGTTATCTTCTCCATCTACAGTCACCATTGGCACTTTACGCAGCATGTCCATCACCGTCTGCGTCTTCGATTCCTCATCAGCCTGCACATCATAACCTATGCGGTCGATCTCCTGTTTGATAAGTTGGCGCTGCGCCTTTACAACAATCCCATCCAGTTCCTTACTCCATGTTACAGAGTCGTTCTTTACACTCGTTGAGTCCTGCTGCGTTTGGGCCGTTGCTATCCCTGCTCTCGCTGCCAGAAGCAGCGAGAGTAAGATGATTCCAATATGTTTCATGAGTTTATTTCTTGAGCTGTTCGATACTCAAGTCGAACAATTGTTGTATGAATTCGTCTTCTGTTTTGGCCTTCAGTTTCTTGATCTCTGTTGCAACCAGATTCTTCTCTGCATCATCAAGCGACTGTGCATCCTTGCAGAGTTTATAGATTTGCGTAGCCCAACTATTGGCTGCAGCACCATCAGACTTTTTCATAAACAGGGTCCTGAAGGTATTAAACTTGGTAAGCCACGCCTCTGATCCATTATAATTTAGTGATCCTTCTAAAACCTCGGGGATGTCAAGATCCTGTCCGTTGATATTTATTTTGTAGGAACTTCTTCTACCCTCTCTGTATTTGGGGATTGTGGCATACGTCTTAGCCAGTCTAACCGTGATTTTCTTGTCTTTCTCACTCCATTCCATCGCATAGGCATAGCGGCATTTCTTCTCAGGATCATCTTTGTCGAGGAAGCAGGCATAAAGATACTGCGAGCCTTTGATATTACCCAATCCAACACTTGAGGAGTTGCCGTTTCCTACAGCCAGTAAGGCTGGATGGCCATAGGTGCCTGAATTAAGACTATAGGCGTTCTCCTTGTCTATTTCAAAAGCCTGTTCAATATCCTTGATAAGTTGATGATGCCTGCTTGTAGGAGAAGGTATTGTGAAATCATAGAGATCCATCTCTCCCTCCCTCTTGCCCGTATCTGGGTCTTTCTCCAACGTGTGCTGGGTCTTTTTCTCAATACCCTTCTCATTCAGCAAAGCGTCAAAAGCCTGCTGTATGTGCTGCTGTGCTTGTACAGCTGTGGCTGATAGCATTAGTATCATAGCCACCATTAAGTTTTTACTCTTCATATGCAATGTCATTTGTTTGTTCGTTAATATATATGATAGTACCATCTTCTTGCATCACGGGAATGAAGCCATAAGCAGCCAACTGGGCCTCGATGATTTCCTGCTGGGCCTGTTCTAACTGTCGCTCTACCTCTTTTTGCTCCTGTTCAGCCTGAGCCATTAAAGCGTAAGCCTTATCGTAGTCGTGGATGGTAGGCTCTTGCTTGCGGATGCTCCGTTTCTTCGTCTGAACAGGCTGAACCTGTTCTTTCTGCTTAGGCATCGTGTCTGGTGTCAATTCTACAGGTTTCTTTTCTGATGACTGCACAATGGTGTCTGACTGCGCCATCAGGGGATCCGATTGCTGCTGTATGGTTTGCTGACGGGAAACTGCTACGTATAAGATACCAGCTACGATGGCAGCAGCCACACTCCAACCTATCCATCGCTTGTTGATCTTTGGCTGAGGCTTCATCGCCTCGATCTCCTGGAACAGCAGGCGATAGTCTTCCCACTCCTGAGGTATATCCTTTCCTCGGAAGTAGTTGGCGAGGATATCCTCTTCTTCCAACGTCGATGTGCCCTCCATATATTTGTCAAGCAGATCTTTGATGTATGCCTTTGTGTAACGTATCATATCTGATTCCTCCGTTTTATTTCTTCTAATAATGTTCGTCGTGCCCTTGCCAAGAGTGTGCTCACTGATGTAGTCTCGATGCCCAGTAGGGTGGCTATCTCTTCGTGACTTCGTCGTTCCACCTGTCGCATATATAATAAGGTGCGCTGTGTGGTGGGCAGTTGCTGGAGCTTTGCAGAGAGCCATTTGTCGTCTTCCTTCATCTCTAACACTTCTTGTGGACTGGTGGTCAAACTGACAATCATGGCTTCATCCAACGCTGCTGAGGGTTTTCGTCGCTGGTGGTTCCTGAGCTGATGTCTTGCCATCAGCGAGACGAGGGCTTCCACTGAGCGATATTGTTCCAGTTCGTCGTGCATCTGCCACAGGCGGAGCATCACATCTTGTGCGATGTCCTCTGCTTCTTCCATGCCCGCTCCGTAGTGTCGGCTTACGTTGAGAGCCTTCTCTCGCCACGTGCGGGCCATCTGTTCAAATGCACATCTTTCCATTCTTATTCTTGCTTCACATCTATAAGACACATCAACGCGTCAAAACCAAACTGCGTTTAGTAAACCTTAACATATCTACCATACTTTCCAATCGTTTATTTCCTGAATCAGTCGTTGGACAGCATATGTACAGTCCTCTGGATAGGTCAACGATTGCACAAACCAGAGTTTGCGATGCTTCACAAACTTGGTATAGAAACGCCGACCAGCTATCATGCCACTATCCGTATGGAGTGTCCCTGACAAAATGAAATAATCTTGGCCTTTCTCTTGATGACTGGCATATAGTTCATCAGCATATTTCTCCATCCCTTGCTCTATAGAAAGCATATCTGGATTAGGTACCACAAAGGTGGTCTGCACTATCTCCGTACTGTCCTGCCAAAAGCTGAAGCGACAGCAGCCCTTATCCATCAGAGAGTCTTCCGTCTGCTCAAAGAACGACGGATAGCGTACCTTATAATTATAGTCGTCATCATGATAGTCCTTCATCCGTGCGAGTTTCATCGCACGCTCTAGCTTCTGGGGAACAGTCAGATTATCCTCTTTGTCATGAGCAGAGACCCAGATCATGATAATCATGAAAACTAGCATTGATAGAAATAGAAATCTCTTCATATCTCACGTTTTTGATTGCAAAGATATAAAGAGAACTCTATTAGGGCAAAAAATCTGCCTGACATTTGTCTGACAATTATCTGACAAGTACCTAACTACTTGATAGCCAGTTCGTAGGATTTACCCCTGTCAGATTCAATTTTGAGGTTAGAATGTTCCTCAATGATAGGTTTGATGCGGCGAATTAGCGTATAAAGCGTCTCGTTAGCATCAGGTTTCTTGGGCCACAGGGCTTCGCAGATCTCTGATTTTGTCAACTGATGGTTTTCGCTACAGAAGAATAGTTCCATGAGTTGTTGTTGCATGGGAGTGAGCTTGACCTGTTTCCCCAAAGCATTATAGAAACGCTTTTCTTTTTCAGAATAGGCCAAGCCTCCGTATACAACGAGAGGTACTTCTTTCCTATATTTCCAGAAACAATAGAAACCCCAGAGCAATGCCATAGTCCACAAAACAGAGGCTGGTCTTTGGTCGGACATCGCAAAGATGGTCGCAGCCGAGCATTTAGCGTAACAATGGAACCCATGTTGACGGGTATCCACAGCCAGCACGGCCTTCCCTCTCAGCTGCTCCAGTTGCAAATGCCTGTTGAACACTTGGATTGTATCACAACTGATAACGTCGCTTTGCTGCTCAGCCAAAGTCTGGGCCAAAGCCTGTCCCATGTCATCTGTCACCATCCGTTCCGTGGCCTGATAACTCTTAAAACTCGCCGCTCCAGAGGCCATAATCAGCCCGAAAAGCACTATAACTAAATACTTCTGTTTCATAACTGCCTACAAAAGTACACAAGAATTCCCTTATCAGCAACGGATTAACAGGGTTTAACGTGCTTTGGACTTGGACTTAGACGATGAGCGATAGGTGATGGTTTGCAGCAGTTCTTCTGACTTTTGTATCATTTCCGTGAGCTGTGGTGTGGGGTTATCCTCCTTGCGGGCAAGGTCGAGGAACTGGCGATAGTAGTCTTCAGCCTGTTTATTGTCTTTCAGGACATAGGCGTAAACATTAGCTATATTAAAATAGGTGGCAAGGGATGAGGGGTTATAGTCCAAGTGGCGTTTCCAAGCCTCAACGGCCTCAGGATAATGTTGACTAAGGTAGTAGCCTTCGCCTTGCGAGAGGGTGATGGCCTTCATGATGGTGGTATCTGGCTGCATCATGTCTGTGGCAAGCTTCAGGTAGTTAAGACCTTCAGGATAGCGCTTGGTGTCTACACACACCACACCAAGGCGGTAGGCACAACCCTGATGCTGCATGCCACTGATAAGGAAGGCCAGTTGCAGATACTTATAGGCGTGCTCCAAACTATCAACTCGGGTGGAACTCATTCCTGCCGAATAGAGGGTATTCAATGCTAATTGGCGGAATGCCTCGTGGGAAAGCGAATCCTCAGGGATTGCCTTCAGTAGTTGCGTACTCTCACGATAGTTAGCACGCTTATATTGGCAATCGGCGAGTTTAGAACGCACCTCGTAGGTGTCGGCCATACGAAAAGCCTCCTGATAACACTTTAGCGCCTCGAAGGTATTAAACTGCTGCATACAGCTGTCGCCTTTCTGGATGTATTCATCCAGCGACTCAGCGCTGATGGGGAGTGTCGAGAGCAGAGACAGGGTAATGATGGTGATGATTCTGTTCATATTGCAGATTTTATTTTGATGTCGAAATCTTTGGCGCCACCCGTCTCATTGAAGAGTTTCTTCAGCAGACGGACACGCGTATTAGTAATAGTCTGGGGGGTAGAGATTGTGAGCGATGCTATTTCTGTGGGCTGGAAGTTCTGACGGATTAGCAGACAGATATTCTGATCCCTCGTGCTAATTTGGGAGAGCAACAGCTGAAGTTCTGGACTGAGGGCAAAGGCATACTGCGCCAAAGCATTCATATCCTCATCCTCTGCAGGTTTCCCCTTGTTGGCAGAAGCATGCAGACGAGCTACAACGGCCTTCAGATGTTCTGAGTTCTCTTGCATCTCACGCTCTTTCTGTTTGCGCATTCTGGTAAGTTCCTCGCGGGTAAGATCATATTTCTTCTGACTCTCCAGAAAGTTGGCGTTCAATTGGTCTATACGTCGACGATTATACCAGACCACAAGAGCCGATACTAATGCCAATATGATGATAGCTGCCAACAAGGCGATGGTGGTGCGATATTGCTGGCGCTCCTTTTGTTGCTCGTCGAACTGGGCCTGCATATCGATGATACCTGCTGCATCACTCCGTTTGTAGAGCTTTTGGTAAACCTCATTGAGACGCTGACTATACTCTAAAGCCCTTTCCCTGTCGCCCTTACGGTCCAGATATTGTATCAGCGATCGATAGGACTGGATACTGACATCAGGCGAGAACGAGTTGGTAAGCCGATACCATTGCTGGGCTGCCGACCCTATGTCACCCTCCTTCATATAGATATCAGCTAACAGTTTCGATGCCCTGTCTGTTGGAGCTTTAATCATCGATTCGTTCAGCAATCGCTTGGCCTCCTGCTGCTTGCCAAGACTCATCAGATAGCTGGCTTTGTTTACCAGATAGGTAGCACGAATCTCGCCATCCGTCTTAGGGGCATAAGGCTGAGCCATATCCATATAATATTTCAGGCTATCTGTCTGGCCCAGCAAGTCGTAGGTCATGGCGATGTTGTTTAGGGTTTGAACCATCCACACTTCATTTTTGCATTGCTGGGCTTCTGCGAGGGCTTGTTTGTAGTAACGGAGCGTCTGGGTATAGTTTCCCACATTGTCATTCACATCACCCAGCACAGAATAGAGATACCACTTAAAGGCAGGTTCCTCCATGTCCTTGGCCATGTATTCAGCCTGTTTCATGGTGAGCACAGCCTCGTGGGTCTGTTTCTGTTTGTAGAGAATGATGGCGTGATGGAGCAATGCTCTTGACAGATGTTCCTGATCACCTTTATCCTTATAATACTTCCTGCTGAAGATAATCAGCGAATCCGACTCCGTTAACAGTCCACTGCGATGTAAAGCCTCGGTATAGAGCAATCCGTAGAGCGCCCTGTCAGCCTCGTTCATCTGAGTGTCATACCAGCGAGGAGCGAGTAACCTCACTACCGAGTCAGGCTGTTCGAAGACCATCGCCTCCGCCTTTGTCAGAAACTCATTGTGGGACTGCTCTGACGAACAGCCCACAATAGAGATAGAGAGTATCAATAGGGAAAGTGATTTCATTTCAGCTGGAAGTTGATAGGTACTGTATATTTCACTCTTACCAATTTACCACTCTGCTTGCCTGGAGTCCATTTGGGCATAGCCGCCAAAACCCTGACAGCCTCAGCATCGAGCGAAGGGAATACTGGCTTGACGACCTCCACATTACTTATACTACCATCAGTTTCAACAACGAAGACGGCAAGCACCCTTCCTTCTATTTTCTGCTTCTCGGCATCTTCAGGATATTTCACGTTTTGGTTCAGATAATCCAATAAGGCAGGTAAACCTCCAGGATATTCTGGCATCTGTTCTACGATATCGAAGACTTGCTGGTTCTTTTCGGCAACGACCGTCTTCTGAGCACTTACTGTCGTGAGGCCAAACATGGCCATCAGCGACATGATGATGAGTTTCTTCATTTTCTTCAGTTTTTAATTGTTCTACATTTGTTTGATTAGTCCGGACGATGCAAGGACAGTTCTGCCTGTCTTAGCGGTTGCAAAAGTAGATAAATTCCCGTTTCGATGCAAGAAATCCATTACATTATATTACACAACTAGACAACTTTGTAGTATTTGGCTACAAAGATACAAAAAAATATTAAATGAAAAACATGATAGGGATTCCTCTTTCCTAAATAATAAGAAAGGCTGCCTTTCAAGGGCAGCCTTTCTTTTGATAGGAAGGGTTTTATTTCCAAGGATTCTCGTAAGCAACGGGACCGTTCTCGAGCTTCTGGCAGCTCAGGAGAATCTCCTCATAGTGCTCCTCTCCATCCTCCCAGAACTCCTTGTAGTGTACACAGTAGCAACCTGTACCCTTCAACTGCTTCATGGCTGAGCCGTCCTTGGTATTCTGGAAATCTACAGTGATGTCACGGGGATCAGCGGGGTTGATCATCCAGTTGAACAACTCGGGATTACCGTCGTTGAGAGCCTTTACGCGGATCTGGACCTGTCCGCCACGTACGATACCTGCTACCTGACCTTCAGTATCAGTTGCCTGATTGAACTTGTAGTCTACCATCATGACCTCGCGATCTGCAAAATCCTTAACCTTCAATAATACTGGTGTTACATTCTCTGCCATATCTTGTTTCCTTTCTATTCTTTAAATTGTTAAACTATAAACTGTAAACCGTAAACTGTAAACTTTTACCTTTTTACCTTATGCCCACTCGTTCTCGAACTTCACTGAGCCAACCTCAATGTTCTGACAAGTGATGAGGATCTCCTCATAGTGACCGAGCTTGTCTTCCCACTTCT
>JAEEGG010028857.1_pt1 | contig 10399 bp, 5 predicted proteins | sample 9134161 | NCBI WGS metagenome assembly JAEEGG01 (sample SAMN16246543, study PRJNA631951) | gut metagenome | biome: gut microbiome; feature: rumen; material: CR-attached | host: Bos | place: Iran: Karaj | collected 2018-10 | reverse complement strand
TACCGAAGAAGAGCGGCAGGAAGTGGACGATGATCGGCTCGGCCGGAATCCGGACGAAAGAGGGAATCAGACACATCAGCGCTTCGAAAATGATGACCGTATAGAAGGCGTACATATAGCCCCGGTTTCGGATGGCTTTCTGCATCTCGTCATATTCGGTCCGGACCTTGTGGTCCCGATTCATATAGCGCAGCAGAATAACTGCGATCACCAGACCGACGAGTACACCGACGGCAAGACCGACAGAACGCCCGAGCTGAACCTTTTCCGAAATTTCCATGATGTTTGCTTCCTTTCTGTCTCCTGTATTTTGAATCTGGACAGAATGTATCACATCACAAGCGAAATGTCAAGTATATTTTACAAAAATCTTTTGACAAATGATTAATGCTAATAATAACAGGAGCACCCGGAAGGGTGCTCCTGCGCGGATTGTTGGATGATTTCTTACAGGACCTTGCCGTCAGGCCCGTTTGCTGAGGAGCCGGTCTGATCCAGGGCCTTGTCCAGCGCCGGGCGGTATTCCTCGATATAGGCGCCGCGGATCGGCTCTGCGATCAGCCTGCCCTCGCTGTCGAAGAAGAAGCTTGTCGGGTAGCAGATGGTCGGCAGCAGATTCTCCACGCCCTCGGGCGGGACGAGGTTCAGATACTCGACACCGGCCTCCTTCAGAATCTCTTTTGCTTCCTCGGGAATACCTTCTTCGTCCGCGTCCAGGCAGATGCCGACAATCCGGCAGCCCTTGCCCTCGTATTCCTTTGCGATCTCCGCAAGTTCCGGCAGCTCCTCTCTGCACGCGTGACACCAGGTCGCCCAGAGGTTGATCATCGTGACCTTGCCGGCTGCAAAGAGATCCTTGCTGCTGATGGGATTACCGTCCAAGTCGGTGGTTTCGAAGGCGACCGTTTCGCCGATTTCCAGATTCGTTTTCTGCTGGTCCGGCGCTTTGAGCGTCAGTGCGCTGAGAAAGCCATCCCGGTCGGTGACGATCTCTTCAAACTCTTCAAAGCAGTCGCCCATGGCGTCACGATGCTTTTCTTTGTTTTCCTCAAGCTCGGCATACTGGCCCACGTAAAAGCTGTACTCGCCGTCGCTGCCGATCTTCTCTAACCAGGCGAAGTTGTCCTCGCGCCAGCCGTTGTGATCCTTCAGCTCCTTACGGAGGTCTTCCTCGCCGCGGTCCGAGCTGATGCTGAACGCGTCATAGGCAACCGTGCTGATACCGTAGTTGTCCCACCCCGGGACGGGGGCCTCGGGGACCTCTTCTCCGGCTGCCATGGCCTGCACCGCTGCGCCGATATAGTCGAAATATTCCTCAATTCTGTCCTTCGGTATGGCGTAATAGGTTGCGGTGAACTGCAGGATCCCGTCGTCAAGATAGCTGCCGCTCCAATCCAGCGTGCCCTTGAGATGCCGGTATTTTTCGGGGACCTCAAAGTGGAAGCCGATCTTCGGCGCATCGAACACGAAGGGATCGCTGCCCTTCGCTGCTTCTGTGCTTTCGTCCGTCTCGGGCGCAGGCGCCGCTTCAGCAGGCTCTGTTCCTGCAGCAGGGGCATCGGCATTTTCTGCCTCCGCCTTCTCCGCTTTGAGCACAATGGTTACGAGACCGGGCTCTTCCGGGGCAGTGTATTCCGTCTTGTCCCTGGCAAAGCCCTGGGGTACTTTCTTAATGTGGATCGTATAGCGTCCGGCGGCGCTGTCAAAGGCGGCGATGCCGTCGTCGCCCGTCTTGCCCAGGACACAGCTGCTGTCCGAGCAGAACTGGACCGTCACCCCGGGTACCGGATCACCGGCTTCATCGGTTACGAGAACCTGATAGGGTCCGGCAGCTTCCTTTGCCGCGGCTGTGCTCTCCGGCTGCGGCGTCTCTTCCGCGGCCGGCGCCGGTGCGGCTTCTTCCGTGCTCTCGGCTGCGGCGGCTTCCGTCAGGGCAGGGGAGGGTTCCGCAGCGGGTTCTGCCTGCGCGGCCGGTTCCGCCGGTGCAGCGGGTTCTGCCGCTGAGGCAGGGGCCTCCGGCGGGGTCGGGATGGCGCTGCCGCTGCCCGGGGCGGCGGGTACGCTCTCGTCCGCCTGCTTGTACAGGGCGCCCAGCATCTCGGGCGTCAGCGAACGGGCCATGTTGTAGATGACCTCGCCGCGGCGGTTCAGCACGATGGTCTGGGGCAGGGTGGTGCTGCCGTTGACGATGCCGAAGATGGTGTCGTTTTCGTCGTCCAGCGTAAAGTCGATGTCCCATTTGTCCCAGCCCTTGGACACGACATAGTCCTGCGGCTCCACATCCCCGGTCATCGACGAGTGGACCGCCAGGATGACGAGCTCGCCCTCGTGCTCCTCGCAGAGCTTTTCGAATTCCGGCAGCTCCTGCACGCAGGGGGTGCAGTAGGTGCCCCAGAGGTTGATGATGACGATCTGGCCGCGATGGTCGGCGAGGTGGAACTCTTCTCCGTCAAAGGTGGACACCGTGAAGTCCTGCAGCTGCTGTCCGACCTCATAGCCGATGGGGGCGCTGCTTTCAAAGCTGACCTCCTCGGCGGGGGCCGGCACCGGCGCCGCTTCGCTGCTTTCGGCCGGTGCTGCCGTGGCGGCGGCTGCCGGCGGGGTCGGGACAGGCTTCTGCGCCGAGCGTTTTCTCACGGTCGGATCCAGGAAGTTGAACCAGAGCAGGGCCGCGCAGAGGACGCCCAGCGCCACACCCCAGAAAATTTTGGCAAAGTGCTTCCGGCTGGCTTCGGACCGTTCCGTGTCATCGGCACAGCCGCCTTCCGGCGCCTTCAGGGTATAGCTGCCCGCCTTGATGGAGATGGCCTTCTGGGCACAGACCTCCATGCACTTGCCGCAGTTGATGCACTCATGATCGCCCACATGCCGCACGTCCATGCCGCAGCTGCGCACGCAGCTTCCGCAGTGGTTGCAGCGGCTTTCGTCGACCTTCACACCGACGACGTTGAAGCGGTTGAAGAAGCCGTAGATCGCCCCCAGCGGGCAGATAAAGCGGCAGAAGGACCGGTAGCAGAAGATGCACAGCAGCCCGATCCCGAGCATGATGATGAACTTGCGCGTAAACAGGATCCCCAGCATGGCAAACTTCGGGGTGTTTGCCGGGTTCGACAGCAGGCCCATGGCCCCCTCAAAGGTGCCCGCCGGGCAGATATACTTACAGAAGCCGGGCAGCGGCATGTTGTGCTCGAGCCCGTACCACAGCGGCAGGGCCACCACAAAGACCGCCAGCAAGATGTACTTGAGCCAGGTGAACACCCGCGTGATGCGGGATTTTTTGATTTTCGGCGTCGGGATCTTGTGCAGCAGCTCCTGAATCAGGCCCAGCGGGCAGAGCCAGCCGCAGATCGTACGCCCGAGGATGACGCCGAACAGCGAGATGATCCCCAGCACGTACCAGCCGGCCTGGTTGCCGGTGGACGCCAGCGCGTTCTGGATCGAGCCCAGCGGACAGGCGCCGACGGCGCCCGGGCAGGAGTAGCAGTTGAAGCCCGGCACACAGGCGAATTTCGTCTTTCCGACATAGATTTCCCCGTCGATAAAGCCCTTCAGATGGGCGTTATACAGCAGTGCGCTGTAAAGCTGTACCAGCCGGCGGGTGCTGGGACGGTGGTTCTGCCACCAGGAAGCTTTCACATTATCCAAGGCCCACACACTCCGTACAGATATTTGCGGCTTTGGTGTACACGGCCTTTGCGCTGCCGTTTATGACACCCAGGATGATAAAGACCACCGCCGCGATGGCCACGATCAGCTGCAGCCTGCGTTTGGCGTCCGGCTTCTTCGCAGGGGCTGCCGCTTTCTTTACCGGCTTGCTGCCGGGTTCTGCCCCGGCCGCCTCCGGTTTGCTGTCGGTCTTGACCTCGGCCGCCTCCGGCTTGGCGTCGACCTTGACCTCGGCCGCGTCCGGCCTGCTGTCGGCCTCCGGCGCGTCGGCAGGCGCTGTTTTGACCGCCGCTTTGCTGTTTGCTGCCTCTGCATCGGCCGTGGCCGCCTTCGGCTTGTCGGCGGGCGCTTTCTCCGCCTTGAGCTGTTCCTGGGCGGACGCGGTCTCGCGCTGGATGCTCTTCTCCTGCAGGATGCTCGAGATGGAAAGGCAGCCGAGCCCCAGGATGATCCAGGGGAAGACATGGATCGCGAGCGCCGCGATCATCTCTTCCAGGTTGCCGTCCGGAAAATGCTTTCCGTTCAGCATGTAGATCGCGATGGGCACCATGCACAGCGCGAACAGCCCCCAGCCGGTAAGCGCCAGCTGCTTCTGCTTTTTCTGTTCTTCCAGCATGGCCTCGCTCGGCGTCTTGACGCGGGAGACCGTCAGGTTCCGGACGATCTCGGCATCCATGACGGGCTTGTCGGCGTTTTCATCCTTCACCGCCAGAATCCAGCCGGCAACGGTCATGCCGATCGCGCCGAAGAACAGCGGGGCAATTGGCTTGAATTTTTCCGCAGTCTTCTCGCGGGTGTAGATCGATGCCATCGGGTCTTCCGCCCTGTGTGCCACGCCCTCGCGGTAGATCGACACCGCCGAGGCCGCCAGCAGCACGCACAGCAGCACGCACAGCACCGACTGCACGATCAGAAAGGTCTTCTTCTCTGTCACATTCCGTACCTCCGTCTCAAAAAGATTAGAAAGCTGATTTTTGATCGTTTATCGCTTATCCTTGTCGATGAATTCCAGGGTGATCGTGGCCAGCGCCGCGAAGATCAGCGCAAAGCCGATCAGGTTCAGCCAATAGTTCCCAACGTTTGCGCTTGTAAGCTCATACTCGGGGTTGAATTTGTCGCCGCGGACATCGTATATCATATAAGCCTTGACCTTTTCCGCCCCGATGATGTTGATGATCCGACCGATGGTTGTCTGAATCTCGTAGCTCTGGTCCCGGTTTTGCTGCACATAGGGGTCGTTGGCAATCATGTCGATCACCTCGCCGACTGTGGTGTCCTTTACGAGGGATACCAGACCAATCTGCAGCTGTTCGTTTTCCTCCGTCTCGGGCAGCAGATCCGAGATCTTCTGCGCACGCATCTCCGCCACCTCGGGCAGGTTTTTGTCATTCTGCAGGAAGTCAATGGCCTGACCCAGGGTAACGGTGGTATAGATCGGCTGATCCCACATGCCGACGACCCGGTTCCACAGTGTCACCATCGGCAGGTTGTTGTAGTCGCACTGGGTGTTCAGCACCTTGAGGCCCGGGTTCGAGATGGTGAAGCTCTGAAGCGGTTTGGTCCATTGCGGCAGGGACAGCATGCCGCCTGAAAAGACCAGCTGAAAGATCAGGATGAAGGGCATGATCGTCATGGCCGTTGTGGTGTTGCGCGACAGGCTGGAGACCCACAGGCTCATCATGTCCGAGGCATAGGTGATCAGGAACATCGAAATGCCGATGTCCACGATCATCCAGGGGGTGATCACGCCCTGCGTGGGGTACTGTACCCCGACGGTTTTCGTGACGTACAGGGTGACACCGGTCTGCAGCAGGCAGAGGATCGCCTGATACAGCATGTGCGAAGCCACATAGGTGCTGATGTGCATGCCCGAGCGGTGTTCGCGCTTGATGACGTCGCGCTCGCGGCAGATGACCTGGATCGAGTTGAAGCAGCCGTTCCAGATGCACACCATGACCAGCGCGAAGCAGGCCGTCAGCGTGCCCTCCATGCTGAGACACAGCATGCTGCGGATCACCATGCCGACAAGGCCGGCGATCAGTGCCGCCATCGGCAGCACCTTCCAGTCGCTCTGGTACACAAACATTCGCAGCATCTTGCCGAAGTAGATGCCGAACTGTGCAAGGCGTCCGCGGTAGTGAACCTTCAGCTGGCGGGGTGTGGTTTTCTCAACGGTTTCAGGCATTCTGCACCTCCGCATATTTCAGGACAAACTCGTCGGCCAGACCGTCGCCGCCCTCTTCCTTACGGTTGACGGATTTGACGATCTCCTCCATCTTTTCGCGGCCGAAGAATTTTCTCGCTTCCTCCACGCTGCCGTAGAAGGCCAGTCTGCCCGTCCGGGCGCTGTCCTTCGCCAGCACGATCACGTCGTCAAACAGGTCGATGACGCGGTCAGGGGTGTGGGTGATGACGATGACGATTTTGCCGGTATCGGCGATCTTGCGCAGCTCGACGAACAGTGCGCGCGCCATGACACCGTCCAGACCCGAGTCCGGCTCGTCCAGGATGAACAGGGAGGGGTTCGAGATAAACTCCATGGAGATGGAAAGCCGCTTCTTCTGCCCGCCCGAGAGCTTCTCAACGAGGTTTGTGTTCACCGGCGTCAGGCCAAAGGTGTCCATGACATCATTCACACGCTTGCGGCGCTGCTCGGCCGAGATTTCGATCGGCAGGCGCAGCTTGGCCGAATCCAGCAGGGTGTTGATGACGGTGTCCTTGCCGCGCATCATCTCCTGCTGCGGCACAAAGCCGACCTCATACTGCATCCGCTTATATTGGGTATACATGTTGCTGCCGTTCAGCATGACCTCGGCATCGGCCTTTTCATAGCCGTTGATGGCGTTGACGAAGGTCGTCTTGCCCGCGCCCGAACCGCCCAGCAGCAGCACCATGTGCCCCTGCGGAATGGCCAGGTGGATGTCCCGCAGCAGGACCTTTTTCTTGAAGAACTCATGTACGCTGCGCTCTTTCAGGTTGACGGTGAGGCCCTCGTCCATGACGGTCGCGGTGCCGTGGGTGGCAAGGCGCTCCATCTCGGCCTGGATGTCCTCGACCTGCCATCCGGGCTGATACTTGCTGTTCCAGCCCCAGACCATTGCCGGGATCCATCTCGTCTCCTGGATGATCCACAGCCAGATCCAGCGCTTTTTCACGCCGTAGACATCAATAAGGCCAAAGGCCACGCGCATCTGGTACACGAAATAGGCAAGAAGCACGGCCACGGACAGAACAGTGATCAGGACACCGACAGGGGACTCGACCACCTCTTCGGTGCTGTAGTCGAGAAGGACGATGCTCACGTTCAGCACGGTCTTGACCAGGCCGAGCACGCTGAAGACCCTGCCCTCTGTCTCGCGCCCGGCGCAGCAGGCCAGCTGGTATTCCCTGACTGCAGGGATCAGGGAATACCAGCTCTTTACCCCGGACTTTTTGAACATACCCCAGAGGCCTGCCACATAGAGGATGGCAAAAGGAAGGGTAAAGTTGATGCCGGAGTCAAAGACGATGTTTGTAATCAGGCGCAGTATTGTCATGCGCAGCAGCTCCTTTTTACTCTAATACGGGAATCGGAATCAATCGTAGGCGCGGCCGATGAAGCGCGGGTCGATTGCCCAGCTGCCCATGGCATTCCCGGCCATTTTGCTGCTGAGGACGGCGGAGTAATAGCAGTCCCCGCGCGGGTCGGTGATGACGGCGGTGCTCAGATAGCTGCCCGAGGGCATGGCCTCGCGCTTGAGCCTGGTGTTCTCTTTGAAGGTGACGCTCTTGCCGTTTTGTGTGCCCGTGGAGTTGTCATCAAAGTTTGCCGTTTTGTAGACCGGTGTGATCTTTGCGCCGTATTCCACTTCCTCGTTGCTGCGGCTGTTGGAAAGGAAGTTGACATCCGAATCCGCCATGAGGCCGGTCGGCGTCTTCCGTACGCCGGTCACGCTGACCTCGTCGGTGTCGCGGTCACAGCTGAGCTCAAGATACGCGTCCGTACCGTTGTACAGGACATGTGCCCGGTACAGGGTTGCGCTGGGGGTGGAGGAGATGACCTCGACCGACAGCGGCTGCCCCTCAAGGCAGATCCACCTGCCGTCAAATTCGCTGACCAGATAGCCTTCGCCGTCCAGACGCAGGGACCTGTCCGTGCCGTAATAGGTGACGCTGTTGCTGTCCTCGTCATACTTGCTGACCTCCAGCTCGTAATCGACGATCAGGTTCTGCAGGGCGTCGCTGACAGGGATCTTGAAACCGGCTTCGTCCACCACGGGCTGATTCTTGCTGTACTGCCGGAAGGCGCTGACATCCAGGACCTTCGGCTCTTTTTCGGTGATGAGGGCGATCTTGTCCTTCAGCTCTTTGTTCAGGCAGCCGGCCTGCTTATAGTAATACAGCGCGCTGACGGCGTCATCCTCACTGATGTCGTAGACATAGCTGAGGTAGTAGATCAGGCCGTTGATGTCATTGACCTCGCTGGGAATATAGACCGCGATGCCGGTGGAATCGCTCAGACCGCCGTTTTCACGGTGATAGAGGACCGTTTCCTTCAGCAGCTCCTTGACGCGGGCGCATTCCTCGGGATAGCTGTCGCCCAGATAGTCCATATAGTTGCCGAGGTCAATGGTATTGAATACGTTGGAGGAGGAACCGCCATAGCGGGTCGCCTTGCCGCTGCAGCGGCCGATCTCGGCCAGCACCCCGAGGTCGTCCATCGAATCGAGCAGCTGGGCCTGGCAGAGCGTGCAGTACGCGTCATAGAGTTCGGCGGCTTTCCGCGCGTCGATGACCGAGAAGGTGACATCCCACTGCAGCAGCGGGAAGTTGATGTCCTCACGCACATAGAAATCGGTATAGCTGTCGGCGATTTTCTGCGCGACCTTGGCAGGGCTCATGGTCGGGTCCTCGGTCATGGCGTGCAGAACCGGGGTATAGTCCCATCCGTCGCCCGGCTCGGACTCCTCGCTCAGGCAGTAATAGCTTGCAAAGCCGTCCAGGGCGTTCGTGACCTCCAGGCAGGACATCAGGCAGGCGTCAAAGCCGATGATGTCAAAGGCCGGCTTCGTCCTGCTGGGCGTGTAGACCGACGAGAGCGCCTCGCGGATGTCCTTCAGGCTGAAAGCACTGCTGAAGATCGAGTCGTTGCCGTAGCCGAAGGGGCCGCCGCCGTGGTTCCAGAGAACCAGCATCGTATGATCCGCCGGATACTCGTCCTTGCAGTAGCGCAGGAAGTCCGCCAGCGTGTCGGGTACGGACGAGGGGACGAGAGGAAGATTCTCGATCTCGCTGAACTCGCCGCCCTTATAGAGGAAACGCTGGGTGCGGTTCGGGTTGATGAGCTGGTTGCTCCAGCGCGTGGCGCCGCCGGTCTGAATGACGATCTGGATATTGTCCGACCAGGTCTCTGCCGTCATCTCGCCGATGTCCTTCGACGCGGCGCCGGGGCTGTCGGATACAACGACATCCTCGGTGACGACGGTGGACGAGGCGACCGGCTTATCCGGGTAATAGAAGAAGGCGGGCAGCTCAAGCCCATTCTGCTTCAGCTCGTCGTTAAACTGTGTCAGGTTGTCAAACCTGTGCTGCCTCGACGTCGAGCTGAATTCGTCCTGCATGTCCCTGGCAAGCACGGATGTCACGTAGGACAGGTCGTTCTCGTTCTGATCCTCGAGGTTCGAGCCGACCATGTACACGCAGATCGTCCAGGTCTCGTCCTCCCCGACCGCGGGCAGGGCATCGATCCGTTTGGCACCCTCCTCATCCAGCGGGGAAAGCTCATAGAGCTTTTTCATGTCCTCTTCCGACAGGGGCTTGTCCTTGGTGGTCTGGTAAACCTCCATAAAGATGCTGCTGAAGAGATCCGCAATGGCCCCGAAGGACGCCGCGACCAGCACCAGCACAATGAGACATGTCAAGATGCCTGTCAGAGGCTTCTTCAGATAGAGATGCCACACCCGCGTCGGCCAGGGCGCATAGCGGTAGTATTCCTTCTCCGCGTCCCTTTTGGCCTTCTTTGCGGCCTTCCAGCGCTTCCGCCGTTCTTTCAGGCTGAGCTTTTCTTTCTGCGGCTTTGCCGGTTGTGCCGGTTGTGCCGGCTGTGCTTCCTCCTGCGGAAGTACCTGCTTTTCTTCCTGGTTTTCCATCCTTTTCCTCCTTGCAGACGGGTCGGGTTTCCCAGCGCTTTCTTATTCCTGCGGGCGGGTACGCGCACGCGCGCATACTTTTACATAATACAGAAATTAATATATTTTATCACATCCTCTGCCATAACACAAGAAACAAGAAAAACAAATTTGCTCTTCCCACACCCCGTTTTTTCTGCTATACTTAAGTTTATGAGTGATTTGCTTCACATTCTCCGCAGGGAGTTTGTCTATCTCTGGTATTATTTCGATCTCCAGCTCCGACAGATTTTCTGGTACTGGGTCCTGGGCATTGCCATCGGCTCCTTCATCTCCGTCTTCTTCAAGGACGGCATTCACGGCCTTTTCCGCCGGATGCAGGGCAAGGCCTGGGGCATCTTCGGCATTGTTCCCGCCTGCCTGCTGGGGATCGCCTCGCCGCTCTGCATGTACGGCACCATTCCGATCGCCGCGTCCTTTTCCCGTCAGGGCATGCGCCATGACTGGCTGGCGGCCTTCATGATGGCCTCGGTGCTCCTCAACCCCCAGCTGATCGTCTACAGCGCTGCGCTCGGCCCCACCGTGCTCACGGTGCGCGTTGTGTCCTGCTTCCTCTGCGGCTGCGC
>JAEEGG010028851.1_pt1 | contig 10402 bp, 10 predicted proteins | sample 9134161 | NCBI WGS metagenome assembly JAEEGG01 (sample SAMN16246543, study PRJNA631951) | gut metagenome | biome: gut microbiome; feature: rumen; material: CR-attached | host: Bos | place: Iran: Karaj | collected 2018-10 | reverse complement strand
TCCAAAGGTTGATGAGTATCTCCTGGAAAAGGTCAGCCACCTCATCACGGTCATTTGAGAACATATAGCACACCGTATATATAGTGCCTTTGTTCTCTCTGACCATCTTCTCAAATTCTCGTTCTGTCATTGTCTTTCCTGTTTGTTTCTGCACATTAGACGCAGTACTTTATGGAAAACTACGGCAAAGGTAGATTTTTTTGGCAAATCATATAAAAATGTACTTTTTAGCGATAAATTTAAAGTTTTAACTTGCAATTTAAATTCTTAGTTATATATTTGCATCGTTAACTTAATAAAACAGGTATGGCTGAATCAAAAAAACGCATCCAGGAGCTTACAAAAGCCGAATTGGAGATCATGCAGGTAATCTGGAACATTGACAGGGAGTTTGTAATTCGTGACATCCACGAACTTCTTCCCGACCCCAAACCTGCCTACAGCACGGTATCAACCATTGTCAGGATATTGGACACAAAGGGCTTCCTTACTCACAAGACCTACGGACACAGCAACGTCTACAGTGCCGCAGTCAGCAAGGATGACTACACTGAATCATTCATGCACGGCGTGCTCAACTCATTCTTTGGCGGATCGGTAAGCGGTCTGGTCAGCTACTTCTCATCACGCAAATCAATATCGGTCCAGGAGACCGATGAGATTCTCAAGATCCTTAACGACGACAAAAAGTAAGCTCTCATGCGCCCGTACTTTATCTATATAATTGAGATTTTCCTTTGCAGCGGACTATTCCTGCTTCTTTACCGATGGCTGATTGTCCGCAAGGTCAACTATGCATTCTGCCGGATCTATCTGATTGTAGCGATGCTGCTGTCAGTGACCATTCCGGTACTGAATGTCCCCCTCTACCCTGCGCAGACCATCTACATGAAGGTGCCCGTCATGACCCAGCCCGTCCACACCACCCCTATGGTACCCGCGCAAGAGACATCGGAACAGGCAGTAACCGTCACAGCCATACCGCAGCAGACGGCCCCGGCAGCCAGCCAGGTCATATCGGCCCAAAAGGAAACACGTCATATGACGCTTGAACAGAAATGGCGTCTGTTCTTTATCACAGTATACGCAACCGGACTTCTTCTCTCACTTGTACTTGTTTTGCATAACATCATCACTGTGGCACGTATTAAACGCGCTTCAAGAGTCACCCACACCGGCATGTATGATCTGGCGGAGAATGACAGCATATCGGCTCCGTTCACGTTCATGCATACGGTGTTCATGGGTGTGGAGCCCGATGACAAAACCCGTCGTCACATCCTGAGCCATGAATGCAGCCATGTACGACACCGCCACACCGTGGAGAAGCTCATTATGTCTGTCCTTCGCTCCATATTCTGGTTCAATCCCTTCATGTGGATTTCCGAGAAACGTCTGGAGGAGGTCCAGGAGTGGCAGGCCGATCATGATGCGCTGGCCGATGGCTATAACCTGACGGAGTACCGACTCTCAATCATAAAACAGCTCTTTGGTTGTAATCCGGAAATGACCTCGGGGCTGAAAAGTTCATTAACCAAACAACGTTTTTTACAGATGAAACAACCAGAAATCAAAGGTGGCGCAGCGTCCAAAACCATCGTCACCACTCTCCTTGCTGCAGGTCTGTTCATCAGTTTCGGATGCAAACCGGCAGACAGGCCTACACTGTTACCTGAGTATTCAAGGACAAAAAGCATCGTGATAATGTCAAACGGTTTTTCCGATAAGATAGATCTGAAGAACGCCCGATATCTCTACTATCGGAAGAACGGCCTGAAAAAAGAATCCCTGGAAGATATCAGTGTCGTTGAGGATTTCAACAGACCGTTCCCCAATGCTGTCATAGCGGTGAACGGCATAAAAACCGCCCAGAGCCTCTCGGACAAAGAACTGAGCTGGATAAACGAATCGACCATAACGATAGTCAACGGAGCAAAAATGACCCTTCAGGAGGCCCGCCAGTTAAACCCCGAAAGCATACATACCATATACTACTTCCAGCCCAAAGGAAAGAAGGCTCAGAAGAAATACGGATTTGTATTCATAAGCACAGGGCCGGCTAATGTATTAGGTATCGAGAACTTCAATCCCGTTGTGATTGACAACCCTGACCTTGATATTCCTGATATTGTATCCGACTTTACAGATCCCGGCAAGAATGGTGGCCTGCTTCTCACATATAACTGCAAAGGCGTAACTGTGGCTGCCCCGGAAATGAAGTATGCGGTCCAGGGAAAACTCGTTGATGTAAACACCTACCTCAATGCGCTTGCCGGACAGCAAGATGCCTACATGACGGTCTATAGGAACGATGCCGCAAAGGAGCGTTTCGGCAAAGATGTATGGGAGGTCGTTGACCTCAATTTCAACAGGAAGGCAATCTTCATCAATTTTGATTATGATGAGAACGGAGAGATCTGCGCTTCCTTCGGAAATAACGCCACTGCAAAGTCAACCGATGATGAGATCCGGGCCCAGGTGGCAAGCGTTCTGGAGTACAACAGGTCACGCGGGGAAAAAACAAGAGTTCGAGCCCACAGTTATGTATCGGAAAGCAACAATGAGATGATAGATGAATGGATAGACCGTCTTGTAGACCGATCCGCCCCTGACGTAGACTACTATTTCCAAAAGGGCCAAAGATCAATAGTGATATTCAACGACACCAAGAGTTTGCCCAAGAACATAAGGACCATATTCTCAAGGGACAGCGTCATTGACAGAAGAGACAACCTAAAGACTACACACAGGAGGATCGTGGCATTCGAGAAGGGTGACCAAGAGTATGCCAAGCCCAACAGGGTTCATATCGATGAGTATGACAATCTGTTTGTTGTAACAGAACAACCGGCTGAAGGAACTGACCTAAGGGAAATAATAAACGGGCTTCCCGGTGTCTCCGTCGACCAGCAGGGTCTGGTAACCGTAAACGGTAAAAAAGTCAGAAAAGTCTATCTGAACGGAGATGAAATAGAACTTCATTAGCATTAATTAACTAAACAAATCGTTGAATAACTATTTTAGTAGTTACATTTGCATCGGTACTAGTTACTGATGCATTATGAAACAGAAAGAAATTACCAAGCTTAGTGAGAAGAAGGAGGTCATAATGAACCACTTCTGGGACAAGGGAGAACTCTTTGTACGTGAGCTCCGCGAACTCTACCCCGAGCCCAAGCCCCATTTCAATACCCTCTCCACACAGGTGCGTGAACTGGAGTCTGACGGATTCCTGGATCACAAGGCATACGGCCCCACCTATCAGTACTTCCCCATCGTGACACGTGACGAGTACAGCCGTTTCTCCATGGGCGGATTCATAGGCAACTACTTCGGGTCATACCTGAATGCGGTATCGGCCTTTGTCGGTGACGGCAAGGTCTCTATCGACGAGCTGAAAGAGCTTATTGAACATCTGGAAAAGAAAGAAAAATGATGACCTTCCTCACCTACCAATTGAAAGTTGCGGTCATAATGGCCGTCTTCTACATATTCTTCCGTCTGCTGCTTATCAAGGACACATGGCACAGACTGAACAGGATTGTGCTCTTGAGTACGGCTTTGCTATCATTTCTCCTCCCTGTTTGCATTATTACAATCCACAAGACAGAGGTATTGCCTATGCCGGTGGACCAGCTGATGCAGGCCGTCTCAAGCACCCCTGCCCAACCATCCACACCCTGGTGGCACATCGCCCTCATGACCGCGTATGCTGCAGGCGTAGTATTTGTACTGGCAAAGGTGTTGACATCGGCCCTGCGCGTACGCAGTATAATAAGGCACGCACGTAAGGAGGTATCGGCCGATGGCACCACCGTCTACGTCATGCCCGGCAACGACCCGTCATTCAGTTGGATGGGACACATTGTAATATCCGAGGCCGATTGGAACAACCGTGAAACCGCGATCATAAACCATGAGAAAGCCCACGTGGCTCTGCGTCACTCCATTGACGTACTCATAACCGATATAATTGCCGCCCTGCAGTGGTTCAACCCCGCCATCTGGATGCTGCGCATTGACCTGCGCGCCGTCCATGAATATGAGGCCGATGACACCGTACTGCGTAGCGGCACCGACTTACGCAGTTATCAGTATCTGCTCATTAGCAAAGCGGCCGCAATGAACGGATACACAATAGCTAATAATTTCAATCACAGTATTTTAAAAAACAGAATCTTTATGATGGAAAAGGAAAGAACAACCCGAAGGAGTCTGCTTAGAGCACTCTATCTTCTCCCCTTAGTTTGCATTTCTCTGGCACTCAACGCCCAGACTAAGGTCAACTATGTGTTTAAGAACCCCTCAGACCAGGACTCAAAAGTCACGATCGCCAGGATCACTTATGATCAGGATACATTGAAGTATTCCGGAGCACTCATCTATGAGAACCCGGAACACGGAAAGGAGGTTATGAAAATGGAAGCCTACAAATTACCGGACGGAACATCTGTAGATGATGCTATCAAATCACTTCCCGGTGTCCAGGTCGATGAGGACGGCAACATTACTGTTAACGGCAAGCCCGTAAAAAGGATTATTGTCAACGGACAGGATACCTATCTCAAAGACGGTGAAACACCCCTGAATTACCTCAATGAGGTCACTACTCTCATAAACGAAGGCAAATATGACGAAGTAATTGAAAAAATGCCAGGAGTAACAAGGGATCAGGACGGCAACATTACCGTTAACGGAAAGGCTGTAAGCAAGATCCTAGTCAACGGTGAGGAAGTGGAACTCAACAAGACAACTAAGTAACAATTATTTAATAATTCATATATTTGCAGACCGGAACATCCTTCCGGTCTGCTTTGTTTTCAATATGAGAAAGATCCTTTTTGCATCATTTCTGACCGTGGCCGTATCGGCCCTTATCGGTTGTAACCAAAAGACAGGAGAAGTTCCGGTAATCCCCGTAGAGGATTCAGACGCCAAAAACTTCCTGGATGTAATGGCCGATAAACGGACATACATTTTCCTTGATGACAAATCCATTGACGCCACCGTTGTTTCAATAGACAAGGTAATGATTGATGACGGCAAACTGTTCATCTCCCACCGTACCGGAACCGGGCCTTATGACGAAAATGTATTTATATCGGTCTTTGATATGGAAGGCCGTTTAATCAACAAAATAAGCCGTATAGGACGCGCCAGAGACGAATATGTAAGCCTTATATCCTGGTGTTTGGATACTGACCGGAAGCAGGTGATAATCAATGATGCATTCAATTCACTCAAGCGATTCTCATATGATGGCAAATATGTTTCATCCCTACCCCTGGGTGAGTATGACATATGGAATATCCTGTATGTAAACGGACACATTTATGGCGGCATGCTGATGCCAAACGATAAAGCCGATGACATAATTGAGATTAAGGATGACGGTTCTTTCATACCGTTGCTGCCGTTCAGAGGCTTGTATGATGAAAGCAATTTTACAGGCGGGATAGGCTCTGCACAACAGCATGTTGCCAAGAATCTCAAGGAATTCTATCATGTGCGTTTGTTTGACAATATCCTCTACAGGATAGACGGAGCCAAGGCCGATACATGCAAAATGTTTGACTTTATAAAAAGCGCCCAGGGTAAGGCCGTAATCTTCTTAAGCCCGGAAATGCAGAGTAACCGTCCCTCCTATACAATTGAGACAAGCAAATACTTTATCTTCGAGGCATACATGATGGATGATGAATTTGCTATTTCATCCTTCCTTTTCTATGTATATGACAAGTCAACGGGAAAGTGCACCCGTTACAGTCCCGAAACCGACAAGGATTTCAGCAACATAATATCCAGATTCCAAATAGTCGGAGCCGATGAAGATGTAATAATAACCACTGCAACACCCAAAGGTGCCCGGTACATTCTGGAGAATGCCGCGGACAAGGTTCCGGAATCAGACCTGGAAATGTTGAAGATCCTTGCCACAAGAGATAACGACGCCATCATTCTGCATCACCTCAAATAACAATATATGGTCCGGTACGTCTATTGTATGATTACTGAACTTATAACTTATCTCAATATGATTTCAAGAGCATTAAAACGTGTGTCAAGAGTATTCCTGTTTATGAGTCTTGTTTGCATTCCGCAGTCTGCCAGTGCAAGTAATAATTCCGAATTAAGAGGTGATACAGTAAGCATATCCGGAAATCTGAATTTCAACAATATATTTAAGTCGGCACAGAATCTGCTTGATGGACTGTCCGGTAAGATAGCCGATGACACCGACCTCGCAGACCTGAATCTCAAGTTTGATTTTGACTTTGATTTAAAGAGCAGCCAGCCTTTCCTGCTAGTACAGGTGATCTACAACACCCTTGCAGGCGAAGACGGAATGGTAAACCAGCTGAAAGACAAGGAGATTAAGAAATTCGACCAGAAGACTCTCAACAAACTGAAAAGACAGTTCACCAAAAGGTCCAACAAGGAAATAAAGAAACTCTGCAAGGGAGACCGTCAGACCCAGAAAGACCTGAAGCGCAAGATCAAGAAACTCCTTGACGGAATCCAGATTAAAGAAAAATGATACAATTGGGGCCTGACCCCTTTTGTATCATTTTTGAAAAAATGTTCGCTCCTGTGGCGAACTTTTTTCATTTTTGCGTGTATGCATTCGTGAAGCGCTTCAAGAAAAAGTGTAACATATCAATCAAACTAACATGAACAGAAAAGTGTTTTCAATGATAATGCTGGCTGCCTTTTTAATGGCCGATGCATACGCAGCAACCGATAAGACCGAAACCGCAAACAAGCCCGAACAGATTGTATCATTTGTCAAAACCAAGCATGATGCCGGATGGTATGCAAACCAGGCCCGACTATGGGAAGCCCAGGTCACACTGATGCCCTCTGATGACGATGCATGGATAAACTGGTTCCACGCCACCCGATACAAACTGATGTTTGAGAGTGAGGATGAAAGCTTTGATGATGCCCCGCTCGCAGCAATTGCCGCAAAAGTCCGCAATGAGCGTCCCGACAGCTACGCCCGCTATTGCCTGGACTACTACTGCAATATGTGGCTCAAAGAGTCTGAGAATCAGGAGGACAACATGGAGAAAGCCATCAGGATGCGCCCGGACAACGCCTATATGTATAAGGATTACGTGGTATATCTGCTCAATAAAGGCAAGACGGACTTAATGGCCGATATCCTTAAGCGCTGGTACAATACTGGAGAATATTCATACAGCCTGCTCTCCTATGCGTATAATCAGTTGGCCGGAATGGAACGTAACGGCATCATATTTGTCAACGGTGATACTCCCACATTCTCATCTCTGATGGTGCAGTACGGAAAGAACCTGTTCACAGACCGCACGGTGATATGTGTAGGACTGCTATATTCGCCCGATTATCTCAAAAACATATGCAGCCAGCTGGGAATCAGCCGTATAGAAGACCCCACAGACTGGACCGAGCAGGGACTCAGGACATGGGAGGAGAATCTCTACCTCACCGTTGCCCGTGAGACCGGACGCCCCATTTACTTCTCTACCCTGATGGATCACCTTCCCTTCACCGACAAGCTTTACTCTGAAGGACTGGTCTATAAATACAGCCCCAGGCGCTATGACAACCTATCCGTTAAACGCAGGAATTTTGAAGAGGTGTATCTGACTGATTATCTGTATGAGACATTCACCCCGGAGACATATGAGGCATCGGCCTACAGACTGAATCTCAACTATATTCCCTGTTTCAAGTCTCTGCTTGATTACTACAAGGAGAATGGTGAAAAACGCCAGATGAGCAGGCTGTACGGACTGATGAAACGCGTAGTAGCCCGCACTGAAAACATAACCGACGAGGAACGTAAACGCTATAACGATGAGATTGACCGCTGATACGTTCCGAACCCTCTACCTTGAGCACGGACCGCGTGCCCAAGGTTTCTTCCTGCGCATGACCGGCTACGACCGTGAACTGGCCCGTGACCTCACACAGGACCTGTTCATGCGCCTTTGGTCCGCCCGGGGAAGCTATGATGAAGGGAGGCCTTTCAGCACCTGGATGTTCGCAATCGCATACAACATGCTCAAGAACGAGTACCGCCGCCGTATGACCGTCATGGAGTATGTTGAAAATACCGATAAGAACGAGCCTGTAACTGAGACCGATCACCTGGAACAGGAGCAACGCGAAGAGATGCTGCGCAGTGCCATCGGCCGTCTTCCTGAACCGCAAAAGGTGGTGTTCCTTTTAAGATATGAGGAGGAACTTCCCCTATCCGAGATTGCCCGGGTGTGCAGCATCCCCGAGGGCACAGTGAAATCACGTCTGTTCAGTGCGCTGACAGCCGTGCGTGAATATTGTAAGAACAATGAAAAATAAAGATATGGACAAACTGAAAGAACTTGAGAATGAGAGTCAGGAACTGCTCTCCTCAATCAAATCAATGGCCGATAAAGAGAACCTGGAGATGTCCCTGCCTTCACTGGACATCACAGAGAACGAGCCTAAACTTCTACGTCGTCGCATCCCTTCATGGGTTGCAGTGGCCGCCATGCTCACGGGCATCGTCATCGGCTTTGCAATGCCCAAACTGGGTAGTGCCGACAGTGTAGGCAAAACCGCCTTCAACTACGCCGACACCTGCCGCAGCATTGCGCAGGACGACGTTAACCTTTCATTACTTGTAACCTCATCATCACTCTTTTAAAACCAATAATTATGAGAAAGAACAGTCCTATAAGCTTCAAAACTTTGTTTGCGGCAACCCTAGTCATGCTGCTTTCCGGCAGTGTAAATGCATATGCACAGGATGAGCCTGAGATAGACAAGCCAGCCGAATATCCGGGCGGTACCATGGCAATGATAAATTTCTTAAGTCAGAATTTGAAATATCCCCAGGAAGCGAAGGAACAAGGCATCCAGGGACGCGTTATGGTATTATTTACAATCCAGCCGGACGGTAAGGTTACCGATGTCCAGGTAAAAGATCCCGTCCATCCTCTCCTTGATGCCGAAGCAATCCGCGTGGTATCCATGATGCCCGCATGGACCCCAGCCCTGAAAGCTGACGGTACACCTGTAATCTCAAAAGCTTACGTACCTATGAATTTCCACAAACCCGAACCGGTCAAAGACGTCATCCTGGTCAAGTATGAAAAGGCCGAAAACGGAAACAAAAACGTAACCTGCACGATAACCTACAAGGAAAAACTGACCCCGCAGGAGCAGCAGTCAGTCATCAGTATGGAATATCTGGATTCAAAACTCAAAGAACTGGGTAAGAAAGGTACTGAAGGATCATTCGTACTGCCAAACACCCCCAGAACCATGCAGGAATTCAACGCCCTCCAGGACGCATTGAACAAGATGGAGGGAATCAACGTCACCTACAAGCAGGATTAATGTAGTTTTTCAATAGTTTTTTCTTTAAATTCGCAGTCAGTTACAACCAATAATTGACTGCGTTTTTTTATGAGAAACAGTATCCGTTTTGCAATAGTCACCCTGATACTGGTTTGCGGCTGCACCAAAAAGACCAATCTGATAATCCCCACCCGTGATGTTGACTATCGGAACAAATCAGAGATGACTCTGAAAGGAAAACTTGTGTGCAAGGATGTATTAGGAGCTGAACGGATGATGATCTCAGACACGCTCCTTATGATAGCCTGCAACAACCCGGAAGGACAGCTTCAGGTCTACAGCACCAACAGCAACAGACTGATAGGCTCATTCTGCACCAGAGGACGTGCCGGAAGTGAGTTCCTCAGGCTTTACAGCACCACGGAGCAGAGATATCATGACGAAAACAACCACGTCATTGTACCTTTTGTCGATTATATGACTACAATAAAGGAGGTCGATGTAACTGAGTCGCTCAATCAGGGACACGCAGTCATTAGGAATACCGCCGAGATAATTCCGTTCGTGGATGCCCTTACGGTCTTCATCGACAACGACCTGGATAACAGGTTCCTCTACGAGCATGCGGTAACATACGAACATCAGGAAGATTATGGCATGGTACATGATATTGACCTGACCAGAGTACCCACCCGGATATCGACCCAAAAGACCGGAAGTGAGATGGAAGAGATACCCCTGTTCCGCAGACAAGTCGATGTTGACGATGAAAGGGAAATCGTCATGCCCTACGCCGCAACCATAAAAAAGCATCCCCAAAGGAATCTCATCCTGTATGAATGTATCAACATGGATTATCTGCTCTTCCTGGACCTGGACGATTTTGAGAATAGTTTCGCCATACACCAGAAAGGTTCCAAGACATTTGATGATACCTTTCATGATTACGGTCCAGTCTTTTTAGGCTGCGCCACATCTTCCGACTATCTGTTTGTCCTTTACTACCAAGGCGATTACACCTTAAAGAACATGGAATCCGACCTGATGCTACCCGAACTTATGGTGTTTGACT
>JAEEGG010028845.1_pt1 | contig 10404 bp, 6 predicted proteins | sample 9134161 | NCBI WGS metagenome assembly JAEEGG01 (sample SAMN16246543, study PRJNA631951) | gut metagenome | biome: gut microbiome; feature: rumen; material: CR-attached | host: Bos | place: Iran: Karaj | collected 2018-10 | reverse complement strand
AGTTGTAACCTCCTATACTTTAATTGTTAAACATTCTGTTTTATCCGGCTCCCTTTCGGGGCGCCTTCGCAGTATAAGAGACAAATGTGGTGCCAATAAAAAACGCATGACAAAATGTCATGCGTTTTTATCTTTAGTCTGACAAGCTGTCAAAGGTCAGCCAGCGGAGTGGACCAAATGTCACCGCTAAGGTGTTTGCGCTCATCGTCAATCTTGAGCAGAGCTCCGTGTATTTCGCTCTCCATAGCGTGATCCATGTCGCAATAACCGCTGTTGTTAATCTTGGAAAGAACGAATACTACGGTTATCTTAGTGGGATCGGTCGATGGTACGTAAGCAGGTTCGCGTTCATCGGACTTAAGTACTGTTTCCAGAAGTCCGGCCTCGACCAGCATGTCAAGCGATGAGATGACGTAACGGATAGGTATCTTCAGCTCGCCGGCCAACTCCTTTCGGTTGAGTGCGGGAAGGTGCTGGCTGAACCTCTTGCAGATGCACGACATGACCATAAGGCAGTAGTAGTCCTGATGGCGACGGCTTATCTTCTCGGGCTCCTTGAAGTAGTTGAAGTTGTCGTTGTTCTGGCTTACATATGAGAGTTCGCAGCCGAACAGGATGATTGACCATGAAATATTCAGCCAGAAAAGGAACAAGGGCAGGGCGGCGAAACCTCCGTAGATCTGGTTGTAACTTGACAGGGCCAACTGACCGTCAAAATAGAGGTTCTGAAGTATCGTGAACAGGCAGCCTGCAATGAATCCCGGTATTACGGCATATTTGAACTTTACCTTGGTGTTGGGCATGAATATGTAGAACCCGGTGAAGATAAGGCCTGCAATCAGGAAGGGGAGTGCCACAATCAGGAACTGCACGAATCCGCCAAGCAGCAGGTATCCTTCCATGGCTGTGAGACGCATTTTTACGAAACTTGTGAGACCGCTAAGACTCACTATACCTATGGGTATCAGTATAATCAGCGAGAAGTAGTCAGTTATCTTGCGCCCCATGCCTCGGGCCTGTTTTATGTGCCAGATCTGGTTCAGGTTACCCTCTATGTTATCGGCCAGCGAATAGACTGACCATAGCAGGAACAGAAGGCCGATACCCACGAAAGCACCGCCTGATACATACTGCATGTAGCCGTCAATGAACTGCATGACTGTTTTTAGGGTTTCGTTGGTTGTGGTTTCGGTTACCTGGGCTGCAGTGCTGATGCTGTCGCCGCTTATGACATCGTTGTATGCGATGGCCAGGGAATCGGCATTCATTACGGGCTCTGTCACTACCAAGGTGGAGTCGCTGTTAACGATGCCCTCTTTAATGAGAGTGTTCAGCACATTCTCAAATCCTAATCCGCGTGCTACGGCAAAAATAAGCGCCAGGATGGGGACGATTGCGAAAAGCGTAGAGTAGGTAAGTGCGGCGGCACGTGCCATTATCTTGTCATCCAGGAATGTGCGGATGGCGATTACAACTACCTTTACGGTGTTACCGACGGCCCTAAGAAGCGGGCCTCTGCGATTCAGGTCGAATGACCAGATATCCTTGGTAAGGAAAACTTTGAGACGTTCTTTGAAAGGACGTTTCTCGTCGGATTTCTTCTCAGCCATGACATTTAATTGTTAGTCAAGAGGCAAAAATAGTCAATTATATTGAAAATAGTACCAATGGGGTCTGACCCCAATGGTATCATTTTAAAGTTTGTCCTTGAGGAAACGGCCGGTGTAGGATTCGGGGCAGGCGGCAACCTGCTCGGGGGTGCCGCAGACTACAAGATGGCCTCCGCGCTCACCGCCTTCGGGGCCCAGGTCAATAACGTGGTCGGCACACTTTATCACATCCATGTTGTGCTCTATGATGATTACGGTGTGGCCGCGACGTATCAGGGCATCAAAAGACTCCAGCAGTTTGCGGATATCGTGGAAATGCAGGCCGGTGGTGGGCTCATCGAATATGAATATGGTGGGATCGGCCTTCTCAAGACTCAGGAAATAGGCCAGTTTTACGCGCTGGCTCTCACCGCCCGACAGGGTCGATGAAGACTGACCCAGTTTTACGTAACCCAGTCCTACCTGGCGCAGCGGCTCCAGTTTCTTGACAATGCGGCGCTCGGCGGCATCATCGGCCGAGAAGAACTCGACTGCCTGGTTTACTGTCATCTCAAGTATCTCCCAGATGTTCTTGCCCTTGTAGGTTACTTCCAGAACGTCGTTCTTGAAACGGCGGCCGTGACAGCTCTCGCACACCATCTGCAGGTCCGACATGAACTGCATGGATACGGTTACAACGCCCTCGCCCTTGCACTCCTCGCAGCGTCCGCCCTCGGAGTTGAATGAGAAGTGTGTGGGCCGATAACCCATCTGATGCGAAAGCGGCTGGTCAGCAAAGAGTTTGCGTATCTCATCGTAAGCCTTGACGTAGGTGACGGGGTTGGAGCGGGTGGTCTTGCCTATGGGGTCCTGATCAACGAACTCCACTGCGCGTACCATTCCGGTATCGCCCTCAATGCCCATGCACTCGCCCGGACGCTCGCCGGACTCTCCGTAGATGTTCTTGAGGTGGCGGTACAGTACATCGCGCACCAGGGTGCTCTTGCCCGATCCGCTCACGCCGGTAACAACGGTCATCACGTTGAGCGGGAACTTTACGTCAATGCCGTCCAGATTGTTCTGGCGGGCACCTTTTACAAGAATGAAGTTGTTCCAGGGGCGGCGTGAAGACGGCACGGGAATGCACTCCTCGCCGGTAAGGTATTTTACCGTCCAACTGCCGGAATTCTTTTCCAACTGGTTGGTGGGTCCCTGATAGATAATCTCGCCGCCGTGGCGTCCTGCCTCCGGTCCTACATCTATTATATAGTCCGATGCGCGGATAATCTCCTCGTCATGCTCCACCACAACAACGGTGTTGCCTATCTCCTGCAACTGGCGCAGCACCTTGATAAGCTTGTCGGTATCGCGGCTGTGCAGGCCGATGCTGGGCTCGTCCAGTACATAGAGCGATCCCATCAGGCTGCTGCCCAGCGATGTAACCAGGTTGATGCGCTGGCTCTCGCCGCCCGAAAGCGTGGCCGATGTACGGTTAAGCGTGAGGTACTCCAGACCAACATCAAGCATGAACTGTATGCGGCTGTTTATCTCTATGAGAAGGCGCTTGGCTGCCTTGGCCTCATGCTCGGGCAGAGTGAGCGCGTCAAAGTAATTTTTGAGTTCCGATATGGGCATCTCCACCAGCTCATTGATGGATTTGCCGCCCACCTGTACGTAACCGGCCTCCTTGCGCAGTCGCGTTCCGTGACACTCGGGGCATACGGTCTTGCCGCGGTACCGGGCCAGCATTACACGGTACTGAATCTTGTACTGGCTCTTCTCCAGCATACGGAAGAAGTTGTCAATGCAGGTCTCCTCCCAGCCGCGCTCGTCAACGCCGCGGCCGCTTCCGTGCCACAGGTAATCCTTCTGCTCCTGGGTCAGTTGGTAGTATGGAGTGAATATGGGGAATCCGTGCTGTTCTGCATGCAGTATGAAATCATCCTTCCACTCGCTCATTACGTCACCGCGCCAGCATACCACCGCACCGTCATATACGCTCAGCGCGCGGTTGGGGATGACCAGTGACTCGTCAATGCCTATTATACGGCCGAATCCCTCGCACTTGGGGCACGCACCTACGGGCGAATTGAACGAGAACAGGTTATCGGTGGGCTCCTCAAACTTGATGCCGTCGGCCTCAAAGCGGTTACTGAACTTATGCAGTGATGTATCGGGAGTATCGTAAAAACGCAGTGCACATTCGCCACCGCCCTCAAAGAATGCGGTCTCCACTGAGTCCGTGAATCGGCTTAAGGTCTCCTTTGAGTCATCGGTAGTGAGTCGGTCTATGAGCAGGTAAATCTCCTTGGTGTGCTTGGAGAGTTCCGCCAGTTGCTTGCTGTCGGCCAGCAGGTCCTCAATGCGGATCATATCGGCCTTGTATTCAATGCGGGTGAATCCCTCCTTGAGCGATGTGCGCAACTGCTCCTCCAGGTTTCGGCCTCCGCGCATGGGCATGGGTGCCAGAACGGTAAAGCGTACTCCCTTGGGCTGTGAGAGCATGAAACTGACCACATCCTCCACGCTGTGCTTGCGCACCTCCTTGCCGCTTACGGGTGATATGGTGTGGCCGATGCGGGCAAACAGCAGTTTGAGATACTCATAAATCTCGGTCTGAGTGCCTACGGTTGACCGGGGATTGCGGTTGCCGGAGCGCTGCTCGATGGCGATGGTGGGGGGCAGACCCTCTATGAAATCGCACTCGGGCTTTTTCATACGGCCCAGGAACTGGCGGGCGTATGATGAGAGTGACTCCACATAACGGCGCTGACCCTCGGCATACAAAGTATCAAACGCAAGTGATGACTTGCCCGATCCCGAAAGTCCCGTTATGACGGTAAAGGTATCACGAGGAATGTCAACCGATATGTTCTTCAGGTTGTTAACCCTTGCACCCTTGACTCTTATTGAATTGTTGTCGCTCTCCACCCTTTGCAATTTTGGACTTGCAAAGTTAATGCATAATCAGCAAAAATGGTTTATATTTGTCAACCTACTAAACCTATTTTACATATGAAGCGCCTTTTCCCTTTGGGGTTGACAGCCCTTGCTTGCATCCTTGTCATTTCGTGTAAGAATAACCCGGAACTTCCCTATGAACTTACCGATATCGTCAGCGACCTTTCGGTGACATCGGCCCCGGAGGCTGATTATACAAAACCGGCAATCATTACCGGACATATCAGAAACCGCCAGGTTTATCCCGACACCAAGGAGGTGAGACTGACCATCCCCACACTGGGCAGCGTTCCAATAACCATTGATTCGCCCATCTGGGGCGACAATTCCTTCTCGTTCCAGTTTACTCCCTATGCCCTGCGGCAGGTCTCAATCAACCCGTATATGCCCGAGATTATCATCGGCCCGGGCGATTCACTCCATTTTGAGATAGATTTTGCAGACCTTCTGAATGTATCCTGCACCGGAAAGGGGGCCGATAACAACGCAAAACTTATACTATTCCACAACCGATACTACCTGCGCAACTGGTCTGGCCTGAGTTCGATCCGTTATGCTCAGGAAGAAGACCTGGCCGGAAGATTAATGCAGGAGTACAACAGACGCCGTAGTGACTATCTGGACAAACTGGACAGTTTCATTAAAAATGAGAATCCCAGTGATGAACTTGCCGGGTTCTGCCGCAAGGAGATTGAGACGGATTATTACTCATTCGTAAATTATCTTTATGAAATTGAGCAGAGTGGAGGTGATGTCTCAAACCTGATCAATCTGAAGGAGTTTGAGAAACTGCTTGAGAATCCCTGCCTGAACGGCAACCTTTACGGCGTGGTAAACGGATTGAACGACTGGCTGAATTACATTTATTACAAAGACCATCAGGACTTGTCAAAAGAAGAGCGTTTTGTGGGTTACATGGATTATATCAAGAAAAATACCCGGAAAGGTATGCTCCGTCAGGCTCTGATAACGGACAACTTCAATAGGTTCATTGACCGTAATGAAACCGAGAGGTTTGAGCAGTTATATTCTTTCTTTACCCAAAACGTGGATAACCCCATACTGAAACTCTCCACCCGTGACCGATACCTCTCACGTAAGTCTTTCAAGGATGATCCCCGGGCACTGACCAACGCCGTTCTCTATCCCGACAGGCGCAGCGATAAGCCGCGTACATCGGCCCCGGTCAATGACGGCGTCAGGTTTCTGCGTGACAGGGTGGAGCAGAACCAGGGCAAGGTCATCTACATCAACATAGGTGCCCACTGGTGTCGCGGATGCGTTGAGGAGAGGCCTTACATGTGGAAAATGGCCAGGACTTTAAAGGATGAGCCGCTTAAGATTGTGAATATTATCATAGGCGCCCAACTCTACCCCGACAGGGACAGCGTATCGACCTTTGGATCCATGGTTGAGGATTATCTGCTGACCGAAGAGCAGTTTTACGGAATAGACCACATCCTCAAGTTGGGAAACAACGGAATCCCGTACTACATCCTTATAAACAAAGAAGGGCTGATTGTGGATTACGGCGGTCATCTGAGGCCGTCATTCCAATCAACCCTTGATAAAATCAGAGCCCTTCTTTTTTAAAACGCCAGGAAGTTGAGGCGGAGAGCAAGCTGCGGATAGATGGGGTATTTCTCCATGTATCCGATGGCTGTCTTGGCTGCATCGCCTAACTGCTCGGCTGCATCGGCCATGGGAACCTCCTTGTCCTGAAGGTAGAACTTGGCACCTGAGTAGAATAATGCTCCCAGTTCAAACTGCAGTCCTACTCTCTTGTTGGGGACGCATCGGCCCAGACCCAAGCCCACATAGTATTTGAGCGGATCCATTTTGAAATCGGCCTGCATGTAACCGCAACCGTCCTTTTCAACTACGGGGTATTTCTGATTGGCAATCTCGAGCGCAATCTCGTAGCTGTCGTCACCGGTTTTGTCACGCAGTTCCAGAAGGGCTGCCCAGTCATTCGGGGTGGTGTTACCGTGTATGCTTATGAACGGCTTCTTGTCGGTGGAACAGTATATACCGCCGGCCAGATAGAAACTGCTGGATTGGAAGGGGTACCAGTTCAACAGAACTTTGATATTTGACATGCCAAGCTGCAATCCGGCATCAATGACGGCCTCATCGCCGAACTTGTTCTGGAAATGCATGACTGCGTCATACTGTTCCTGAGCCTCTTTAAGATCTTTAGTGTCAATGCTGAATTGGGTGCTGAAGATATCTCCAGACGGCACGAAATTGTAACCTGCCTTTACAATCAGGCCTTTGTATACCGGCATGGCGACATCAACGCCGAATCCATGCAGTCCTGCCTCGACGCCTACTCCAAGGTGACGGAAAGCCTCAAAATTGTCCTGAGCTGAGATGCCCATTGTAAGCAGGGCAACTAACGATGTGATAAATAGCCTTTTCATAATGTCTTATTATGTTGTTTGGTTGCAAAGTTAAGATAAATCATGAGTTATGCGCATTTTTTATAGTATCTCCCGCGCAATCCAGGCGCAGGCCTCGGCATCGGCCAGTGCGTGGTGATGATTCTCCAGCTGATAACCGCAAGCTTCGGCCACAGTCTGCAGCTGATGGTTTCTTAGAGACGGAAATTTCCTCCTTGAGCAGCAAAGGGTGTCGTAGAATTCATAGTCGGGATAATCCATCTGATATGTGCGGAACACAGCCTTAAGACAGCCTTCATCGAAAGGGCTGTTATGCGCTACAAGTGGTAGTCCTTCTATCATCGGTGCTATCTTAGCCCAAACATCGGGAAACACGGGTGCATTATCCGTATCGCGGCTGCATAACCCATGCACTCGCTGACACCAATAGTTGTAATAATCAGGCTCCGGCTTTATGAGTGAGTAGAACGAGTCCACAATCTCCCCTTCGCGCACAATCACCACACCCACCGAGCAAACCGAACTCCGCTCACTGTTGGCCGTCTCAAAATCAATTGCAGCAAAATCCTTCATCCCTGTATATAAAGAATACAGGTGCAAAGATACTTATTTAAAGCCGATGGGCGGACGCGGTGTGTTTTTCTTTTCCTCAATGCGTGAGGCAAGTTCACCAATTGCCATATATAAATTGTCAATGTCTTGGCGAACATCCTCTGATAAGTCATTAACTGCCCCTAGATTCTCCTCTTGCTGGAGTTGAAGCAGGTCAACTTTTACTCTAAGTTCCTTTAGTTCGGCCGATAGAGTAGAGGTGGTCATCAGGTATTCCCTGACTTGTACGAATGCTCGCATTATTGCGATGTTTGCCGCGATTGCTACATCGCTTTTCAGCAAGCCTGAAAGCATTGCAACTCCCTGCTCAGTGAAGGCAAAAGGTAATTTGCGGGTGCCACCCCAACTTGAAATTCCATTTTGGAATATCAAGTGATTGCTTAAATGATCAAACTCTTCTTTTGATAACTGAAACATAAAATCAGGCGGAAAGCGTTTTATGTTTCGCTTAACTGCTTTGTTCAGATTTCCAGTAGTAACCTGATACAATCTTGCTAGATCAGAATCCAGCATAACTCTCTTGCCGCGAATCTCATAGATAAGATTTTGGACTACAGTAATAGGACTGTCATTCATTGCAAACAATATATAATGGTTTTGTTAAACATCATGATATCAACAACAAAGGGCGCTCCTACCTGACACCTCTATGTCTTGCGGAACACCCTTTGGTATCAGATACTGCAAAGATAATAAACAATGGAACTAGATTGTTCCATTCTTTTCCATTTCATCAAGTAAAGATAAGATCTTTCCTATGCTCTCCTTCATTATTTGGCTCCAATATTCCTTTTCATAAATATCGTAACTTGATTTCTCAATGTCTGATACAAGCTACATATTCATGTATAACAATCACAAAGGTAGCAAAACATTCATTCTGTCAACTTTTTGAGGAAAAAGACAATTTTCTGCCTCCCCTTAAGGAGAAATATATTTACCCTTAAGGGAAACCGGTTTTTCCCATCAAAATAGCAAGTGTCTGAGCCTGCTGTTTGTCAACTAATTTTACCCGAAATCTATTACAATTACAGTATTACAGTTAAAAACCCAGCCCATCCAACCCCAAAAATCAGCTCTTTATATATAAATATATAAAGAATTTTTTCAGGGTATAGGTATGGCTTAAAAACTAACTGTAATACTGTAATTGTAATGAACCCCCCAAAAAAGTCTGAAAAAACTTGCCCGATTATTCGAAAACCGCAAGACCTAAAACATATCTTTGTCATCGTCGGCCAGGAGAAAAAATTTACTCCCTAGTTAGGGCGTAAAATTTCTCTAACTAGAGAGTAAAAATTGTGCAAAACAGAACCGTCCCTGATTGCACGCGGATGGCCAAAAAATTGTACCTTTGCAAATCCAAATTTGTTATACTGAAATGATTATCTTTTTCAAGAACCCGTCAGGCACTATTGTTGCCACTGAGACTGTTTCAAAACTGCAGGCTGAGGATGTTAAGAAACTGAGCTGGCTTTATGGTGAGGCCGATGCTCTGGACCAGGAATCACTGGAAGGTTTCTTTGTTGGTCCGCGCCGCGAAATGATTACCCCTTGGAGTACAAATGCCGTTGAGATTACCCAGAACATGGGTCTTAAGGGTATAAGCCGTATTGAGGAGTATTTCCCTGTGGCTAACGCCGATGCAGAATATGACCCCATGCTGCAGCGCCTGTACAAGGGTCTTGACCAGAAGATTTTTACTGTCGATATCAAACCGCAGCCTATTCTGTTCATTGAGGACCTGGATTCTTACAACGAGCAGGAGGGTCTGGCTCTCTCCAAGGAGGAGATTGATTACCTGCACAAGGTTGAGGGTGAGCTGGGCCGCAAGCTGACCGACAGCGAGGTGTTCGGCTTTGCACAGATCAACTCAGAGCACTGCCGCCACAAGATATTCGGCGGAAAGTTCATCATTGACGGCAAGGAGATGGAGTCTTCACTGTTCAGTCTGATCAAGAAGACAACACAGGAGAACCCCAACCGCATACTCTCAGCATACAAGGACAACGTGGCATTTGCACAGGGTCCCGTTGTAGAGCAGTTCGCTCCTGCCGATCACTCCACATCAGACTGGTTTATAATCAAGAACATAGAGACCGTAATATCACTCAAGGCCGAGACACATAACTTCCCCACCACAGTTGAGCCGTTCAACGGCGCATCAACCGGTACCGGCGGTGAGATCCGCGACCGTATGGGCGGCGGTACAGGTTCATGGCCTATTGCAGGTACTGCAGTCTATATGACATCATATCCCCGCAACGATGAGAAACGTAACTGGGAGAAGAGCATGAAGGAGCGCAAGTGGCTCTATCAGACTCCTGAGCAGATACTGATCAAGGCATCTAACGGTGCATCGGACTTTGGTAACAAGTTCGGACAGCCGCTTATCTGCGGTTCACTGCTTACTTTTGAGCATCAGGAGAACGGCGAGCAGTACGGTTATGACAAGGTCATCATGCTGGCCGGCGGCGTGGGCTACGGCACCAAGCGTGACTGCATCAAGGGCACTCCCAAGAAGGGTAACAAGATTGTGGTGCTGGGTGGTGACAACTACCGCATCGGTCTTGGCGGCGGCTCTGTTTCATCTGTAGAGACTGGCCGATACTCATCCGGTATTGAATTGAACGCCGTTCAGCGTGCCAATGCTGAGATGCAGAAGCGTGCCTACAACGTAACACGCGCCCTCTGCGAGGAGGACACCAACCCCATAGTTTCAATCCATGATCACGGATCGGCCGGTCACGTGAACTGCCTGTCCGAGCTGGTTGAGGAGTGCGGCGGTCTGATTGACATGAGCAAACTGCCTGTAGGTGACAAGACTCTGTCATCAAAGG
>JAEEGG010028839.1_pt1 | contig 10406 bp, 13 predicted proteins | sample 9134161 | NCBI WGS metagenome assembly JAEEGG01 (sample SAMN16246543, study PRJNA631951) | gut metagenome | biome: gut microbiome; feature: rumen; material: CR-attached | host: Bos | place: Iran: Karaj | collected 2018-10 | reverse complement strand
AGGAAACCGCTGCCTTGCGGAAACCCGACCAGGTTGCAATTTCTGCATCTTGGGCATAAATCATTGATGCACCCACAAGAGCTGCAGCAACAGTCAATTTTGTGTAATCCATACTCGGACACTCCTTGCATTTATATTCACTCGCCCATAAATATATATATGGGCTAAAAAAAAAGGCCCTTTCGGGCCTATATAGCGTTGTACCCAATTACAACGCTTAATCGCAGCACTTTTGTACAAATGAGTTTACAAAACAGCGAAATTACGCCGTTTTAAGCGAGTTTCTGAAGAAAATCCATGAACAGGTAAAGAGCCGGAGCAGCGAGATAGAAGGAATCGCAGCGGTCCAAAACACCACCATGACCTACGAACAGGTTCCCGGAATCCTTGGTACCGCTCCAGCGCTTAAGAGCTGACATCAAGAGATCGCCCACCTGGCCAGCCACCGTCAAAAGCAAGCCGATAACGATGGCAGAAACCCAGTTGATTTCTGCACCGAAAACGGAAAGAGCAGTGCTGCACTTGGCCCAATAAGTCACCCAGGCGATAGTCGCAACAGAACCTGCAATAGAACCTTCCCAAGTCTTTTTCGGGCTGATGCTCGGAGCAAACGGATGACGACCGAAGGGTCCCTTGCCAGCAGCAAACTTTCCGAAGAAATAGGCGACCGTATCGCAAAGCCAGCACGAAGTCATGACCAGGATAAACGGATAGCAGTGTTCGAAACCTTGACCATTACCCATCATGAGCACATTCATGCCACCCCAAAGGCCCACATAAAGCGGGGCCCCGAGCTGCATCACGAGCCACGGGAACAAATGATCAATTTCGACCTTTGCGTATGCCAAGCCAATGTAGATGGCAAAAATCACGAGGAAGGTCATCCCCACCACGTAAGGCACCGCCGGAAGGCCAAAGAAACTTCCCTTGGAAAGGGCCCATGCAATCGTAAGGGCCAAGGATGCCGCGAACGAAAGGTAACGGGTATCGGGTCCCTTGTACATTTTGCAAGCCATGCCAGCCCATTCCCAGGCGCCGACACCGGCCAATAAGCACATCAATCCTACGCGGCTGTAGTCGCTGAACCACAGCAAAAAGAATACGATAGGAATGGCGACAAACGCCGTAATTAAACGCTGCGCAAGATTACTCATGCAACACCTTTCCAAAACGTCTTTCTCGAGTGTTGAAGAACTCGACGGCCTTCAGGAATTCTTCCTTGGTAAAGTCAGGCCACAGCGTATCCGTCACATAAAATTCGCTGTAGGCGGCCTGCCAAAGCAGATAGTTCGAAAGCCTGAACTCTCCCCCAGTACGAATCACGAGATCCGGATCGGGAGCTCCTTTTAAATACAAATTCTTAGCGAAAGTGGTCTCGTCGATATCTTCGACCTTGAGTGCACCCGACGCTACCTGAGCGGCAATAGAACGGGTCGCTTCGACAATTTCTTGTCTGCCACCGTAAGAAATCGCAAGATTCAATTGCATGCCCGTATTGTTTGCAGTCTTATCGATCGCAGACTGCAGGCTTGCACGCGGCTTTTCCGGAAGGCGATTCATGTTTCCGATCACCGTAAGCTTCACGTTCTTTTCCATGAGGTCAGGAATTTCCTTGACGACCATCTCGATCAAGAGGTTCATCAAGTAATCCACTTCTTTAGAAGGCCTACCCCAATTTTCGGAACTGAACACATAAAGCGTCATGTGTTCAAGCTTCAGGTTCACGCCCACTTCGACGGCATCAATCGTCGCCTGTGTCCCCTTGCGGTGCCCCAGGAAACGTTCTAGACCGCGGCTACGGGCCCAACGCCCGTTGCCATCCATGATAATCGCAACATGTCTAAGCTGATTTGCCACGCAAACCCCGGACTACACCTTGAGGATGTCAGCTTCCTTTTCAGCAAGGAGGCTGTCAATCTTGGCAATAGCCTTGTCGGTAGCCTTCTGGATTTCGTCCTGCTGCTTCTTGACTTCGTCTTCGGAGATTTCCTTGTTCTTCTTGAGGGAGTCGTTAGCATCGCGACGGATGTTACGGATTGCCACGCGACCTTCTTCGGCATGCTTACGGGCAATCTTAGCCAGTTCCTGACGGCGTTCCGTGGTAAGAATCGGGAGCGACACGCGGATGCAGTTGCCATCCTTCATCGGAGTCAAACCGATATTTGCGGCAAGGATAGCCTTTTCAATCGGATCGACCATGGTCTTTTCCCACGGGGACACAAGCAGCATGCGCGGTTCGGGCACAGAAACCTTAGCCACCTGGGAAATCGGAGTCGGCGTACCGTAGTAGTCGATACGCACGTCGTTCAGGATAGCGGGGCTAGCCTGGCCTGCACGGATCTTCGAAAATTCACGTTCGGTGGCCTCGATGGCCTTGTCCATTTTTTCGGTATATTCTGCCATAGTTCTTTGCGTGTTAATAGTTTTTAGTTATCAGTTACTAGTTGCGAAATATAGATAATTGAAATTGCCTATGCACAAATGGAAGCAATTTTTAATAATCGAAATCCTCGTCATCGTCGTCTTCATCGTCATCATATTTACCGCTCAACATATCTGCGCACATGTTCTCGAAGCTTCTTTGGTGACTATCCAGCGAACCTTCATCATATGCGGTGACAAAAACCGATTTGCCAGAGCATTTTGCAGTTACAGAGCCGTCACGCCAAGAGCTTGCATTCTGCTGCTGTTCTGCACAGGCCGCTTCTGCCTCGGCAGCGTTGACGTACCTGTATTCGCTTTCGACTAAAACATGATCGCCTTGATCGGTCACGGTCACAAAGTAGCCCCCCTCGCCAGACACCTCGCTCACCACCTTCACCGTAGTTTCTCCACGAGTCACTTCGCAAGTCATTCCACCCGACGTACCATCGCCGCCGCAAGCGACAAAGCCCATTGCCAAAGCACATACAGTGAATAAAGCCAAAACTTTCATTGTTACTCCTTTTTTAGTTTTTTATTGTGTACCGAAAGATAACCTTTTTAAGGCTAAATGTTTTTTCTAAATTTGGCAATATGCCCACTAAAAAGCCCAAAATTTTCGTCGTTCACTTAGGATGCGCCAAGAACCAGGTCGATGCAGAGAACCTGGTCGGCGAAATGTTGCACGCCGGTTTTACCACCTGCGACTCAGCCGCCAAGGCGGATTACATCTTGGTGAACACTTGCGGATTCATCGAAGCCGCCAAGGAAGAATCCATCAACGCGATTCTCGCACAAATTAACGGCAAGAAACCCAAGCAGAAGCTGATTGTATCGGGCTGCCTTTCTGGCCGTTACGGCGACGAGCTCGTAAAGGAACTGCCCGAAGTCGATTACTGGGTGGGCACTTACAAACCGGGCGAACTTTTGAGGAAGATGGGAATCGTGGCTCCGCAGAACTGCGATGCCGAAAACCTCCCCCGCATGAACTTGGGTGGATTCAAGCACCACGCCTACTTAAAGATCGCCGAAGGCTGCAACCGCCGCTGCGCCTACTGCGCCATTCCGCTGATTCGCGGCAAGCAGGTTTCCCGCAGCATCGAAGACATTGTGGCAGAAGCCAAGGAACTCGAAAAGCAAGGCGTCCAGGAAATCACGCTCATCGCCCAGGACACGACTTACTTTGGCCGAGAAAAGGGCAAGAAGGGCGGCACGCTCGCCCAGCTTTTGAAGGCGATTCTCGACAACACAAACATCCCGTGGATTCGTACGCTTTACTGGTACCCGATGTTTGTGGACGACGAGCTTTTGGACCTGATGGCAAACGAGCCGCGCCTTGTGAAATACGTAGACATGCCCATACAGCATGCAAGCGACAACGTGCTCAAGAACATGAAGCGCAACTACCGCAAAAAGGAACTCGTCGATATTCTGCACAAGATTCGCGAGCGCATTCCGGGTGTTACGCTGCGCACCACGGTGCTTGTCGGGTTCCCCGGCGAAACCCACGAAGACTTCGAACAACTGATGGAACTCTTGGAAGACATCCAATTCGATCACTTGGGCGGATTCGTATTCAGCCCCGAAGAAGGCACGCCCGTGATGAAAATGGATTTGCCCACAGTCGACGAAAGCGAAGCCCGCGCAAGGCTCGATGCCGTGAACGACTTGCAAGAAGAACTTGACGCAGAACACGCCGAAGCGATGATCGGAAAGACAGTCCGCATTATCATCGACCAGGTTGCCGAAGAAAGCGAATACCACTTCTACGGACGTACCGAAGGCAACTCCATGGAAAACGATGACATCGTGAAGGTGCTCGAAGGAGATGCCGACGTGGGCGAATTCCGCGACGCGCTCGTGGTAGACGCCGAGCCGCATGAGTTGATTGTTAAGTTGGTTTAATTTACTATCTTTGATTCGCTCGCCCTTGTAGCTCAGTTGGATAGAGTGTCAGCCTCCGAAGTTGAAGGTCATGCGTTCGAATCGCATCAAGGGTATAAAAACGAAGTTATCCCATTTGGGGGAACTTCGTTTTTTATTTCTTTATTTGGATGAGAACGCAAAGTTCGACTGCCCCACAAGGCGAGAGTCGCAGCCGAGCTTGCTCGGCTATGACCGAGCCAAAGGGCAGGCCCTCAAACCGAAGGTTTGGGGGCAATCGCATCAAGGGTATAAAAAAAGCTCCCTGCTGGGAGCTTTTTTCAATGCCAATGTAAATCTTAGCGACCGGCAACGCCAGAGCGGGCTCTAGCCTTTTCACGTTCGCGACGGCGCTTTTCGGTGTCATCCGGGAAGAGTTCCGGCAAAGCATAACCGATAGCGATACCGAACACGATGCCAGTCTTGCTCATACCGTCTTTTTCGACGACCTTGGAAACCCATTCTTCATTCAGCCAGAACGTGCCTCCATTACCATCATCCACTTCTCTCTTGCGGAAGCTGGGGTTGTCCGTATCCGGCTCATGAGTCTGCGGAATCTTGGCAAGCTTGGGAGCATAGTACATACCGATAGAGAACTGCAGGTAGTACCATTCATTGGTCAAGTAGGTGATAAGAGCATCGACCTGAACACCATCGACCTTAATCAAGGCACGAACACCGCTATCATCCGGTTTAATGTCGTGGTCAAAGTAAACAGTACCATAAGAAACAGACAAGCCCAAATGGAGCGGGTTCTTGGGGAACAGGTAGTAGTTCAAGCCAACCTTGTAACCCGTACCGCCTTCAAGCTCCCATTCGTCAAAGTCATTATCGGTCCCCTTGGGCAAGAAGCCGAAAGAACCGTAAAGAGCCACATGGAAAGGCAAAATGTATTCGACGCCAGCACCAACGCCCATACCCATACCGGTTTCACCCATAATCGGGTAGCGGGAACCCATACCGATCTGGAAAATCAAGCGGTTGCGGAGCCAGTCACGACGGCGTTCAGAGTTAGCATATTCATCCTGACGCTGTTCTTCTTCGAACTTTTTGCGTTCAGCCTGTTCACGACGCTGGGCAGCGGTCATGCCAACATCATAGACTTCCTCTTCTTCATCGTCGGCGGTAGCCATTTTGGCACGAGGTCCGTCATCTTCTTCCTGAGCTGCGGCAGGGGCAGAAATGAAGCCTTCGTCGTCATCGTCAAAGTCGTCTTGAGCCCAAGACAAGAAGGTGGACAAACACAAAGTCAAAAGTACTTTCTTAAACATGAAAAGCCTCAGATTATATAATCGCATTTGCGAATATAACTTTTAAGCGCGCAAATCGCACGAAACTTAATGTAAAAAAAGCAAAAAACACGCTTTTCGAAGGGTTATTTAGCACAAAATTGCCAAAACACCCCATTATTTGGCCTCAAGCAATTTCGCCTTGATAGAGCCTAGCGCGATTTCGCACTCCATGAGCACCGGAATGCGGCGTTCATCATCAGTCAACCAGATGAAAATGCGGCCCTTGGACACGAAAATGCCGTCTCCGTCCAGTACCGGTTCCACCTTGATACAGGGAACTTCACCAAGTACGCTCTTGATGGTTTCGCGACCATGCACAATCACCTTAAGTTCGTAGCGTTTTTTGCCACTCACCGCCGAAAAACGGGAGGTCTCGCCCACCTTGAGCGGAAGCGTACGCACCAGGTAGAACGCCGACATGATGCTGTGTTCTGCACCCTGGATAGCGACCGCTGTATCGGCAGAGCGCTTGACCTTGCGAGTTTTCATGTCGGTGAATACCGTATCCGAAAGCCAGGCCTTTTCGCCCTTGCGGTCAAAGCGGATCACCGAGGTATTGTGGAACGTGCCCTCATGCAGGCGCTTGCGGAACACTTCGGTCATGAGACCCTTGTTACGCACGCGAGTGTAGACCGTATCGTTAACCGGATAAATTTTGTTGATTGTCTTGTTGCCCGTCGCAAACGTCAAGAATTCAGTCTTGCCGTCTAGAGTCGGGCGAACTTCGAGCGTCGCAGAACCTGCCGTAATGAATCCCCAACCAAGGCTGAAGGTCAACTTTTCACCCTTCATCCAAGGGGCGTTCACCTCGGGAAGGTCGGGTTCACCGGCGACGGCGAAAGACAGCGCAAAGAGCAGCGCGGGAAGAATACGGAATATGCGAAAGGAACAAGAGAGCATAAAAGAATGTAAGGTGTGAGGTGTGAAGTGTGAGGTGTGAAGTCTCTAACTACACATTCAACACTCCACATTCCACATTGTGTTACCCTTCGATGTCTCCGAGGCCCTTGCGGTAAGCGACGAGCTTTTCGCGGACGCTTGCATCAGAGAGGGCAACGATGTGGACGGCGAGGAAACCGGCATTCTTGCCGTTGCCGATGCCGACCGTGGCCACCGGGATTCCCGGGGGCATCTGCACGATAGAGTGCAGAGCATCGACGCCGTTGAGCGGGCCGCCGGCGCAGGGCAGACCGATAACGGGAAGGATGGTGTGCCCTGCGAGCACGCCCGGGAGGGCTGCAGCGAGGCCTGCGACACCGATGAGGACCTGGAGGCCTCGCCCGGCGGCTTCGCGAGCATACTTCGCGGTCGCATTCGGGGTGCGGTGTGCAGAGAGGATGTTGTATTCCCACGTGATGCCGAACTGATCGAGCACCGCGGTGATCTTGTCTACAGTTTCCTGGTCGGACTTGCTACCCGCAACGATACCGACCTTTGCATTCGGAACTTCATTAATCTGCATTTTAAGTTTCCTTATTTTGCGAGTCTTGCAAGGCCCTTCTTGCCGATGTCCTTGCGGTAGAACTTGCCTTCGAACTGAACTTTTTCGCAAGCGGCGTAAGCGATGTTCAAGGCTTCCTGGAGCGTTGCACCGTGACCGACCACGCCGAACACGCGACCACCGTTGGTGACCAGCTTACCGTCCACCATCTTGGTACCGGCATGGAGCACCTGAGCGCCGTTCTTTTCAGCTTCTTCGATACCTGTGACAACCTTGCCCTTTTCGTAGGAGCCTGGATAACCGGCGCTGGCGAGCACGACGATTGCGGAGCTGCCCTTCGGAGCCTTCGGGGCACCGAGCTTGGCAAGTTCGCCCTTTTCGGCAGCGTCGAACAAGGCGAGCACGTCGCCGTCGTAGAGCGGGAGCACAATCTGGCATTCGGGGTCGCCGAGGCGGCAGTTGTATTCCACGACCTTCGGGCCCTTCGCAGTCACCATGATGCCCACGTAGAGCACGCCCGTGTAAGGCTTGCCTTCGGCAGCCATGCCCTTGAGGGTCGGTTCGATAATCGTCTTCTTCACTTCGTCGAGGAGAGCGTCCGTGACTACCGGAGCCGGGCTGTAGGCGCCCATGCCGCCCGTATTCGGGCCCTTGTCGTCGTCAAAGACGCGCTTGTGGTCCTGGGCAGAAGAGAGAATCACGTAGTCCTTGCCGTCGCAAACCACGAAGATGGAGGCTTCTTCGCCGTCCATGAATTCTTCAATCACGACCGTCTTGCCGGATTCGCCGAAGACAGCCTTGTCGCCGAGCATTTCTTCGACAGCGTCGTTCGCTTCCTTGTCCGTCATGCAGACGATGGCGCCCTTGCCCGCAGCGAGGCCCGACGCCTTCACCACGATCGGAGCCGGATGTTCGGCGAGGAACTTCTTGGCGGAGGCGAGATCGGTGAAGGTCTCGAAGGCTGCCGTCGGCACGTTGTACTTCTTCATGATATCCTTGCTGAAGGCCTTGGAGCCTTCGAGCGCGGCAGCAGCCGCAGTCGGGCCGAAAGCGCGCAGCCCGCGACGGCGGAATTCATCCACCACGCCGGCGACGAGCGGGATTTCGGGACCGATAATCGCGAGGTCAATCTTTTCGGCTACGGCGAGATCGGCAATAGCCTTCGGGTCGGCCACATCCACCGGCACGCACTTGCCGAGGTTAGCCATGCCCGGGTTACCCGGAGCACACACGAGAGTGTCGCACAGCGGCGACTTCTTGACTGCAAGAGCGATGGCATGTTCGCGACCACCGCTACCAACGACGAGAATATTCATAAGCGAGTCCTTATACTTGTACGGGGGATAATGTAGAAAAATTCGCTCATCAAAATGCCCAGTATAGGCCCAGGCCCCCTAAAGCAGTTATGCCCAAGCCTTCACCAAGCATCGCACCTCCACCATCACCCCCGTCCTTGAGTTCCTTTGCCCCCAGCACGCCCCAAGAAAACCCGAAAATAACAAGCATAAACGAAATCACACCCACAAAGGGTTTAAAGAAACTGAAATCAGCCTCCGATCTTTCATTATAGTCAAAATCGTCGGAAGACATAGTCCCTTCATATTCCTGCACCGATAGAACCAGTGGCGGATTAAGCGGCACTGCAAAAGAACTTGTCGCCACCAACGAAAGCGTCAAAAGAAATACTGCTAAAAATTTCATTTCGTTTTTCATTTGACTATTCAAGATAAAATATCACAGCAGGGCCGTCAACATTGTATATTTAAGGCAGACATTCAACCACGAGACACGTATGGAAGAGACTTTCAAGACCAAGGGCGTTTGCGCAACGACGATTCAGTTCACACGCGACGGCGACAAAATCAGAAACATCCGCTTTACGGGCGGATGTAACGGCAACCTGAAGGCGATTGCGAAACTCTGCGAAGGCATGCGCGCCGAAGATATCGCGGCAAAGCTCCTGGGCAACACCTGCGGCGGGAAGCCGACTTCATGCGCCGACCAGCTCGCCCGCGCCGTCCTCGGGAAAGAAGCGTAATATTTTAAACATTATCGTTTCTTGAATACGACGATTTCGGCATCGGCGCCGTTCTTGCCGTATTCGCTCACGAGAATGTAGCGTTCGTCGCAGGCGATTCCAAAGCAGCGGCCTTCGGCACCAATCTTTTCGACCTGGTTGCCCCAGTAGCTTGCATTATCGTCCAAGAGTTTGACGCTGTTGCCGTTGATTTTGTATTCCTGATTGATGAACGAGCCCTGCAGTACAAAGAGGTTGTCGATAGTCGGCATGTCCTTGACGCCGAGGGCGTTGACCTCTTCGATGAACTTCTGCTTCATGGGCGAAGTGGCATGCGGCAGTTGATCTGCCGGGAGGCGCCAGCGCTTGAGCGTCGGGAAATACTTGCGGAGTTCCACCTTGTACTCTTCGCGGGTAAGGCTCTTGCCCGTATTCTTGTTGAATTCATCGACGAACTGCGAACAGAATTCGACCATCTGTTCCATGTTGAAGTCGCCGGTGAACGCGCCGTCTTTGTAGCAATAGATGCAGTATTCTTCGTTCTTGCTGCCGTCGGCGTTAGTGCCCAAGATTTCCGGTGTGAGCGGCATTCCGCAGCTCTGACAAAATTTCATTTCCATAAGTTCTCCTTTATTTCGTTTGCTCGCACGAATGTACATCATTCTAGCGGCTCTGTCAAGTCAATCCGTTTTTTACAGCGCCTTCACAATCGGTTCCAGGGTGTCGAGATTCACAAAGTCAACTTGTTTGCCGTAGGTGGCGATCAGGGCACGGACTTCAGCGTTGCGCTCCGCTTCGGGAATTTTCAAGACCTTTGAATACAGGAGCTTCATCATGATTCGATGCTTCAGGCCGAGTTTGGTGTAATCGATGGCGCCGCGAAGGTGGAAAATTTTACTTTCATCGTAATGCGATGCGGGAACCTGCTTCTTGAGGCAGCCCCTGATGTGGTTGACGTTTTCGGCATCGGTCGGATTGGCGAGACCGACGGTCGCAACAAACAGTTCCTGACTTGCAGAGAGGCCGCAAACCGTTTTCTTGAGGCCCATGACACCGCCCGCGCAAAGAGCGCCCAGATAGACGATGCGGTCATAGCCGTCAACGCTTTTCACGTCTTTGAAAAAAACGGCCTTGAGCCCCGTGATTTCGGCGAGGCGTTCAGCGTAGCGTTTTGTCGAGCCGTAGCGACTTCCGTAGATGATGATAGAGTTCATTGAAGCACCGTCCTTTCTGTTCCCACAATTTAAAAAACTAAATTTACGCCCGTTTTCAAGGTAGTGCATGGCGGCATCAAAGACAAACATCGATATGC
>JAEEGG010028838.1_pt1 | contig 10407 bp, 10 predicted proteins | sample 9134161 | NCBI WGS metagenome assembly JAEEGG01 (sample SAMN16246543, study PRJNA631951) | gut metagenome | biome: gut microbiome; feature: rumen; material: CR-attached | host: Bos | place: Iran: Karaj | collected 2018-10 | reverse complement strand
CACAAAACAAGAAACACGATGTACTGTGTGTAAGTCAGGCCGAGCTCTTTCAGATACGGAGTATAAAGTCCCGTAACGTTCCTTGCTGCCGCATAGAGCGGAAAGCAGAGCTGGTTTGAAAGTTTCATTGCTTCACGGTAATCGTATTTCATGGGGTATCCTCGTTTTGCATTTGATACGATTATATTGTATTCAATATATTTTCAAATGTCAACATTTCTTCTTACGGCGGCGTAAACCTTATTTCCTTATGCTCTTCGGTGCTGAAGGTTCAAAAGGCCTGCCTATGGAACTCCTGGCCGATTCATCAATATGCGCGAATATCTTGGGCGAATGATCCCAGATTCCGCTGTGACCGGTACATACGACCTCGACCGTTGAATTTTCCATCATCTCTTTGAGCCTTATAGAACACCGGCAATGATCAGCAAGACCGATAAAAGGATAAAGCCCGCTCCGAGAACACCCGAGATCTTTACACCCAGTTTTTTGAGCGGGAACAAAACAAGAAAAGCACCGACAGGATTAAGCAGAAGACATATCTTAGGCACATTAAGAGCACCTGTGATGATCGCAGCCGCCACGATAACAGTACTTCCAAGCCAAAGAGCAAGCGCGCCGATCAGCATCGGGGCCTTCATGAACGGATCTATGGAATTAATCACTTTAAGACTCTCATCATCAGACATCTTTTTGCAAAGTCTCCTGTACAAGACCGGTTTGATGCAAAAGACGGCGTGACAGATGAGTCCGGTGTAACAGGCGATGAAAGTAACTATCCTCAATGCCAGAGCCAAAGCGTTATTCTGTCTTGATATAAGATCTGCCAAAAGCCACATGGTGACATATGCTCCGGGCTGTCCTAAGAATGACAGCCTGAATGAGACAATAAACCTGCTGTCAGTGACGTCAGCCCACCACGGACTGATACCATTTAAAGGCAGTGTCTCACCCGGATTTGCTTTGCCGGGCCTTGCAAGCGGAACATCCGCAAGTGACGCCGCAATACCGCTTATTATCCCGAAGATGCCTAAAACAACATAGTGGTTCATCTTTATCCCTCATGTGCTGATTTATACAGATGGAAATCGCACTTTTCACCGCCTGTACCGAGCGTCTGAGTGCGTTCAAAGGTAATGCCTTTCAGACTGCCGTAAGCATATATGTCGTTATCACAGAAAATATGCGCTATCTCAGGGCATCCGAGTTCTGTTGTATATCTGACGTAAGGGCATTCGATCACATCGAAACGGATCTCGTTACAGTCTGCATTATGAAAAACCTGTCTGAAACCCGCCTGTTCACCGAACATGCTCTTTGCTCCCATGGCAAATCCTTTGAGAAATATCGTTCTGCCGAACGGGATCTTCACCATCCTCCGGAAAGTCAATGCTGTCTTTTCCGAATAAGCGGCCATGCCTTCCTCGATGATCTTGAGCGCGCCTTCGGGATCCGCTTCCTTCAGCGCCAGATAGAGAGCTGATGCATTGAATATTCCTTTTACATGGCTGTATTCTTTGTCGGAGAACGGAGGATAACGGTTCATTGTTTCAGCCAGCATTTCTGCAGCTCTGTCCCAGACAGAATTTCCTGTGCCGGACCCTTCATGGGAAATAATGGTTTCCCTGATGGCACAGGATGCCTTTGATTTTTCCAGAATGGCTTTCGCTTCGTTTTTATCCATTATCAGGATCCTTTCCCACAAACCGTCTGATCTCATCAACATATCTGTCGACTTCGATCATGGTTGATATGTGACCGCTGTCAATGCCTTCAACAATGGTGCATTCAGGCATACCGGCTGTCTGATATTTATACTTTCTTGCAAAGATCTGAGCTACATAACCGCCGTATGAACTGCCGATAAATATTCCCTTGTCTATGTTAAGGAATCTGAGGAGCGCAGAGATGCCGTCGGCAAGTTTTCTGTTGTCCGTACACTCGTAAGGATAGTCAAAAGTAAGTATCCGGTAATCGGATTCCAAGGCCTTAATGTACGGCATGTACATATAAGACAGCCCCATACCTCCGACAAGCAGGACGAGCGTCGTGCTGCCTTTTCCGCAGAGCAGATAGTGAAAATGTGCTCCATCTACATCTGCCTCCTGATACTTATGAGTACTGAGAAAATCTCTGACTAATTCTCCGTAAGGTGTTGAAATGTCCATGTTTCAATTCCCATTGCTGAAGTATTTACTATTTCTTTCTTTGCCATTTTGGAAATCTCCTCTATAAAAAGATATATTAGTTAGCGGTCGCTAACTAATATATCTTCTAAGGGTTTCAAAGTCAACAGTTATGATGCATATCCTAATGTTTGTAATGCCCGTTTATTTCACGACAAATGTCAGAAGCAGATAATCGACACCGGATATCACAAGGCTCATGACGAGCGTATAGATGCAGCCGATCAGGAATCCTTTGAAGTGATAAAAGTAGTCGTGATATCCCTTGCAGCCTTCAGTCCCCTGTATGACGACCCACTTGGGCGTTATCTTGCATATTATCAGCCAATCCATAACGAACAGGTCAACGGTGTTCCATACCATTCCGATTATGAATGTGAAAAGCAGGAGCACAAAATAAGACGGCTTATTTCCATGGTACTGTATCAGACCGAAAGCTATCAGTGTCCCAAAGATAACGATCGAACCTATGAGTCCGAATATCTTTGAAGATCTTTTCTGTTTGGCTGTCGGCTCAGGCAATGTAGAAGCTTTCTGAATGTCCTCCGGGTAATCGTGCATCATCTCCCAGGGATATTTCGTGACGAACACATAAACATATATGATCCAGAGCACAGACCATATCAAACCTTCAACAAGAGCCGTGATCACCATATCTTATCTTTCCTTTCTGAAAACATTGAAATCACAGTACCCGTCACCGCCGGCGATCGTGTGCTCACGCACGAGCCTGGCACCGCCTAAGTCATAGCTGATGTAATCGGTCATGCACAGGTACTTGATCAGATATAAACAGTTTTCTCTCTTCCCGAGTTCACATAGTCCGCATTTAGTATATGTGAATTCGTAATTGTCTTCGCTGTTCTGTCTGAACGTGGATACCCAGTCCATCTCATACTCTGAATCCTGCGATCTCAAAGCCGCGTCCTTTTTCATCCGGATCGTCTTCTCCGAAAAGATACTGTCATTCTCCTTATTCCTGCGCTTCATTTCGTCGCACAGAGAGATTATTATCTTCTCGAAAACCTTTTCAGTCACGATCTCCGGAGCAGCCTTGTGAAAAGATATCAGATAACATCCAATGACAAGTGTACTCAAAAGCTCATTGTCCTTCGCAAGTCCCGGAGTCCTTTCAATGACCGCGCGGTACTCCTTGCGGAACGATCTTTTCAGATCTTTCGTTATCGCGATGCCTTCAGATTTAATACTTCCGTAAACGGTCTTATCAAGTATCAAAGGCATCACCCGTGCCATGAAACCATACTTCATGTCATGCTTCCTGCAGTGCTACCATGTGTGCATATGTGCCGTTCTGTGCCATGAGAGAAGCGTGATCACCGTGCTCTTTTATCTGTCCGTCTGAAACGACAAGGATCTGATCAGCATCTCTGATCGTTCTGAGCCTGTGTGCAATTACAAGCAGAGTCTTATCCTTGCAGAGCTCCGATATCGCCTCCTGAATGGCCCTTTCGTTATCAGCGTCAACGCTTGCTGTCGCCTCGTCGAGGATAACGATCGGTGAATCTTTCAATATGCATCTTGCGATGGATATTCTCTGTTGCTCACCGCCTGAAAGCGATGCGCCGCCTTCACCGATAACAGTGTCAAAACCTTCGGGAAGCTGCATTATAAAGTCATAGCATCTTGCTTTTCGCGCAGCCTCTTCCACTTCCTCTCGCGTAGCATCGGGGCGTCCTATAGCGATGTTGTTGTACACGGTATCCTGGAACAGATACACGCGCTGGAACACCATACTGATCTGATCCATCAATTTGCCGAGAGACACTTCTCTAATATCCTCTCCCCTCACAAGGATCCTGCCGCTCTTAACATCCCAGAATCTTGCAAGCAGGGAAGCGATCGTTGATTTACCTCCGCCCGAAGGACCTACAAGAGCCGTCATCTCGCCCTGCTTTATCTTAAACGAGACATCCGTCAGAACATCCTTGTCGGTGTATCCGAAGCCAACGTTCTGATACTCGATCTCCTCCTGAACATCAGATGAAAATTCTTTGCTGCCGCTGTCATCCATCTCCTTCGCAGCAAACACTTCCTCGATTCGGTCAAGGCTTGCCGACGTTACCGTGAGTCTTGCCATCTGTCCGTAGTAACTCTTTATGGCCACAAACATATCGAAAAGGAAAAGTGCCATTCCTACCATATAAACATCAGTTATGGCACCGGTTGTATAAAGGTATGCGCTCAGCGCGAGAACCGCAGCAGTACCGATACCGAACGTAAGATAAAGCGCTCTCGACCAGGGTGTATATGCGATCTCAAAATCAATGCTCTCCTTACAGCTTCTTGTAAACTCATCCGTAAGCTTCTTCGACTTCTCTCCGAGCATGTTATACGACTTAATGATCCCTATGCCTTCAGCAAAATCCAATACCTCTTCCGTAAGAGATTCGGATGCTTCCTGCTTGATAACCGAATGCTTCATCGATGTTCTTAGCATCAGGTTGCCGACTATCATAAAAACGCCGACTACGAGCAGCGACAACAGACCCATTCGCAGATCCATTACGAACATCATGATCACCATAAGAGCCTGAGAAATAAGGAAGGTTACGAGCTCCGACAGAACTCCCATACAGTTTTCTTCGATGAATACCATATCGGTCGACAGTACCGAGCTGATCTTACCGATATTACCTTCGGTAAAATATCCCATCGGAAGCTTACGGAGATGATCTCCCAACTTAAGTCTCATATCCGCGAAGACCATATACCCGGTCGCCGACTGCAAAACATTGGATATGTGCTCGAACAAAGCCTCGAGTATTACGCTTATCAACACCGCAACACCGAGATATATACACTTATTCTTATCCATCTGTCCCTGCATGAAATAACTGACACAAAGGAAGCACATGATCAACGGAACCTTCATCATTATCCCCTTAAAGAAAGCAGTAATATACGACGCTCTGATCCTCGTCTTATACCTTCCTGTCATATTGATTATTCTGTGTAATATCTTCAACATACTGATCACGCTCCCTTTATCTTCCATGTACTGGCACTGACAGATGAATCCCAAAGTTTCTTATATTCGGGACATGTCTCAAGCAGCCCGTCATGCGTATCCGAAGCAATGCATTCTCCGGCCTTCATTACACATATACAATCGGCATTCTTAATCGTGGAAAGACGGTGTGCGATAACGAGGACAGTTTTATTCTTTACGATCTCATCAAGCGCCGCATTCATCTTCTCCTCGTTCTCGGGGTCCATAAACGCAGTCGCTTCATCAAGCACGATAATCGGTGCATCCTTAAGGATCGCTCTTGCAAGCGAGATCCTCTGACGTTCTCCGCCGGATAACTGCTTACCTCCGTCTCCTGCCTGCGTCATGATACCTTCGGGGAATCTGTTAAGGAATTCCTCACACTGGGCTCTTCTTGCAGCATCCATAACTTCTTCCTTCGAAGCACCGGGACGTCCTATAAGAATGTTCTCGTACAAAGATGTATTGAACAGGAACTGTTCCTGCGAGACGTATGCGACCTGATCATTCAACGCTTCAAGCGACATATCCGTTATATCCTGACCGCCTATACTGACAGAACCGGAATCCAGATCGTAGTAGTGAACAAGAAGCTTTGCCAGAGTCGACTTTCCGCTTCCGGATTCGCCGACGAGCGCCGTCGTCGTTCCCTGCTTAAGTGTCAGATCGACGCCGTGAAGAACTTCCGCATCTTCATATGAGAAATGAATATCCTTGAACTCAACATCGTAGTTTTCACCCGTGAACTTTGATGAACCTTCTTTAAGAGCAGGCTTATCCATCAGCTTCTCAAGCTCTTTGATCTTATAGTCGAGCTCAGGGAACTTACCTGCGAAGTTCAAAGCCTTCAGGAAAGACGGTCCTACAGAGAACGACATGCACATGACAAGGATCAGTCTGTCGAGACTCAAAGTTCCGCCAAGCACCATCGCCGAACCGAACGGCAGCATGAGCAATACCAGGCAAGGCAACACGCTTGTATATATCGCCATCCACGGCCAGCACGCCTTATACCAGTCTATCGTGAAATCCCTGTAACTTCTTACCACATCACCGAACCTTCTGTAGGAATCGCCGTCTTTGTTGAATACCTTGACTACCTCCATACCATTAACATATTCGATGATGGTGTTATTCATTCTTGCGGCCGATTCATAATAGGCATTCATCTGGGACACGCCCACCTTCGCCATCATACCCATCGCGAACAATCCCACGACAAGAGGAACAAGCGAAAGTAAACCGAGTCTCCAATCGGCAACGAACATCAGGATAAGGACGATGATCGGAATAAGGATATTGGCTATGCCCTCGGGAATCGCATGAGCAAGCAGAAGTTCTATCTGATCAATGTCATCGGTGAACACCTTTTTGATACGGCCTGTACCCAGCTCCTTGATGCTTCCCAGAGGCTGCTTCTCGAGCTTGCCCTGTAAAGACACACGAAGGTTTTTCAAAGTGTTGTATGCACTCACATGAGAAAATGCTAAGCCCTGCACATACGACACCGCGAAAACAATCTCGCACACTGCAACAGCCGCGACCCTTATCAGCACAAAGGTCATGTCGACACTCTCACCACGAGTGAGTGGCGATATTATCTGATACAGGAAGAAATACGGCATGATCGAGGCCATGATTCCTATACACATAAGAATAGCCGCCCACACGGTATACTTCTTGTACTCTCCGATATACGGAGCCACACTTTTAAACATTTGTATCCTCCTTATAGTTAGCATTTGCTAACTGTCATTGTATTTTTAAGCCGTCTTCCGACGGCTATTTACACTTATTAAAGACCTAAGGCACCTGTCCAGCTGAAGAAGCTGCACAACAACTTACTGTGTTCCTCGATCTGTTTCCATGTCATCTTATGGATAAAAGGCTCATACACCGATGTCCAGAAGGACGTACAGAGCACATGCATCTGCTCCTTGGAAATCACAACCTTCGTAAGTCCCCTCTTCTTTGTTTCAAGGTAATACTGCATATACGCATCTGTCACACGGTAGGCGAAGTCATGTCCGTAATTCTCGTATTTTGTTCCTGCAGACTTCTCAAGCAGCAGAACAAAATCCTTACGGAAACCCCATATCGTTCTGAACATATCCAATACATAGTCTTCATTCATATTCCATGTATCGCGGATCTGATCATCAGTCATTTCCGAGAAATCAAGGTCTGTGCGCAAGGCGACGAAACTGTCGAGCTTATCAATCGTATCTTTAACGACAGCACCGAACAGTTCCTCTTTACCGTTATAACGCTTGTATACCGCTCCTGTAGTTACTCCCGCATTATCACAGATAGTCTTAAGATCGGCCTTAAGAAAGCCGTTCTTCATAAACTCATCGCGTGCGCTGCTAAGCAGTCTGGGATCAATACTTGTATCGCGTACAGACATCAAAAACTCCGTGAACAATTACTGATAATCGAATTATCGGTAATCGTTTTATCACACGGAGTACTTATTGTCAATTACTTAAAGGAGTTACATGCGCCTCAGATAGCCGAGCTTTCCGTTCTCGATACACAACACATAATCACAACTCAACTCGATAAGTTCGGGGTCATGAGTTGCCACAAGCACGGTATTCCCCGTCGCTGCCAAAGTCTTCAGAAGTCCTCCAACCTTTTCCATATGAGAGTAATCAAGACCTGAAGTGGGCTCATCAAAGAGCATCAGCTTCGCATCGGCAGCCATGGCAGATGCGATGGCAACTCTCTGCTTTTGTCCGCCCGACAAAGCCATAGGATGCTTATCCTTGAATTCGAGGATGCCGAGACCGTCAAGGATCTCATCACAACGATCTTTATCTTCCTCGTTCATAGAGAGCAGAACTTCCGCTTCCACACTGTCCGTGAACAGCTGATGATTAACATCCTGCATGACCATGTAGCAAAGCTTGAGTCTCTTCTTCCCCTTATATTCTTTCCCGTCAACTTCTATTATTCCCTTGCAGTCGTTCTCAAGTCCGCACACACATTTAAGGAACGTGGATTTACCCGTACCGTTCTTTCCTATGACACCGATAACCGCACCCTTCGGGAGAACCAGTCTCGGAATGTTGAGCGTCAGATTCTCATCTTCTGAAGTGAAACTTCTCTTCCAGAACAGATAAGGATTTCTGTAGTACGAGAAATAGAAATCCTTAAGTATTATTCCGTCTGTCTCAGGGATGGCTTCGACTCTGTCACAGCCGTCCTGGCAGTCGCAATCACCGACGCATGCCAAAGAAAGAATATCAGGAACGAACAAAGGTCGAAGCGTTAATTCGTTTATCTGATCGCGGGTAAACGAAGCAAACTCACGCCCCGGCCATTCATTTGCGATATTACCCTTATCCATATAGATCACACGGTCAACAAGGTCCTTCAGGTACCACAGTCTATGTTCGGAAATAATGATCGTCTTGCCCTGATCCTTCCAGCGCTTTATCTGTTCGCCGATCTTCGCGATGGCACCCTGGTCAAGATTGGACGAAGGCTCATCAAGAATGATTATCTCCGGCATTAGCGCCGACACAGATGCGCATGCGATACTCTGCTTCTCTCCTCCAGACAGCTCGAACAGACTTCTCCCCAGAAGTTTCTCTATATGCATCTGCTCTACAACTTCGTTTTTGCGCTTAAGTATCTCCTGCGGATCAAGTCCGATGTTTTCCGTTCCGAATACTATCTCGCCGTCCGTATCAACAGAAAAGAACTGGCTTCTCGGGTTTTGGAAAACAGTACCGACAACACCTGCCAGCTCATATAATTCCGTCTTGTCGATATCGAATCCTGCAACAGTTACATCTCCCTCAAGATCTCCGTTGTAGTAGTGAGGGATAAGACCGTTAATGAGTCTTGTTATCGTTGTCTTTCCGGATCCCGAAGCTCCGGTCAGAAGTAGCGTCTCGCCCCTCGCGACGGACAAAGAGATGTTATTAAGAAGGCCTTCTTCAGACCCCTTATACTTGAAGCTTACGTTCTTGATCTCAACAATGTTCTCACTCATAAGATGTACTTAAACAGAACGAAGATTACGGCAACAATAGTAAATGCCAGTATCAGGCTCCAATCTCCGATATTAAGCTTAAGCTCCTCTACGCTTGTTCTTTTCACTGTACCGCCAAGGCCTCTGGTGATAGCCGCCGCTGACAGTTCGTCTCCGATATTCACACAGGAGAACAGAAGCGGGATCATGCGGTATTCGACCATTTTCGCTGCGCTGCCTCCGCCGAGTGATATGCCGCGCATCTTCATGGCATCGCTGATAGCCGAATATTCTTCCTTAATCGTTGGGAAGAATCTCATAACTACCGCCAGTGATATCGTGATACCGTCAGGCACATGCATCTTCTGCATAGCGGACATGAATTCATCTATCTTTGTTGTTCTGACAACATACCACGCTGTGATCATGCACGGCATAAACTGAACCACAATTCCGCTATAACCCGTCAGCAGGGACTTGAATATTCCTCTTGATTCCTCAGACAGGAAAACAAAAGTCATAATCAGTGCTGCTATATACAGAAACGTAAACGTGAAAGCACTCGTATACTTCTTCTCTACGATGAGAAGCGTTACCGGGATCAAAGTCATAATGATCCTGACCGCCCAAAGTAAAGGAGTAGTCGCAGTCATCATGACGACCGCGGACACTATCAGGATCATATACAGTTTTGTTCTCGGGTCGAGCTTCATCAGACTATTCCGGCCTTCTCGAAATGCTTCTTAACGACTGCTTTGCCGATGCATGCACCAACACATCCGAATACGAAGCAGAGAATGAGAAGAACACCTATTGTCTTGTAGTTGATAGCACGGAACAGGTTGTCGCAGTATTCTGCAGAATAACCGCCGTCTACAAGATCCTGTCTGTAAGACTCGGCTGTAACGATAACAGGGAAATAATTCGCGCAGATCCAAAGGCAGAACACACCGTAGCTGAACATCGTCTTCTTGAAGCTCTTATAAGCACCGGACTTAGCGATAAGGTCCGCGATCAGACCTGCACCGATAATGAGAGGTGCACCAAGGAATCCCATACCCGTTACGAACATTATGATCGCGATAAGGACTGACATGATGGTGATCATACCAAACTTATTAACCTTGGTATAAAAGAGCATCATAGGTATAGCGCCCACGAGTGGGATCATTACAACATAAGATGCGACGATATACGGGTGGATATATCCGAGCATTCCGCATGCGAAT
>JAEEGG010028835.1_pt1 | contig 10408 bp, 10 predicted proteins | sample 9134161 | NCBI WGS metagenome assembly JAEEGG01 (sample SAMN16246543, study PRJNA631951) | gut metagenome | biome: gut microbiome; feature: rumen; material: CR-attached | host: Bos | place: Iran: Karaj | collected 2018-10 | reverse complement strand
GCAGTAACTACACCGTGGGTTTCAGTTACCGCCAGGGACATATGACCTTCGATATGGCCTATATGCTTGTCGTTTTTCAGGACCGCCATGTGGATAACGCTATCCAGACCGGCACTTACGAGAGCAAGGCGTATCTGCTGGGTGCCAATTTGACCTATGCTTTCTGAGAATTCTTTCCTGGAACGATCTTTCAGGAGAAAAGGTCTTGACTCCATTTTTTATCTTGGTGTAAAAATCTCTCCGCAACTGGCGATAGGCACGTAGCTCAGGGGGAGAGCACTACCTTGACACGGTAGGGGTCGGCGGTTCAATTCCGCCCGTGCCTACCAAAGTACATTTCATCAAAGCCCCGTAAGCTTCCTAGATGCTTACGGGGCTTTGTTTTTCTTCTCTTTTTCCGATAGAAATCATGGTTTTTGACAGCAGGCGCAGCAGTACTGACCGCATTACGGCCAAAAGCGGTATATTCTCACTACTGTACAAGAGATAAGGTAGATGCTTGTTTCCGATGATGCGGTGGAGCGATCATGGAAAAACATACGCCAAACCACTGGAGAAGTGGTAAGCTTTTGGCACCCGGTTTTGCCGGGCTGCTTAACGGCACTGTAGTCTCCGGTCAAGACAGGTGTCTTTGTGCGCCGTTTCGACAGGAATTCCGGCGCACTGCCAGCCTTTCTTGATGCTTCGGGAAAGGGACCCGCAGAGTACGGTGAAAAATATGTGAATTGTGTGATCTTTTTCAAATATGATGATAATGGAATTAAAAAGAAAGGAATAAGTACAATGGAAGAACGTACATTTGAGAACAAAGAATTTAGAAAAACATATTGGCATACATGTTCACATATTATGGCGCAAGCAATAACAAGATTGTATCCTGATGCGAAATTGGCAATCGGGCCTGCAATTGATGAAGGATGGTATTATGATATAGATATAGAAGAATCATTTACTAATGCTTCATTAGAAGCAATTGAAAAAGAAATGAAAAATATATGTAAGGAGAGATTGCCGATTGAAAGGTTCGTTCTGCCCAAAAATGAAGCGATCGAGTTGATGAAGGATCAGCCATATAAATTGGAGATGATTAATGATATCCCTAATGATGAAGAAATATCTTTTTACAAACAGGGAGAGTTCGTCGATTTATGCGCTGGACCGCATTTGAATTCTACTGGATATGTGAAACACAATGGATTCAAATTGTTGGCAAGTGCCGGAGCCTATTGGCGAGGCGATGAAAAAAACAAGATGCTGAAGAGAATATATGGAATTGCATTCCAGAGTAAAGAAGAACTCTCTGATTTCTTGGAGAAGAGGGAAGAGGCAAGAAAACGCGATCATAATAAGCTCGGAAGAGAATTGGAATATTTTAGCACTGTTGAATATATTGGGCAAGGGTTACCTATTTTATTGCCAAAAGGAGCAAGAGTTGTTCAATTGTTACAACGTTGGGTTGAAGATGTTGAACAAAGTAAGGGGTATCTGTTGACAAAGACACCTTTACTCGCAAAAAGAGAATTATATAAGATATCTGGTCATTGGGATCATTATTTGAATGGAATGTTTGTGTTGGGCGATCCATACGATGAGACAAAAGAGTGTTTTGCGCTCAGGCCGATGACTTGCCCGTTCCAGTACCAGGCGTATTTGAACAGAGAACGAAGCTATCGTGATTTGCCAATGAGATTTGGCGAGACATCTACGCTATTTAGAAACGAAGACTCCGGTGAGATGCACGGTTTGATTAGAGTCCGTCAATTTACTATATCAGAAGGACATTTGGTGATTAGACCGGATCAGTTGGAGGATGAATTTAAGGGCTGTATTGAACTATGTAAATATTTCCTGGGAACGGTTGGATTGTTGGATAATTGCTCTCTCCGGTTCTCACAATGGGATCCTTCTAATACGAAGAAATATGAAGGAACTCCTGAGCAATGGGAAATGGCTCAAGCCGCCATGAAGAAAATACTCGACGATCTGGGTTTGTCATACGAGATTGGAATCGGTGAAGCGGCTTTCTATGGACCTAAGCTGGATATTCAATATAAGAATGTGTTCGGGAAAGAAGATACTATTGTAACAATACAAATAGATATGCTTTCAGCTCAAAAATTTGATATGTATTATATTGGTAGTGATGGACAAAAGAAGTTGCCATATATAATCCATAGAACAAGCTTGGGTTGTTATGAGAGAACATTGGCGTACTTGATTGAACTATATGCAGGTGCACTTCCAGTATGGATGGCTCCCGAGCAGATTAGAATTCTTACAATAACAGATAGAGCCATAGAATATGCACAAAATGTGGCAAAAAAATTGGAAAATAAATATAGAGTGGCACTGGATGACAGTTCCAATACTCTAAAATATAAGATCCGGAACGCTCAAATGGATAAAATACCATATATGCTTATCCTTGGAGATAAAGATATAGAGGCAAAAACGGTTTCTGTCCGGACAAGAACCGGAGATGACTTGGGAGCTATGCCTTTGGACGAGTTTGATAAAATTATTGAAGATATTGTTCAGAACAAAAAAACAGTTTTAAAATAAAATCCATGAGCCGGGGTAAATACTACCTCGGCTTGTTTTTTTGTGTGCTTTACGTACAAAGCGGTGCTGAATGGAGATGTCACCGGGCTGGCCAGCCCCCGCTGACTGATTGGCGGTGCACTGGATAGGGATATTGTCCGGGGGGAATCGCCTTGAGGTCGTCGGCAACGACTTTTTTTAGGTTGATCGGGGATTTAATGGCAAAAAGAGGCTTGACGTATACGGTTAAGAATGCGAAAAGGGCAGGGAGAAAATGAGGATATTCGGGCTAGTAACTGTAAATTGGCTTGTAATTTATGGCGCTTAGGCAAGAAGTTTTGCAGCGCATAGGGCTATGGTGTGTTTTTGTGGCCCCGGGATGAGATATCAAAGTGAAGGCTGCGCTTGACAGAAGCGGGCAGTGTGCTATAATTCAGCGCTTTTCGAGTGTTTTGGACCCATCTGTGTGGGGAAAAGGGCAGCATAACGGTGCGGAGACGTGATGGTGTGCATTTGCCATCAACGAATGTCTCTGCATTTTGTACTTTGATACATGAGGAGTGCGAAGCGCACAAACAGGCGGCTGGTCGGTGCCTGGCGCTTTTTAAGTATTGTTTTCCAGGAGGTGACGTCATAGCTAAACAGGAAGTCAGAGTCAACGAAGCGATTCACGCCAGAGAAGTTCGTGTTGTGGATGAGGAAGGCGGAATCTTAGGAGTACTGAGTGTACCGGAAGCGTTGCGCGCAGCCCAGGAACGGGGCCTTGATCTGGTGGAGGTTTCGCCGGCATCGGTTCCGCCGGTTTGCCGGATCATGGATTACGGCAAGTACAAGTATCAGGCCAACAAGCGTGCGGTGGAGGCCAAGAAAAAAGCCGCCCGTATAGATATCAAGGAAGTCAAACTGCGGCCAAAGACAGAAGAGCATGATCTTCTGTTCAAGGAAAAAAATGCGCGGCGTTTTCTGGAGGATGGAGACAAAGTCAAACTGACCATCATGTTCCGGGGACGGGAAGTGACCCATCCGGAATTTGGTACGGTTCTGCTTGAAAAAATAGCGGAAGATCTGAAGGACATCGGTGTGGTGGAAGCCAAACCGGTGATGGCGGGCAAGACCATGTCGATGGTTCTTGCGCCGACCAAGACGGCAGGCAAGCAGGGGGCGTCCGGAACACAGCCTCCCAAATCATAAAAAGTCAGGAGAGAAACGATATGCCAAAAATCAAGACCAATCGTGCGGCAGCGAAACGGTTCAGAAAAACCGGCACGGGCAAAATCAAATGCAACCATGCTTTTGCGAAACATATTGCGACGCCCAAAACGACCAAGACCAAACGGCATTTGCGTCAGGGCGCCATCGTCCACAAGACCAATGCCAAGAGCATTGGCCGTCTGATTCTCTATAAATAAACATTTATAAAGCGAGAATATCCGGAACATGAACTAAGGGGAATTTCTCCCCCTTTAGATCGTGAAATACCGTAAAAACGAAGAGAGAAAGGGTAAGTGGTATGCCAAGAGCAAAACGCGGATTTAAAGCAAGACGGAGAAGAAACAAGATATTTAAAATGGCCAAAGGTTTCCGTGGCGGACGGGGCAAGCTGTTCCGGAGCGCGACGGAGGCGGTGGATCGCGCTCTCAAATATGCATTTCGTGATCGCCGGGTGAAAAAGCGGGATTTCAGGGCCTTGTGGATCGTTCGCATCAATGCGGCGGCACGGCAGAATGGTTTGACCTATGGCAAGCTGATTCACGGTATGAAAGTCGCCGGTATTGACCTGGATCGGAAGGTGCTTGCGGAAATGGCCGTTGCGGATCCGGCGGGATTCTCCGGCATTGTCGAGCAGGTCAAGGCCAAGCTTCAGTAACACTGTTTTGGAAGAGATGAAAGAGGTGGATTTCAACGCACCTCTTTTTTTATAAAATTATGAAATAATGGAAGCTTTCAGCTTCCATTATTTGTTTGATGTGGGAAAAAGCATGAAACAACAACTGGAAGAAATCTTGAATCAGGCGCGCGCCCAGGTTGGCGAAGCAGATACCGAGCGTTCCCTGGGGGAATTGAAGGCGCAAATTCTGGGGCGCAAGGGAAGCATAACCGCTTTGATGAAAACCCTGGCGGGCTGTTCTCCGGAAGAACGTCCCCTTATGGGCAAACTGATCAACGATGCCAAGACCGCCCTGGAAGAGCTTTTCGAGGCACGTGCCCAGGAAGTGCGGGCGCTGGATGTGAAACGCCGTCTTGAGGCGGAACGTCTTGATGTGACGCTGCCCGGGCGTCGTGGCCTTGTGCGGGGCAGCTTGCATCCGATTACCCTGGTGCGGGAAGAGGTGGTGAAGATCTTTTCCTCGTTGGGCTTTGGAATAGCGGAAGGGCCGGAAATTGAGAACGACTATTACAATTTTGAGGCGTTGAACATGCCCAAAAACCATCCTGCCCGGGATATGCAGGATACGTTTTACATCTCCGGTGACGTGGTGCTGCGTACCCACACATCTCCGGTGCAGGTGCGCACCATGCTGAAGCAGCGTCCGCCTGTCAGGGTTATCGTTCCAGGCACGGTTTACCGCAGAGATTCGGATCTGACGCACAGCCCCATGTTCCATCAGGTGGAGGGCCTGCTGGTGGATCGCCATGTGACGTTCGCCGATCTGAAAGGAACGCTGAAGATCTTTCTGGAGAGATTTTTCAACAGCAATATTTCCATCCGTTTCCGGCCTTCCTTCTTCCCCTTCACGGAACCGAGCGCGGAGGTGGATATCTCCTGCGTCATCTGCGGAGGCAAGGGCTGCCGGGTCTGCAAGGATTCCGGATGGCTGGAGATCCTGGGTTGCGGCATGGTGGATCCCGCCGTGTACGGCGCGGTGGACTATGACGCCTCGGAAGTGACCGGTTTCGCCTTTGGCATGGGCCTGGAGCGGCTGTGCATGCTGAAAAACGGCATTGGTGATTTACGGCTTTTCTTTGATAACGATATCCGTTTCTTGCGGCAGTTTGCCTGAAAAGGATGATGGAAAAGCCAACCGGCGGGAGGTGCCTCCATTCGCAAAGATTGGGGCGTACGGAATCTTCATTGAAAAATATGGGTATAACAGATGAATGTAACGTGGAACTGGTTAAAGGATTTTGTTGACTGCTCCGCTTTTTCCCCGGAAGAAGTGGCGCGCCGTCTGACCATGGCCGGCCTGGAAGTTGAGGGCCTGCACAAAACGGGCGCGGGGCTTGATTCGGTTGTCGTTGCCCTTCTGGAATCGGTGGAAGCGCATCCCAATGCCGAACGCCTGACCCTGTGCCGGGCCACAACCGGCAGCGAGGAGTTTCAGGTCGTCTGCGGCGCCACCAACCACAGGACTGGCGACAAGGTGGCCCTGGCGCTGGTGGGCACTGTGCTTCCCGGAGATGTGAAGATCAAGAAGAGCAAGATCCGTGGCATAGAGTCGCAGGGAATGTTCTGCTCGGAGAAGGAACTGGGTCTTGCGGAGGCCTCGGAGGGCATCATTATTCTTCCGGCCGATGCGCCACTGGGAAAGCCGGTCTTTGAGGTCCTGGGACTGAAGGACGCCTGCTTCGAAATAGGACTGACGCCCAATCGTGCGGATTGCCTGAGTGTTTTGGGGGTGGCCAGGGAAGTGGCCGCGTTGACCGGCATGCCTCTGCAGGTTACTCCTCCCACCGTTGTTGCGGGAAGTGGTCCTCATCCCCAGCTGGTCACCGTGGAAGAGCCGCAGCGTTGCCCGCGTTATGCGGCGCGCCTGATCCACAATGTGCAGATTGGCCCGTCGCCGGCCTGGATGGCGCGGCGTCTGGAGGCGGTGGGCATACGCTCCATCAACAATGTGGTGGATGTGACCAACTACGTGCTGATGGAACTGGGACAGCCGCTGCATGCCTTTGATTTCAACATTCTGCGTGAAAAACGCATCGTTGTGAAGAATGCGACGCCTGGTGAGCGCTTTGTGACGCTGGACGGCAAGGAACATGTTCTGGATGGCGAGGACCTGGTCATTTGCGATGGATGCGGTCCGGTGGCACTGGCGGGCGTGATGGGCGGCGAGAACAGCGAGATTCAGGCTGATACCCATGATGTGCTGATCGAAAGCGCCTATTTCGATCCTGCGACGATACGGCGTACCAGCAAACGGCTCGGCATGCATACCGAAGCCTCCCACCGTTTCGAGCGGGGTACCGATATCGAAATAGTACCTGTGGCGCTGGAACGGGCGGTGCAGCTTATCTGTGAACTTTCCGGCGGTGTTCCGGCGGAAGGCCACGTTGATGTGTGCGCGCCGCACTGTCTGGAACGACCGGTTGTTGAAATTTCCGCCAGGAATGCCAGCACGCTTCTGGGCATCGATATTTCCCGCGAACGTATCCGCGAGCTGTTGGAATCCATCAAGCTGAAGGTTCAGGATGGAGCGGAAGATCGCCTGCAGGTGACGGTGCCTTCGTTCCGCCATGATCTGGAGCGGGAAGTCGATTTGATAGAGGAAGTGGCTCGTCTGCATGGGTATGAGCACATTCCGGCGAAGCTTTCCTCGTGGAGTGCCGATTCCTGCACCGTGCCCGAATTTTATGAGAGGATTACCGCGCTTCGTTATGCTTTGGTGGCGGATGGTTTTGCGGAAACGATAAACTATTCTTTTGTCGCGCCGGCGGTTTGGGACAAGATGCTGCTGGATGCCGCTGATCCCCGCCGGAATACCGTGGCTCTGCTGAATCCGCTGACCGAGGAACAGTCGGTGATGCGGACGATGCTGGCGCCCAGCATGCTGGAAACCGTGGCGCGGAATCTGGCCCGTGGCGCGCAGGCGCTGAGATTGTTCGAACTGCGTCCGGTTTTTGCGCCCCACGCTGCCAGCGATCGGGAACATCCGGCTCTGGAGCGGCCGGCCCTGTGTCTGGCGATGTGTGGGCGGCGTGAACCGGAAGGCTGGGCACAGTCTGCCGTGATGGCCGATTTTTATGATCTGAAAGGTGTTGTGGAAAATCTGCTGGAGGCGCAGGGAATCGCCCGGGTGGATTTCGTTCCGGAAACGGCGGATCCTTTTTGGCATCCGGGCAAATCCTGCCTTGTAAAGTCCGGAAACACCGTTCTGGGCGCTTTTGGCGAGATTCATCCGGAAGTGGCCGAAAATTTTGAAATACATGTTCCCATTTTGTTGTGCGAACTTGATCTGCAGGCTTTTTTCCGGGCTCCGGTTGTAACGCGCAAGTTCTGCCAGCTTTCGCGTTATCCCAATATTCAGCGCGATACCGCGTTTCTTGTTGATCAGAACATTTCCGCCAAAACGGTTCTGGATACGGTGCGTGGAGTGAAGATCCCGGTTTTGGAAGAAATCGTTCTGTTCGATCTGTACTGTGGTCAGGGCATTCCCGAGGGTAAAAAGAGCATGGCGGTTCGGGTGCGGTACCGTTCGGGGGAAAAGACACTGACGGATGATGAGGTGAGTGCGCTGCATCAGAAGATTGTGGATGCTTTGATTCGCGTGTGCGGTGCGGTGGTGCGTTAATGGAAATGAGTCTTTTGAAGAGCTTAAGTGCATATTGTTGCGTGATGACGAGGGGGAGGCTTCTATGACCAAGGCGGATATTGTTGATCAGGTTTATGTAAAGACCGGGCTTTCCAAAAAGGAGTCCGCCGATATCGTGGAAAAGGTTTTTGAACTGGTGAAAGAGACCGTAGCCAAGGGAGAAAAAATCAAGATCGCCGGTTTTGGGAATTTTGTGGTCAAGGAAAAATCGACGCGTCGGGGGCGCAATCCTCAGACCGGAGAGGAGATTGAAATTTCTTCCCGGCGTATTTTGACGTTCAAGCCCAGCCAGATTTTAAAATCGGCCATCAACCGGCAGGATGGGTAGCTTCGGAGGTTCGTAAAACGGAATAAGAAACAAAGGAGATGGCGCGGAAAGAAAAGTTTGGAACGCTTTTTCTTGGATGAGTGAAGGTCTGGCTGTGAAAGATTTTTTGAAAGAACGGCGCCGGATGGTCGAGGAGCAGTTGAGAGCCCGCGGCATCGGCGATGAGCGGGTTCTGGAAGCCATGCTGGCGGTTCCGCGCCATATGTTTGTCGAAGAGGCCTTGCGCAGCCAGGCCTATAACGATTTTCCTCTGCCGATCGGCGAAGGACAGACCACTTCCCAGCCCTACAGTGTCGCCCTTATGACGGAAGCCTTGCAGCTGCAGGGGGAGGAAACGGTGCTGGAAATTGGCACGGGCTCCGGATATCAGAGTGCTGTGCTGTCGCGATTGGCAAAACAGGTGTTTACGGTGGAACGCTTTCCCCGTTTGGCCCGCAAAGCCCGGATGGTGTTCGATGCATGCGCCTATACGAACATCATGATGCGTGTGGGGGATGGCAGTGTTGGATGGGAGGAAAAGGCGCCGTTTGAGGCAATTATGGTAACTGCCGGTGCACCGGTGATCATTGAATCGCTCAAACAGCAGCTGGTGCCGGGAGGACGTCTGGTCATGCCGGTAGGCTCTTGCCGGCAGCAGATGCTCAAGCGGGTTGTCCGTGAGGGAATGACCCGCTTTTACGAAGAAAATCTGGGCGCCTGTCATTTTGTGCCGCTGGTCGGCCACTATGGCTGGCGGGAAACGTCGGCGCGCTCATGCTGAAACGTCTGTACGACTGGATATTGCATTGGGCCTCCACACCCTATGGAGTACCGGCGCTGTTTGCCATGTCCTTCGCCGAGTCGTCCTTTTTCCCGGTTCCGCCGGATGTATTGTTGATGGCGCTGGCTTTGGGCCGCCCCAAACGTTCTTTGTACTACGCTTTTATCTGTTCCATCGCTTCGGTTTTGGGCGGAGTGCTGGGCTATTTTATCGGAGCCGCACTCTGGGATATAGTTTCGGCGTATTTTTTTTCCTATATCCCCGGTTTTACCCCGGAGCGCTTTGGTGCTGTTCAGGCGCTGTTTGAGAAGTACAATTTCTGGATAGTGTTTTTCGCCGGTTTTACGCCAATCCCCTACAAGGTGTTCACAATTGGCGCCGGTGTGTTTCACATTGCCTTTGCGCCATTTTTTGCGGCTTCTCTTGTGGGCCGGAGTTTGCGTTTTTTTGCCGTCGGTGGTTTGATATACTGTTTTGGCGCGCCGGTCCGGAGCTTTATTGACCGTTATCTGAACTGGCTGGCCTGGGCCCTGATGATTTTGCTGCTGGCCGGTTTCTGGCTGATAAAGGTTGTGATGTAGGGCAGGGTGGCGTAAAAGGTTTTTTGAAAAAGCAAAGAATATTTTCTCATCGTTTTTGGGCCCCGTAGCTCAGGCGGATAGAGCGACCGCCTCCTAAGCGGTAGGCCGCGCGTTCGAGTCGCGCCGGGGCCGCCAGATGTCACGGCAATGCCACCATGCTTGTATGGTGGCATTTTCTTATGAATCGTTCCTTGAGATGTGCCTGGCAGTTTTTCCAATTTCTCTTCTTTGAAGGAAAGGAAACCGCTTTGTCCACGCCCACATTCATTCTGGGAATTTCGGGTTTATATCACGATAGTGCTGCGGCTCTTCTGCGCGATGGTCGTCTTGTCGCCGCGGCTCAGGAAGAGCGTTTTACCCGCAAAAAGCACGATGCCGCCATGCCGGTTCATGCTATCGCCTCTTGTCTGCGCGAAGCCGGCATTGATGCCTCCCGGCTTTCCTACGTGGTTTTCTACGAAAAACCGCTGCAAAAATTTGATCGGCTCATAGAGACCGAACTGGCTTTCGCTCCTTGGGGGTTCCGGCAGTTTTTGATGGCAGCCCCCAAGTGGATCAGGGAAAGGTTGCATATCCCTCGTGAACTGGATCGTGCGCTTGGTACGCCGTTTACGGGCAAATACATCTTTACGGCGCATCACGAGTCGCACGCCGCCAGTGCCTTTTT
>JAEEGG010028833.1_pt1 | contig 10408 bp, 9 predicted proteins | sample 9134161 | NCBI WGS metagenome assembly JAEEGG01 (sample SAMN16246543, study PRJNA631951) | gut metagenome | biome: gut microbiome; feature: rumen; material: CR-attached | host: Bos | place: Iran: Karaj | collected 2018-10 | reverse complement strand
GTCCTTACAGGAAGAGACATTGACCGCTACAGAGACACGCACTTCTCTTCGGACATGTATCTGAAGTCTGCATGGCAGGACAAGTTTGACCTATGGCGTTTGAATAACTCTTTCTTGAAGGTTGGTGACAAAGAAAACCGTATATCGGACTTCATGACGATAGAGAGGCGAGAGGCTAAGAACTGCATTCCACGAGAAAATCAGGAATATGTGCTGCGTGTGGCCTTCAATATCTTGGGAAGCTATACCTACACCAGCCGTTACATTAAGCGCATAACAGAGGAGTTTAATCAGAAGATGCCCGTCGGTTACAAATGCCGTAATACTTCATACGGCTATTATCAGGACAAAGGCACACAGTACTGGTTATTAGGACTCATTATTATCATCATCTTCTTTGTGTGCAGCATCCTGTTTGAATCGCTCAGGCTACCGCTTGCCATCATATCTCTCATCCCTGTTTCCTTCATTGGCACATTCCTCACTTACTGGCTGTCGGGTGTGGAATTCGGAACGGGCGGCTTTGCCTCTATGGTCCTGCTGAGCGGTCTGACGGTAAATGCCGGTATCTATATTGTCTGTGAATACAGGAATCAGAAGGCAGCCTATCCTTCTGTAACGCCACTGAGAACATATATAAGAGCCTACAGCCACAAGATAACGGCGGTATTCCTGACCATCCTTTCTACAGTTCTTGGTCTTGTCCCGTTCTTTATCGACGGAGCAAAGGAGTCGTTTTGGTTCTCGTTTGCCGTTGGCTCTACCGGCGGTTTGCTGTTTTCTATCGTGGCATTGGTAGTTGTGATGCCGATATTCTTACGATTTAAAATACATTTAGATAAATAAATTAGATTATTACTTTGTTTAGTTTTAAATATGCAACAAAACGGATACTATAGAATGATGATAATTCCTTTGATGTATGATACTAATTGTAAGAATTTAAAATGGATATTTTATAATTGTCTTTAACCTATTTGTACACTAAAATGTTAAAAGGAAATGAAAGACAAAAAAAGTAGTAAAAAGTATTCAAAAAATTTGGGAAATACGCCAAAAATGCGTAACTTTGCAAAAAAGTTGGTAAAGAATAAACATTGTTTTAGAAGAGGACTTAACGCTATGGCTTACGATTTGCAATCGTTCCTTTCTTACAAACAGAGATTGGAAACTTGTGACACAGAGAATTCCACAGAAGTGATTTACAATGACAGTATTGTTCATGCTGCAATGGTTTATAATCAATTGTTTCAAAGAGCAACAAGGAGCGAAAACAAGACTGTAAATATGTTCTGTGGCAGTTTGTCAATATTGCGTGATAGCACAGAAAAAAAAATAGCCGAAGAAAGAGAAAAGATTCGTCCAAAAGAAGGAACTTCGGATTGGGCAGAATGGGAGAATTTCCAGCCATTTTATGATGTAAAAAATGCAGTGAAGGATTTTTTCGAAAAAGGGGGGAAGTTGAACGTCGTCCTCGAAAATCGGGGAAAAAGTATAGAATGGGAGCAAATGTATCCCCTTCTTAAAGATGCCTATGACAAAGGTAAGTTATATATTGGTGGCTTGCCAATAAAAATAGGCTTAGATCATTTTACCATAGTTGACAATGCATATCGTTGTGAAAATTCTGATGAGAGAAAAACGGCAATTTGTTGTTTCAACGACAAGCAAGTGCCAGATGTTCTTATGAAGTCATTCGAGCTTTTGAAACGGATGGCGGTACCTTTTGCATTTGAAAAAACATGTTAAAGATTCTTTTCTTTGCGTCATCTCCGGAAATACTGGGGGACACACAAACTATTATTGGCATATTTGTGACACTCATAGTGTTGTGCTTGTTTAATTCATATAAGCAGAAAGAAGCATCAAGAAATAATAACAACTTCATTCATCAGCTTTTTGATGATTTTTGTTATGGTCTTTCTAAAGCCAACGCATCGTATATTAGTCAGTTAGGTGAAAAACTTGCAGAGAGGAATTTACCAGAATCTGATGATGAATCTTTTTGGAAAAAAATGGCGGAGGGGACAAATGGTGGAACAGAGTTGTTAAAGAATCGTTCAGAAGCGAAACTTATACCCCAGCAATTTTTCCAAGAAGCACAGGGGAGAATTAATTCTGCAGAAGAGTTATTGGAGGGAGTGCGCTCTCGTCAGGAAGATACATATGTAGAATTATTTATTTTTGTTATATCCTCATTGGTTTTAGTCGTTGATGGGATGCATATTTCTATGGGAATAGGTACGATATTTGTTTTATTCTTGTCAGGTCTTTCCCTTCTGTATACAACAGGGTTATGGATTATATATTATACTAACTTGCCTATTAGTCGTGCAATTGAGAACAAAAATAATCATGTTATTAGGAGGAGAATGGAATTTCTTTTGATTCTTCTTTCTCTCTCTTCATTGTGGCTGTTTTCTTTAGGGCTTGTTCCTAGACCATGGATGTCTTATTTCATATTTCTGTTACTTACAGGGATTGCTTTTACTTTTTTTATGTGGCGTCGCTGGGGAACATTATTGACAGAGAAATATAACAAGCATCAAGTTATACGTCATTTAATTTATATTATTTTATCGTCGAGCCTTTTAACAGGTTTGTTTGTCTTTGTGCAATCTTCAGATTGGGCCTATACATTATTTGGAGGTAAAAATCAGGATTATTTCCAAAATTGGAACACAGTGATTGCTTCAATTCAAGATGTCCGTGTTATGCGTATATTGTTCCTTTTATATGTTGCAGTATGGGGTATTTTCACACCCATTTTTGGTGGTTTCATTTTAAGTCATTTTTATGCATATAATGTAAAAAGAGATGTGAGGAATCGTTTTATTGCAGCAGTTGAGAAATCCGATAAGACACAAGAAGAATATAAGAGGATTGTTAAAAAAATAAAAAATGAATATTTAAAGAACGGAAAAAGTGCATGATTTATCTAACGTTATAAATGTATATTTTTTATGTTAAAAATTCTTCGGAGGTTATAACTCGAAGTTATGTATTTATACTGTTTACCTTTTGTAGAGTAAGTAAAAATAATCACATAACCCCGTTTATTATCGCTGCAATATACTGCGACTGCGGGAACTTCTCACAGCCTATGAACAGCGTATCGAAGGCATCTGTGCCGTCGGTACGGTGTTCAAGCAAATCCTCTTCCGATTCAGCCAGCTTCTCGCCCCCTTTGTCCTTGTGGAAGCCATTGCGCCCACGTGTGACACCAGCAGCCTGAATAGCGAGAATCAAGTCATCGTTATTCTGGCGATTAAAGAACGGCATGAGCCGCTGCTTGCCTTGGAAAGCCTGGTTGATTAGCAGATACTTCTCATCATATCGCATTGGATTACTAAGATAGATATTATTGTCAGTCCATCCATGCCGTTCAAACTCAGGGATAATCACCCAACGAAAATTCTATCCATTTAATATATGGTATGAGCCGGGACTGTTTTTGTTCTGATTCTTATGCAACTTCAAATAAAAGGATAATTTATAAATGAGAACTGATAGTTTAAACAGGTACTTTATTTACATTCCCTTTTCAAATTAAAAATGAGTATAGTTTAATGTCAACCATATATGACACGAAGAAATAGTATCGAGTATACAAATGATTATAAGATTGTCATCATTGCAGCCCTTAATCTTATTTCGAATTTCTTCAAATACAAAAGCAAATACCACTATTTATTATTCTTAATAAATGTGCTGATTTGTCTTATTTTATTATTCGTGCTTGGATATAATGAAACACTACCCTAGATTTACACGTATTATGATTTGCAAAATTCTGTTTCTGTGTGTTTCTCGATGTGTTTCTGTAAATACATGTCAAAATTATTTTTATTTATGGTGCAATGTGCTGTAAATCAATTGTATGTAAGCCTTTTGAAAGGATATGTGTGTGAATTTTTCATGATTTGGTAACACAAAGAAACAATTATTTTCTTTGAAGTTTATGTTTTTTCTGTATTTTTGCATCAGATTCTATTATAAATTTGAGATTTTATAGAATGAAAACATAATTTTAGAATTAAACTCATGCGTATAGTACAAACTTTATGGACAGCAGGACGTAATCCTTTGGAGTACAGTTTTGGATGGTTACGTCCAGAGTATAACCTTATGTCATGGGCATTAAGTTGCCTATGTCTGAGAAAGTACTACGATGAGGTTGCACTATACACTGATGAAGAGGGGAAGCATGTGCTCATTGACCTGCTTCATCTTCCCTACACAGAAGTCAATGTCGTCTATGACGAGAAGCTATGCTTGCCGCAACATTGGGCTTATTCAAAAATAAAAACCTATTCTATACAGACTATACCATTCTTGCATGTGGATGGCGACATATTCCTAACTGAGCCAATATCCGAGGAAGTTATCAATGCACCGCTGATTTCGCAAAACAGGGAAATAGGCACAGCCTATTACAAAAGAATGATGGATAGAATCCTCCAAGAACCAGCTTTAAAACTTCCCAAATACATTGAAGATGGGTTGAAGGAAGAGTCTATTGCTTCTTATAACATGGGTATCTTCGGCGGTAGAGACTTGAACTTCATTCATCAGTTCTGCTATGAAGCTTTTAGCTTTATAGAAAAGAATAGTATGAACGATTATACCTGTAGACAATCTTTCATTGACTGCAATGTGTTTTTTGAGCAGGTTATCTTTGGCGTAATGACAGACCTTCATAAGAAAGAAGTCGCTAGTGTCATAGGCAGAGCAATCTGTGATGAAGGCTATACAAGGCAAGAGTTCTGTAATTTTAAGAGATTTGGAGAAAACAAGTTGTTACATTTGTTGGGAGGACATAAGAGGAATAAAAATATTACTTATTCTTTGGAAAAGTTCATGCTTACTAATTATCCTAAATTAGTGGAAGAAATAATAACCTTGGTAAATAAAAGAAACAAGTATAATTGCCTTTCGTGTAGTCGAGCACAAATAAACAATATCATATACCAAATTGTTCCTGGATTTGAAGATTTTATTGAAAAGAAACTTGCTTCGGATATGCAGGCAAGCGATGATGTCTTGTTAAACGAAGAAAAATACAAAATAGCGACACTTCCATTTTATGAAGAACAGAAAGGACAAAATTCTTTCGTGGAGCGTACTATAGGTCTATCCATATACGAGCTTCCTGATGGCATATTGGAAACTGATATGGAGAAGTTGAAAAAACTTTTAGAGTGTGAGTGTCATTTTCCACTCAGTCATATAGCTGTTTATCCATCTTTACGACAAGACTTCTTAGAAGTCGTTCCGTTAGAACAAACAGGTTTTAATACTCTTATGGGTATTGGAGATGAAGTGATGACAATAAGTGAACTTAATGCTCGAATTTTGAGGGATAATTGTCGTATAGATGGAACTGTGTCGGAGCCTTTACTGAAATTTGCAATGCAACATATAAAATATCTGATTAATACAGGTATACTAAAAATAACTGAGAGTAGTAAATAACATTTTCATTATCAAAAAAAACATTATTATGGCAAACGAAAAAGGAACTTATTCAAACCCTTACACTTACGGAGAGTTTGAAGTTTTACTCAATGAAGGACACTGGTATGGAGGTCATGTCATTTATGAAGGAGTTACCTATTATTACAATCATGAAGGAATACGGGGCAGTGATGGCTGCGATGGTTGCAATGGGTGCGGTGAAGGCTGCGGTGAAGGCTGCGGTGAAGGCTGTGGCGAAGGCTGTGGCTGCGGTTGTGGTGAAGGCTGTGGCTGCGGTTATGGTTGTGGTATAGCAAGTGGCTCAGAATTATATCAAATTTGTGTTGATGATCCTATGTTTGCTCTTAGTACAATTGTTAGAATTACATGGGGATCTGGAACATTTTTACATGGAAGTGAACCTTCCTTAGAAGTGGAATATGTCTCAGGCACTAATTTTTCATTTGTGTTTTCTTGGGAAAATGCCTACAGGGTACATATATATTCTGAAAGTACAGCACCTTATCATTTCTTTTATAATATTCCTCACCATTATTATAGATAGAATAAAATGGGACTATTTTGAGAAAATTTTTAAAAAGAATATGAGGCGTTTTGCATGTTTAAAGGCCATGCTGCTCCTTGCTCTGTGTCCTGTGCTTGGACAAGCACAAATGAGCATATTGCCGCTAGAGATGGTGTTCGTCCATATGGATAATACCTGCTATTTTCTGGGTGATACGCTTTTCTACAAAGCCTACGTCCAAAGGAGCGATACTGGCAAGCCGACGAACCTGAGCGAGGTGCTTTATGTGGAGTTGCTCAATCAGGACGGCTACCTCGTTGAAAGGCAAGTGCTGAGATTGAAAGGCGGTCAGGCGAATAGCAGTATCTGTCTGGAGGACACGCTCTATGCCGGCTTCTATGAATTGAGGGCTTATACGCGCTGGCAACTCAATTTTGGTAGGACGGAGCATCCACATGACAAGTATATGAACCGTTGGTTTCTGAAGAAGGAGTATGCGAAGGAGTACTTTGTGGATTATGATAAACTCTACAGTCGTGTCTTCCCCGTTTACGACAAACCTCAAGAGCCAGGCGAGTACTATCGGGATATGACTGTCCGTCCTCTTCGCAGAGACTATGCTCCGGAGAAGACTTCCAAGAAGCCTACCGTTTCCTTGTTCCCGGAAGGCGGCAACTTGATAAGCGGAACCAGCCAGAGAGTGGCGTTCGAGGTGAAAGATGGCGAAGGCAAGTATGTGGATGGCAAACTCTTCGTGCTGAACGAGAAAGGCGATACCATTTCTTCTGCCAGAACCGAGAACAGAGGCAGAGGATGCCTCGAACTCAATATACGAAAGGACGATAAGTACAAGGCTTTCTTTGAAGACAGGGAAGGTGAGCAGTCAAAAGTTTCTCTTCCCGACATACTCTTAACGGGAGCCGCTATGAAGGTTGCGCAGGATGCCTCTTCCATCAAGGCTGACATCAACATACAAGGTATAGAAAGAGACTCCATCCTGCTTCTTGTGACAACCTGCGGAAAGCCAAGGATGAGGATTCCTTTCGAAGGTAATGCCATTACGGTTAGCAAGGACTCTCTGCCCGCAGGAGTCGCCCAATTGACATTAGTAAAACAGGGAGACATTCTGGCGGACAGACTTGTCTTCGTGCATAAACCAGAACAGCAGGAAGCCCCTCTACAAATACTCGGACTGAAAGAAAACTATGAGCCTCTGGAGCAAGTCTCTTTGAAAGTACAAGGAAAAGCTAGCACCTCTCTCTCCGTTTCTGTGAGGGACAATGTTTCGAGCGACCTCGTCTACGATAACGGCAATATCATGACCGAGATGCTCTTGTCCAGCCACATAAAAGGCTTCGTAGAGAATCCGGGCTACTACTTCGAGGCAGATGATTCGGAGCACCAAAGGCACCTGGATCTCTTGCTTATGGTGCAGGGTTGGCGGCGGTTCGATATCAAACAGCCTGAGATTGTAGAGCCTTACGAGAAGTCGCAAATGATAGTGGGCGAAATCAACAAATACACGCCTTTAGACCAGGAAGACGGTTTTATTCTTGTAGGAACGATACAGCAGGAAGACACTTACATGCGTCATGGGTATGGCGGACCGATTCCTGTTCGAGGCACAGGTGCGGGAAATGTGCAAGGTTTTTTGTTTGCTTCAACGGACGAGTCCCCCTTGCCTCTCTGGTACACGGAATTTGAACGTGATTCCACCTTTGTAATAGACAAACCCCTCCAGACATATGACTATGAATCTCTGAGCAGTCCAATGCGGAAAACACGTCTCCATGCAGAATATGTTCAACCAGGAGCGACTCCTGTCTATGGGGATTTGACTATCGGGGAAGATGGCAAGTTTTCCATTCAAGCTCCCCATTTTGGAGGATATTGTCTCATGCATCTTGCCGCAGCAAATCCTGAGGATGTAAACAAAGATGAAAAGAATGGTAAGGGGAAAAAGGGTAAAGTGGTTCATCATCAATGGCTTTTGCCAAATTCGGGTGAATATGCGAACTATAGTATTAGAGTCCATAGATGCTACCCTCATTTCGTCAAACCTTATGAATACTACCAGCAGCAGTTCCTTGCAGGGGAAGAAGACGAAAATAATGTCGGAACAGTTAAAACGGGAGATGTGACAACACTTCAAGAGGTAAAGATAAAAGCAAGAAGACGAATCCTGCGCAAACTGAATCTGGGAAAACCTGCTCTTGTATTGGATGCTTATGATGCTTTTAACCAAATTGTAGATGCTGGACTGACGTGCGCATACTTTGCTGGCTCCATGTCATTCAGCAATACCCTATCTCGGCTGCTTATTGGTGATATGGGGCTGGATCGGACGTATCCAATGGAAAGGAGATGGGATGGAAGAAACATATCTGTCAGCAGTATACAGTTAAAAGAGGAACAACTCAAATACAATCATCTGGAGAACTTGAATAAAGTGTATGTCTATACGGACTATTCTCCTCGCATGGAAGGAAACTCCCAATTTAGTGGAACAGACCAACCTTCAGTTACCATTGATCTACATCGTTTCCTTGACGATTCGAAACGCGTAACCTATCGAGACCGTTTCATAGTATTGGACGGTTATGCCACCTCTGCCGACTTCTATCATCCTGACTACAGCAAGCACAAACTACCAGAAGGACAGAAAGACTACCGCCGCACACTCTACTGGAACCCCGACCTGAAGTTGGATGCCAACGGCGAGGCCAATATCACCTTCTACAATAACTCACGCCAGACAACCCTTTCCGTCGAAGCCGAAGGCCAAGCCCCAGACGGAACTTTACTTTGGGCAAAATGAAGCAAACCATCATCACCGCGAAGCTCGCCTTCGTAGCATTGTGAGGTTATGCACAAGTGAAGTGCCGTTGTTTGTAATTGCAAGACGAAAATCATCAAATGCAACCCAAAATTGTGCATTTGCGAAAAAAAAGTAGTTAAGATGTCCTTCCAGTACAGGAAAATGTGTATCTTTGCACCAAAAGTCGGCGGGAAAATGTGTGTATAGCAACAAAAAGTCGTCCATAAAATGTGTTTTTATGTTTAAACGTAAGATTGATAGTGTACTCCAATCATGGTTAGATGATACCACTCACAAGCCTCTTGTTGTGAAAGGAGTCCGCCAGTGTGGCAAAACCAGCAGTGTAATGGATTTTGCCAACAGGCATTTTAAGAATGTGGTATATCTAGATTTCCGTGAACACCCGGACTACAAAAAGTTTTTCACACCGAATCTGGAGGTGGATGCTATCATTATGCGCATCACTGCGGCTATGCCTAATGTTGAGATAGAAGCGGGTGAAACCTGTTTCATCTTTGATGAAATACAAGATTGTCCGAAAGCAAGAGGTTCTCTGAAATATTTCCACCAAGACGGCAGGTATGAAGTGATGTGTACAGGCTCCTTGCTGGGCGTAAACGGCTACAAGTCTTCGGAAGAGAAAAAAGAAGAAGAGGAAGCATCCATACCTGTGGGATTTGAGGATATTGTCGAAATGTATCCGATGGACTTCGAGGAATGGTTGTGGGCCAATGGTATAAGAAGTATACACTTTGAATATCTGGAGAAATGCCTAAACAAAGAAACGCCTGTTGAAGAAGCGCTTCACGACCGTTTCCGCGAACTGCTCCATCAGTATATTGTTGTAGGTGGTATGCCCGAGGTGGTAACCACCTTCATGGAAACTAAACAGATAGGCAAAGTTCTTTTGGTACAGCGTCGTATTGTAGATGAGTATAAGGCGGACATGGTGAAATATGCACTTGCAGGTGATAAATCTCGAATCAGAGAATGCTTCGAGTCGATACCTGCTCAATTAGCTCGAGAATATAAGAAGTTCAGCTATACCGTAGTTCGTCCAGGAGGTCGTGGGCGCGACTATGCCGGAAGTCTCCAATGGATAGAGGATGCCGGTATTATACGCAGATGCTATAATACGGAAATTACAGAACTACCGCTTGACGGACACCGAATCCAAAGTGAGTTCAAGGTGTACATGTCTGATATCGGCTTGCTCATTTCCATGCTGGAAGAAGGCACACAGTCAAGCATTCTGCAAGGTGACTTGCTCAGCTATCATGGTGCAATAAAAGAGAACCTTTTGGCTGACATCTTTGGCAAGATGGGACGAAAATTGTATTACTTTCACAAAGATGGTGGATTGGAACTTGATTTCCTCATGCGCTATATGGGTAAATGCACACCCGTAGAATGCAAGGCCACCACAGGCAATGCAAAGTCTATGCGTACAGTTTTGAAGCACCCGGAAAAGTACCATGTGGAAAATGCATTGAAATTGGGCGATTACAACGTAGGAAGGAAGGATCAACTGCTGACCCTTCCCTTGTATATGGCTTTTTTGCTGACAGAGGTTTAGATAAATAATATCGGCTGATAGTCAATTTGCT
>JAEEGG010028821.1_pt1 | contig 10412 bp, 9 predicted proteins | sample 9134161 | NCBI WGS metagenome assembly JAEEGG01 (sample SAMN16246543, study PRJNA631951) | gut metagenome | biome: gut microbiome; feature: rumen; material: CR-attached | host: Bos | place: Iran: Karaj | collected 2018-10 | reverse complement strand
GTTTGCATTATTGTCGCGAAAGGGTATAAGAACGCCCCGCCGCTTTTTCAGAAGCGGCGGGGCGTTCTTGTGTGTCTTCTTAATTTTTTACTGCGCCGCCGGCGTGAACATCCCGTTCAGCGCCTTTTCAAGGTCGGCCATGGCAGCGCCGTAGGCGGCCCAGTCGCTGGTCTTCAGGGCGGCCTGCGAGCGGTCCCAAGCGGACTTGGCGTCGCGGGCGAGCGCCTGGATGGCGCTGTCGCTGGCGGCGGCCGCGGGCGGAACGGTCGGGATCAGCTCGGGAGCGCCGGGCTTCGGGGGCTGCGCGCCCTGTTCCTCGGGCTTCCATCTCAGCAGCTTTTCGAGCGCGCCTTCAAACGTCTCGTCCCAGACGACGTGGCCGTTGCTGGAGAGGATGACGCGCTTCAGCTCGGGCAGGTCGCTCTGGCTGGCTTTGAGGTAAAGCGGACGCACGTAGAGCAGCGAGTTGTTGACGGGGACGACGAGCAGATGTCCCATGATCACGTCGCTGCCGCGCTGCGACCACAGCGAGAGCTGGGCGCTGATCTCCGGCGTCTGATTGATGAGGGCGCTGATCTGATTGGGACCGTAGATGAGCGTCTGCTTGGGGAAGCGGTAGAGCACGAGCTTGCCGTAGTGGTCGCCGTCGCAGCGTCCGGCCATCCACGAGATCATGTTGTCGCGGCCGACGGGCGTGTAGGGCGTCATCATCAGGAACTCCGGCTGCGTTTCGCCGATCAGCTTGTTGATGACGTAGTACGACGACAGTGTGCCTTCGCTCTCCTCGCCTTTCAGCGTGTTCCACACGTCTTCCTTGTTGTAGAACGTGTTGGGATCGGCCATGTGGTAGGTGCGGTAGATGTCGGCCTGCACGGCGAAGAGGTCTCGGGCGTAGCGCAGATGGGACTTGAGCTCGGCGCTCATCTCGCTCGCGGGGCTGAACAGGGCGGGGAAGATGCCGCGCCAGCAGCGCACGATCGGGTCGCTCTCGTCGACGACGTAGAACTTCATGTGGCCGTCGTAGGCGTCCACGGTGCACTTGACGCTGTTGCGGATGTAGTTGACGCCGCCTGTCAGGCGTCCGCGGCGATAGCGCTGGCCGACGGGCTCGGAGTACGGATACAGACTCGACGTGGTGTAGGCGTCGACGATCCAGACAATACGTCCGCCGATGACGGCGATGTACGGGTCGGAGTCATAGGTCAGGAACGGCGCGGCGCGGTTGAGGCGGGCGCGGATGTTGCGCTCGTAGATGACGCGGCTCTCGGGCGTGAACACGTCGGAGAAGAGGATCTTGCTGTCGCCGAACGCGAGCGTGTAGACGAGCCGGCGCCACAGCGAGCCGATGGGCACGCCGCCGTCGCCCTCGTAGGTGCTGCGGGCGTTGGATTCGCCCATGGGGTAGTCGAACTCTTTGGCGTGCGTCTTGACGAACGCGTAGCTCATCGGGTTCTCGCCGAAGTAGATCTGCGGACGGCTGATGGGCAGGTCGATGGTGCTGACCGGCGGCAGGTCCTTGATCCAGAGGTTGGGCTGGCCGTTCTGGCCCACTTCGCGCGCGCCGTTCATGACGATGCCGTAGCCGTGGGTGAACTCAAGGTGCGTGTTGACCCAGGTGCGGTTCTGCATCCCGCTCAGGTCGAGTTCGCGCGGGGCGAGCATGACCTGGCGCATCTTGCCGTTGATGATGTAGCGGTCGATGTCGATGGCGTGGAAGTCGTAGTAGCTGCGGATCTCCTGCAGCTGTTTGTAGCTGCGCAGCAGGGCGCGGTAGTCCCACAGGCGCACGTTGTCGACCGTCTCGGGGTCGGCCTTCACGTCTTCGATCGTCACGCCGGCGTCGGGCGTGATCTCGCTGGTCTCGATCCTGTCCATGCCGTAGGCGTGGAGCGTGGCTTTGATGTTGTTGCTGATGTACTGCTTTTCCTTCTCAAACTCGTTGGGCACGACGATGTAGCGCTGCACGAGCTCGGGATAGAAACCGCGCAGCAGCACGTTGGCCGCAACGAACACGCCGACGATGATCGCAATGAACTTCCAGCTCTTGTTGGAGCGGATCGCGAACAGCAGCAGCCCCGCGGCGGCGAAGGCCAGCACGGCCAGCACGTTGAGGGCCAGCAGCGTGGCGTGGATATCGGTGTAGCCGGGGCCAAAGACGACGCCGTTGGGATTGTACAGCAGCAGATAGCGCTGGAGCACGTAGGAGAATCCCCACACGACCGTCAGCACCGAAGCGAGCATGAGCATGTGCGTGAGCGGCGGTCGCGGCAGGTCGAAGCGGTTGTCGCGCGCCTGCGAGAAGATCAGGAAGGCGTAAAGCGCGCCGCAGACGAAGATGACGTTGAAGAGCAGGCCGCTGATCCAGCCCTGGAGGAAGTTCCAGAACGGCATGGAGAACATGTAGAATCCCACGTCGTTGCCGAAGATGGCGTCTTTTACGCCGAACGCGCCGCCGTGCAGGTACTGCAGCACCATCTGCCACTGATCCATCGAATCGGTTCCAGCGGACAGCGCCATGAACGCGGCCAGCGCCAGCGGGATCCAGCGCGCGAGGCGGTGATTCAGGACCATGCCGAACAGGCCGTCTCTGCCGCCCGGCAGGTCGCGCGCGACGCCGAGGGCGATCTTCAGATTGGGGTAGACGAGCAGAAACGCGAGGACGGAAAAGACAAGCAGCAGCGCCCACTGAGGCAGCAGACGCGTCCAGAAGACCGAGGCGATCTTTTCCGATTCGTACCAGTAATAATCGGCCAAAAAGTTTGCGATCGTCGGCAGGCCGATCACCACGATCAGCAGCAGCGCAAGCAGAAGCAGCGTCTTTTTGCTGAACGGCAGCTTGAGATCGCGGAGCGAAGGGCGCGCCTCCTGCGGTTCGGGATCTGGATCCTCGGCGCCGCCGCCCCCGAAGGGGAATCCGCCGAACGGGAAGCCCCTGAACGGGCCGTTTGGATTGTTCCAGTCGTTGAATGTCATTATGAGCCTCCTTTAACGTTGATGATAATCAATCAAAACTGTTTCATGTGAAACAGACGAAACGATCACTTTTTCACCGGCACGCCCGGATTTCCGGGTCCCTGCGGCGTACGTGTTCTCTCATACTTGATGCCGCCGGCAAGCGGGCGCGGCGGGATGCGCGAGGCGACGCGGCAGACGCCGTCGGTCAGTTCGATCTTGGTCAGGTACAGCGGCAGATTGTACTTGCTCATGTCCAAAAACGGCTGGATGCGTTCGAGGGCTTTCTTCATCATGCCCTTGGACATTTTCTTGTCGTTCACCTTCAGCTCAACGTCCTCCAGCCACAGGGCCGTGCCGCGGCCGACGATGCGACACGACAGCTCCAGCTTGACCTTGACGCGCATGATCTTGAGGTTGGCGTTGTACCAGCCGACGGCGTAGATGCGGTCATTCCGCATATCCACGCTGATGCGCTCCCATTCTTTGTCGTGGCCGAACAGGCGGTCGTGCAGGAAGGCGTTCACGTCCTCTTCGGTGAAGATGCCCTCGGCATGGCAGGCCAGCATCGATTCCACGTAGGGATGCTCCATCTTTTTCCACTTCGCCGGCGGCGTGATGACCGCGTCGAAGCAGTCCATTTTCAGCGAGCGGATGTTCATGCCGCGCACGTTGGCGTTTGTGCATTCCAGGTACGCCCAGGGGATCTCGCCCTTTTCGGTGGGCGGAGACTGCAGATGCAGCTCGGCCTTTTCGGGGTCCATTTTCCTCAGGAAGAAGTTGAACAGTTCCTGACCGAAGTCGGCCGCGTGAGCGCCGGAAGCAGTCAGGAAGACTACGAGGAGAAGGACGCTCAGTTTTTTGATTTTCACGGGTGGATTCTCCTTTGAGACAAAAATCAGATCAGCAGTGACAGGCCGGAGACGATGATGAGGATCATCACGGCGCGGCGGAACAACGCCTCGTTGACGCGCGAAGCGACGCGCGCGCCCAACCATGTGCCGGCGAGCACGAACGGCAGGAGCGTTCCCAGTCCTTTGAAATAATTCGCCGTATACGCGCCGCGCAGCCCGAAAGCGATGGCCGACATCACGTTCTGCGCCGTAAGGTAGGCCGACACCGACGAGCGAAAAATGTGTTTCGGCGTGCTGCCAGCCGTGAGGAAGATCGCCACGGGCGGCGCGCCGAGCGAGATGCTGCCCGACAGGATGCCGCTTGCGAAGCCGACGGCCATGCGCGGGAGGAAGCCTTCGGCCGCGCACTTCCAGCCCGACCACAGCACCACGCCCGAAAGGGCGACGAACACGCCGAAGCATGTTTTGAAAATGTTCGCGGGGATGATGTGCGGCAGGTACGTGCCCAGCCAGATGCCGAACGGCGAGCCGATCAGGAGCGGAGCGATGATGCTCCAGTCGGCGTTCCTGCGCAGCTTCAAAAAAAGCGAAACGTTCATGCACACCGCCAGTCCCACATTGACGGGCGCCATCAGCTGAGGGCCGAGCGCCCGCAGCGTGATCGAGGCGGAAAGCAGGCCCATGCCGAAACCGACGATGCCCTGAACGACCGCGCCGCCGAACACGGCCGCACAGGCCAGCGCCATCGGCCAGGATAAGATCATGCGGAAAGAGCCGCGCGTTTGTCGGCGATGATCTTCATCATGTCACGGAACGACTGCGCAAACGCCTCAAGCCCGTCGGCCAGCAGTTTGGCGTTGACGGCGGCGAGATCAACGCCGGCCCCCGGCAGCGCTGCCAGGACTTTCTCAAAACCGGGCACATCGACGGTGCGGGCCGGATTGCCGGCGGCCATGAACGCCTCCAGCGCCGCGGGCGGCAGCGTGTTGACCGTGTCGGGGCCGATCAGGGAATCGGTATAGAGCGTCGGCGAGTAGGCCTTGTTCTTCACGCCGGTGCTGGCCCAGAGCGGACGCTGAAGTCTGGCGCCCTTCGCCGCCAGTGCCTTCCATTCGTCGGAGCCGAACAGCGCCTCGAATTTGGCGTATACGGCGCGGGCGTTAGCGATCGCCGCCTTGCCGGCCAGCTCGGGAGCCCTGGCCGCGAGTTCAGGATCGACGGCCGTATCGATACGGCTGACGAACACCGAGGCCACCGAGGCCACGTCGAGCGATTCTCCCTTTGCGGCACGGCGCGCGATGCCGCGGATGTAGGCATGGGCGACGGCCTCGTACTGTTCAAGCGAGAAGATCAGCGTCGAGTTGACGTTGATGCCTGCGGCGATCACTTCTTCAAGCGCCTTTGCCCCGGCTTCCGTGGCGGGGATCTTGATCATCGCGTTGGGACAGCCCAGCTTGGCCCACAGGCGCTTGGCCTCGCTCACCGTCGTCTCAAGATCGTCAGCGATCAACGGGTTCACTTCCAGGCTGACAAAGCCGTCGCCGTGCGCGCTCTCGTCCCACAGCGGACGGAATATCGCGCAGGCCTCGCGGACCTCGTTCGACGTCAGCTCATCGTAAATCTCCATGTCGGTCTTGCCGGCGGCGATCAGCGCTTTCATGTCGTCGTCGTACACGCCCGCCGACGACAGCGCCTTCTGAAGGATGGCGGGATTCGTCGTCACACCGCGGACGCCGGCGTCCATCAGCCGTTTCAGATCGCCGCCGCGGATCGCTGCGCGCGAGATCGAATCGTACCAGATGCTCTGACCGAGTTCATGGGCTTTGACAAGATTTGCGTTCATCTTAAACAGACTCCTTTATGAATGAGAATTATATTTCTATCATCTTTGACAAGTGCTGTCGTCCTTCAGGCTCACAGCAGCAGTGACAGACCGGAGACGAAGATCAGCACGATCACCACGGCGCGGAACTTTTCCTCCGGCACGCGCGTTCCCAGACGCACACCGCAGGCCGTGCCCAGCACGAGCGACGGCAGCAGCCAGAGCAGCAGGCGGACAAAGCGCGCGTCCAGCGCGCCGTGCGCGCCGAACGTGAACAGCGTCACCGTGTTCAGCAGCAGAAAGTACAGCGCCGTCGAGGAACGGAACGTGTTTTTCGGCACGCCGCCGGCGGTCATGAAGATGGCGATCGGCGGGCCGGAAAGCGAGATGCTCGCGCCCAAAGCGCAGCTCAGCGCTCCCACGGCAAAACGCGGCAGCAGCCCGCGCAGCGAAACGCGCCATCCCTTCCAGATCGCCAGACCGGAAAGGCAGATCAGCAGCCCCACGGCGATCTGAAAGATCCGCGGCGGCACAAGGCTGGGGATGTAGACGCCAAGCTGCGTGCCGACACAGGCGCCGAGCAGGAAGACCGCGATCACGCGCAGATCGGCGTCGCGCCAGAGTTTGAAGAAGATCTGGACGTTCATTACCCATGCCAGCGCTGTCATCAGCGGCACCACCGTCTCCGTGGGAAGCACGCGCAGCAGTACGGGCAGCGCGATCAGTCCCATGCCGAACCCGGCGACGCCCTGCAAAGCGCCTCCGACAAAGAGCACAGCGGCCGAAGCGGCCAGCGCGAGGATCCCGACAGGTAGACTCATGCGCGTCCTTCTCCTCCGGCCGGCCCCGACGAACGGAACAGCAACAGGCTGGCCAGCGTCTCGTCGAAGTTGTCAAACGGCCCTTTTCTCACCGCCACAGCGCCCATCAGTGGTCCACTCAGGCCCCAGCGCTCGCCCGTGTCGGCGTTCCATTTCACCCACCACCAGTTTCCGCCCGGCAATTTGTAGGCGCAAAAGCCTTCGGCCAAGCGCACCAGGTCTTCGGTGATCTGTTCGGGATCGACTCCGTCGGCGGAAAGGTTTTCTCTTTCGCCGGCCGCGCCGGGAGTGTCCGCATCCTGCGCTTTGCCGCACAGCGACTCGCCCAGCACCGTTAAAAGCCGCCCGGCCGCCTCGCGCGTCACGCCCGAATCGATCTTCACCGTCACGTTGCCGCCCTGCGCCCGCAGCACGTAGACGCAGTCGTCCTCATACGGCGGCGCCGCGCCCGCGGCAAGTTCGCGCGTTACGTCAAAAAGCGCCATGCGCTTCACCCCTTTATGAAACAATCATCCAGTTTCAATTATATCCCGTCACGCCCAAAATTGATATATTTATTTTCGCTGCGATTTTTCGCGCAAAAGATGTTTCACGGGGAACGAACGGCATGTTTTTGCAAAAACGCGCGCTTTTGTGATAAGATTCTGCCATTCCCGAACGAAAGGACATCTTCCGCAAATGCCGCTCGACGCCGTACTTTTTGATTTCGACATGACGCTCATCGACACCAGCGTCGCGCTGCTCCACAACGTCAACATGATCGCCGACGCGTTCGGCCGGCCCCGCTGTTCGCGCGAAAAGCTGCTGGAAGCGATCGGCTTCAACACGCGCGATTTCTGGACGTTCCTGCTCGGCGACGACCGTCCCGAGTACGGCGCGTTTTATGTGAAGCACTGCGTTCCGACGGAAGCCGGACGCATGTTTCCGGCAAACGGCGCTCTCGAGTGTCTTTCCGCCCTGCGCGGTACGGGCGTGAAGGTCGGCTGCGCTTCCAACCGCATCGGTCCCCTGCGCGTGATCCGCGTCATGAATCTGGAAAACGATCTCGACTGCGTCGTCGGCGCGGACGACGTAGCGCGTGCCAAGCCCGCGCCCGACGTGCTCCTGAAAGCGGCAGAGCGGCTGGGCGCGGCTCCGGAAAGGACGATCTACGCGGGCGACACGCCCATCGACGCGCAGGCCGCAAAGGCCGCGGGCATGAAATGCGTCTGTGTGACGACGAGCAACGCGCGCGAAACGCTCGAACGGAGCGGCGCCTGGCGCGTGATCCCCGATCTGACGTCTTTCGTGCCGCTGCTGCGCGAGGAAAAACTGCTGTGACGCAAAACGGGCCGCCTCATCCTGAACTGATGAGACGGCCCGTTTTATAGGTCCGTATAAATTTACACAAAGCTCACGCTGTCGCTGCCAAGGATGCGGTCAAGCGAGCCGCACGCGGAAAACGGCACGTACTTGCCCGACACGGCACCGGCCGCAAAGGCCGTAACGTGGATGGTCCAGTCGATGCCCTCGCCCTTGATGCGGATGACGTGCTCGTTTGTGTTCACCGACGGGTCTGATATGATGCGCGATTTTGTTCTGTCAAAGCCGATGCCGGCCAGTGACAGTGCGGCATGGACGTTTACATTACGAGGATACAGGCCCGTAGCTTCGCGCGCGGTCCCGTCGAAGACGACAGTGTACTCGGTGTCCGTGCGGCCGAGGCTCTTCGGGTTTTTGATCGTCTCGATCGACACTTCGTCGATGATCGTGTGTCCGTCAAACACTCCGTCGAGCCCGAGGATCGCGCCGTGAGGCAGGTACAGCGTGTGTCCGCTCTCTGCCGCCTGAGCCTTTGCCGCCGCCAGCAGCTCGTCGTCACGGAACGCAGTCATCGAGAAGGGCATGAAGCTCGCTTCCTTCAGGACGTTCACGGCATTGGCGGCGACCACTTCGGCTGTGGCACATTCGATGACGAGATCGAGACCGGCGAAGGGATTTTCCGGCAGATCTCGATAGACTTTGACGCCCATCAGCGTATCTGCTTTCTGGAATGGGTCGTAGACAAAGGCCACCTCTGCGCACTTTTTCTCCAGAACATGGGCGAGCATTGCCTGCCCGACTTTGCCGCCGCCTAAAAACGCGATCTTTTTCATAAGGGATTCCTCCTTTAATTTTAATGATGGGAATATTTGCGAACAAAAGAATTTTCTCAATATTCTTCATCAATGACGGGCATTATACGGCGGCTGAAAATGTGCGTCAAATAACGGTTCGATTATGATCTTATGACAGCGCGGGAATGGCACTGTATTAGCGGTAAGGATGTTTCATGTGGAACGTCGTCTGCCGGCAGCAAAAAAGGCCGCGGACGCTGCCCGAGAAGAAGGTGGCGTCCGCGGCCGATCTTTCATGCCGGGTTATTCTTTCATCTGCACGATCATTTCCACTTCGCACGTCGCGTCGCCGGGCAGCGAAGCCACGCCGACGGCGCTGCGCGCGTGTGCGCCCTTCTCGCCGAAGACTTCTCCGAGGAACTTCGACGCGCCGTCGATCACCTGCGACTGTTTGGTGAAATCAAGGCCGCAGTTGACGAAACCCGTCACCTTGACGATGCGCTCGACGTTGTCGAGTCCGCCGTTACTGTTGACGATCGTCAGACAGTTGATCGCACACATGCGAGCGGCCTTCTGCGCCTCTTCGATCGGCATTGCGTCGGCCTTGCCGCGATATTGAAGGACGCCGTTGACCTTCGGCGTCTGGCCGGCTGTGAATAAAAAGCCGTTCGCCCTCACACAGGGAACATAGACGGCAGCGGGCGGCGTGCTCTGCGGCAGCTCCACGCCGAGTTCCTTCAGACGATCAAGAACAGACATTGACATCGACTCCTTTATAGATTTTGGTGTACGTTGCACAATGCTGAAACGATTCTATTATAGCGCGGAAACAGTGAATGTCTAACAAGTTCCCGGGTATAAAAATGACGACACTGGTATAAATGTTGTATAATTATGCGCGTTGATCGAAAAGTTTCCGGCGCGCACGGCCGGAACGGGGAGGTCTTAGCGATGAAAAAATGGATATTCGCCGCGCTCGCGCTGTGCGTTGCGAATCCTGCCGCAGCAGGCGCGCCGGAGGCTCTGCCGGAAAAGACGTTCGAGCTCGGCATGAAATATGCCAACGCCGCTCAGCCCGACTGGAACAAAGCGCTGGAGATGTTCCGTCTGGCCGCCGACTGGGGCGACGCGCGCGCGCAGCACGCCCTGGGACGTATGTACCATCGGGGTACGGGCGTGGCTCGGGACGATGCCATGGCGTTCAAATATTTTCTCGCTGCCGCCAAAAACGGCCTTCCCGACGCTTTTCTCGAGCTCGGTAAGGCGTACGAATCCGGCTACGGCGTTGAGCCTAACGAAGCCGAAGCGTACAAATACTACCTTCTGGCCGCCGAGAAAGGCTCCGTGCGCGGGCTTGTCAACCTCGGCCAGATGTATGAGCACGGCCGCATGACGGCCCGCAACTACGAAAAGGCGCTGAACTGCTACCGTGCCGCCGCCGAGGCCGGCAACGGAGCGGCGCTGAACAGCCTCGGTGCGATGTACGATCACGGCCGCGGCGTTCGCGAAGACCCCGCACAGGCCGCCGAATACTACCGCGCCGCCGCAAAAGCCGGCAGCGAGCCGGCTATGTACAATCTCGGCGTGCTGTACGAGCGAGGCCGCGGCGTTGAGCAGAACTACGCCGAAGCGGCCCGGCTCTATCGTCCCGCCGCCGAAAAGGGGATGCCCGATGCCGCTGACGGCCTCGCCCGACTCTGCGAGAATGGACTCGGCGTGAAAAAAAATCTGACCGAAGCCGTCAGGCTCTACCGCAAGGCCGCCGCAGGCGGACATGCGGGGGCAATGAACCGGCTCGGCGTCCTGCTTGCCGCAGGGCAGGGCGCTTTTAAGAACGAATCCGAGGCTGCCGCCTTGTTCCGCGAAG
>JAEEGG010028815.1_pt1 | contig 10413 bp, 13 predicted proteins | sample 9134161 | NCBI WGS metagenome assembly JAEEGG01 (sample SAMN16246543, study PRJNA631951) | gut metagenome | biome: gut microbiome; feature: rumen; material: CR-attached | host: Bos | place: Iran: Karaj | collected 2018-10 | reverse complement strand
ACGGCAAGTACGGCAAGTATGGCCGCTACGGTTACGGCCGTTATGGCTATGGCAAGTACGGCTACGGCAAATATGGTTATGGCAACTACGGCAACTATGGCAACTACGGCCAATACGCCGAATCCCACTACGGCAACAAAGACGATGACTCCATCAAGAAGTAGTTTTAACTGAACACAAAGACACGCTTCGCGTTGAGAGAATTAACTGAACACAAAGACACGAAGACACAAAGGCTTCGCGTTAAAAAAAATCTCTGTGTCTCTGTGTCTTTGTGTTCCATTAAAAAAAGAAAATATAAAAATATAAAAATTTAAATAATGAAATGATCATTGCAGTTGATTTTGACGGTACGATTGTTGAGAACCGCTATCCGGAGATAGGCGCTGAGCGCCCCTTCGCGGTAGAGACCCTCAAGATGCTCATTGCCGACCGCCATCGCGTGGTCCTCTGGACCTGTCGCGAGGGCGAGCTCCTCGAAGCAGCACTGCAGTGGTGCCGCGAGCGAGGCATCGAGTTCTACGCCGCCAACCGCGACTATCCGGAAGAGACCACCGACAATAATCCCCACTTCACCCGCAAGCTGAAGGCCGACATCTTTATCGACGACCGTAACGTGGGCGGCCTCCCCGATTGGGGCACCATCTACCGCATGATCTCCCGTGGCAAAAAATGGCGCCACCTCCTCGACGAGGCTTACGCCGGCCAGAAGGACTACAGCGAAGGCTCCAACTACCAGCACGCCCACACCCGCACCCGTCCCTGGTGGCAATTCTGGGGCAGATAATTATATGTTAGTATGTTATTCTGTCTTTAAAAAGTTATTCTGTCTTTAAAAAAATTTGTTATTATGTCTAAATATTCTTATGTTATTTTGTTATTTGTGACAGTTTTGCTGTCTTCTTGTCGTTCTGTTAAGGACGTCGCCTACTTGCAGAACAGTCAATACATCGATCCCAGCCGTTCTGAGTACCTCTACGATGCCCGCATCATGCCCAAGGACGTGCTTTCCATTACTGTCAGCACAGTCAATCCTGAGGCCGCAGCTCCCTTCAATTTGATTGTACGCCCCACGCTTCAGAATACCCAGAGTACCATTACCACCACAGGCGGTTCGCTCCAGACCTACTTGGTCGACAACAAAGGCTGCATTGAGTTCCCCGTGCTTGGCACACTCGAGGTGGGTGGACTCACCAAATCGCTTTGTGAGAAGATGATCCACGATAAGATCATGCCCTATCTCAATGCGAGTGAGAACCCGGTGGTTACGGTTCGTATGTCCAACTATAAGATTTCGGTGCTCGGCGAGGTCAACCGCCCGGGTATGTTTGTGGTGGGCAACGAAAAGATCAATATCCTTGAGGCCTTGGCGCAGGCCGGTGACCTCACCATCTATGGTGTCCGCAACAACGTGAAGCTCATCCGTGAGAACGAGAAAGGTAAGAAGGAGATTCATACCCTCAACCTCAACGATGCCGATATCATCAGTTCGCCCTACTATTATCTCCAGCAGAACGATATCGTCTACGTGGAGCCCAACAAGGTGAAGGCGCGCAATTCCAGCATTGGCCAGTCTACGACGCTCTGGCTCACCTCAACGAGCATCCTCATCTCCCTGTCTTCCCTCCTCTATAACATCTTGAAGAAGTAACAATGGCCGACCAACATCAACAGCACCATCATCACCACCATCACCACCACAAGGATGGTGCCACCCGTTTCAAGGAGCGTTCTCTCAATGCCATCGTCTTCCGGCGTAAGTTTGAGAAATACCTCAAAATCGCCCTGACCGTCCTCGCCATCCTCATGGTCCTGGCCGTGATCTACGTCTATACGTTAGGTTAATCCATCTTCCATCATCCATCTTCCATCATCCATCATCCCTCATGCTATATCCTCTGCTTTTTGAACCGAATTTGCATCCAGTGGTATGGGGTGGTAACCAGCTCAGGCCTTACAAGGGCCTGGACCCCTCTACGGAGTCCATCGGCGAAAGTTGGGAAGTCAGCGCAGTGCCATCCAGCACTAACATCATTGCCAATGGACCATGGAAAGGCAAAGACCTGATAACGGTCATCAATGAGCATCCGGAAGAAATCCTCGGCAAAGCCGTCAATGACAAATATCATGGCCAACTCCCCTTGTTGGTGAAATTCATTGATGCAAGACGTGACCTTAGCATTCAGGTACATCCCAACGACGAGATGGCCATGCGCGAACACGGTAAGATGGGCAAATCTGAGATGTGGTATGTCATCAAGGCCGACGAAGGCGCCCACCTCTATGCGGGTTTCAAACACAATATCACACCCTACGAATATCAGAAACGCGTCGAAGACGGATCTATCACAGAAGTCCTGGCCGACCATCAGGTCAAGGCAGGCGATGTGTTCTATCTCCCTGCTGGCCGCGTCCATGCCATCTGTGGCGGTATCCTGCTGGCTGAAGTCCAGCAGTCATCCGATGTCACCTATCGCATCTTCGATTACAATCGTCCCGGCTTGGATGGCAAGCCCCGTGAATTGCATACAGAGCTGGCGTCGAAAGCGCTTGATTATCATGTTATTGACAACTACCGGACAGCATACGCCGATACACCTAACAATGCCATTCAGATCATAGACTCTCCCTATTTTAGCGTGCGCATCATGGAAATCTCAAAGTCTTTCCATCGCGACCTCCGCAAATACGACAGTTTCATCATCACGATGTGTATAGAGGGCGATTGCTGGATACGTGTGCGGAGCACCGGTGAAGAAATACGGCTTCAACAAGGCAATAGCACATTGATTCCAGCTGCCATTGCTGATTATGATGTGATACCTTTGAATGGAAAAACGCGCATCCTTGATGCCTATATTGATAATATGGATAGAAGTATCACCAGTCAGTTGACACGCTTTTTGCATTTGTCTCAAAAATAACGTGTTTTTTTTGCGTAATTCCCAAAATTTTTGTACCTTTGCAGCCTGAAAGTGCCGTTTTTCAACATATAATGGTCATTTTTACCTTTTTTCCCTCCCTTCTCCGCCATCGTCTGTCGCTGGCGACGCCGTAGGCGTACGCAAAATCAGCCAGCGGCGAGGCTGGAACCCATTCGCCGCTGACCTGCTGAAAGTAAGAAAACCATTCTGGCTGAGCCTTAATTGCCGGTATCAATCGGGTTATGGTTGTCACCACCACCACCGTTGTCATCACCGCCACCGCCGCTCGGCGTAGTACCGCCGCCAGTGTTATCCGTCGGATTGGTCGGATTAGTCTGGTCAGTCGGAGTAGTCTGATCACTCGGATTAGTCGAATCCTCAGATCCTGTGCTCTCCGTGGCTTCACCCGTGGTCTTGTTGATACGCTTGAACTCCGCCTTCGACTGGAAGCGCTCCGTCCACTTCTTCGGCAACTCGATGGCAATCTCTGCAACGATGTCATTAACCGTCAGATCAGAGACCGTCAACGCACGGTTCACGTCGATCTCGAGCGTCGGATCGGCAGCCAGCTTCGCCTCCAACTTCGCCTTCAACTGGCTCTGGGTGATGCTGCCCGACACCTTCGGACGGAAGGTCAGACCCTCGGGCGAGCACACCACCTTGGCGTTCAGGCCTAAGACGAGCGGCAGTCGCATCTCGATCTGCTTCATCACCGCCGCCACATCCGCAGCCGTCACGGTCGAACCGTCAGCCAAATACTCGCAGAGCGTGTTGAAATCAAGCGTCTGCTGATTCACTAAACGAGGCATCACGATATCCTCGTCCGTCAAATAATTATGAACTTTATAAAACTGTACGTTAAGCATAAAATAATAAAATTTAAAATTGTAAAATAAAAATTCGTGTAATTCGTTAAATCCGTTGTCAAAAAAATCACTTCGGTTGTAAATCCTGATACGCTTCGACAGCGTCAAAGCACGGACACTTCTTGCCAGGATCCAAGTCCCGATGCCCTAAGATCACAGCCTTTGGAAACTTAGCATGCATCTGCTCCACTAACTTTCGCATGGCCTTGACTTGCTCAGGCGTTCGAGTGTCAGCATGATGTCCGGGATAGTCCTGTCCGCCCTCATAACAGATACCGATGCTATACTTATTGTGACCATCGCAGTGGGCACCAACCTCCTCGAGCTTGCGCCCCGTCTCTACGGTTCCATCACGTCGCACCACATAATGATAGCCAATGCCCTTCCAATGGGTTCCGTTTCGCGTCACCCGCTGTTTGTGCCAGTTATCGATATCCTCAGCAGAGCTCCGAACGCCCGGCGGCACATCAGAGCAATGAATCACAATCATCGTAATACTCCTCATACTTCTTCCATCATACATCATACATCATACATCTTCCATCATACATCTCACATACAACTCGTTGCCCCCAGCGCCGTCAGCACCGCCGTCAGCATGTTGATAATCGTCTGGATAGCGAATCTTGCGATCTTGTTCTTTTTCTTTTTGAAATAATTAGTTATAAAACTCATAATGTTGCCCCTTGTCAGTAGGGGACTCGGTATTTCCCTTCGACACAACAGCGTGTCTCTTGAGCTGACGGTGCAAATTTACATATATCAGAAGATTGGTGATTTCACGATCAGACCGTGGAATATTTAGAGAAAGAATTAACATTATTAAACAAATATAAACAAAAGATTAGGTTATGAAGTTTTCTTTTTCTCCAAAATTCCGTCAGTCTTTTTATAGACAGATCCTTCGTGAACTGGGTGATGTGATTGAGACGTATCGTATGGTCAGTGGCTGCAACATCACTGAAATGATGTCAGCCCTGAATATCAGTTATCCAATATTGAAAAAGTACTAAGTGGCGAGCCGGTACACATATTTTATTATATCGCAGTACTCCTCTATATATGCCAGAAACTCAGTCCAGATCCTCGAACCATAGATCAACTTTTCCACGATCTGAAGCACCATTTCAAGACCCCCTAAAATCCCGTGAGTTAACTCAAATCATCGATTGAGTTAACTCAAACGACAAATCGAGTTAACTCACGGTTTTTTAGATGTCTATCTGTAAGAAGATTATGACTTATCCGTTTGATCCGATTCATCCGTGTTCGCTAATAATAAATTATCTATGGATTATATGATTGATAAACTCTATCAGGTACTATATAATAATGTATTGTTGCCGAGGAGGAGGGAGATAGATCGGGAAGAAGAACGGGAGGCCTTTAACGGAACGACCGAATCGTTGGTGCAGCTCTATCGTGAGAATCAGATTACATACGAGGAGTTTACCAAACTACCTGAGGCAGAAATTCAAAGGATTATCGATAAATCGAAGGATCTGCATATTAGCAAGGAACGCTTCTTTCAACTTGTGGATTTGTAAGTACGTAGCACGGGTTTAGAAATGTGACGAAAAAAGGTTTGAAAAAAATAGTTTCCTGCAAATAAGGATGGATGATGATGAGGACGGAGGACGATAGCGTCCGAGACCTGAATAAAATCAGATTCCTAAACATTATTTAACTGAAACGGTAAATATTGTGACAGGTGCTTATAATCTGGCAATTGATTCAAACTAAATATCTGTTTGCAGAGAAGGTTGCGATGCAATGCAGTTCGATAATGCCAATCAGACTTATATAAATGACAGGAATTGCTGATGAGTTTGACTAGTGAACAACAAAGGAATGTATTTAGAATGGCCGCCATAGTATATGGACGGTCCTCTAAAGACGTGTCTTTGAACAAGTCTTATCAGAAGGTGATAGATGACGCACTATTCTGTTGTGGCAAACAGAAGATATCACTTACTGACTTGATTGTCTATATCAAAACTAATTATGGTTTTTTGTATACGGCCAAAGAAATTGAAGAATTGGTTAATGGTCGTGATGCCAATATAAAATATCATTCATATTATGAACAGAATGAACTTGTTATTTCTTTGACAGCTGATTATAAGAACAAGTTGACTCTGATATGTCAAGAGAAAACGCTTTACGACTATATTGACGATTATTTTGCCCAAGAACCTGTAGGAGAAGGTAAAGGAAAGAATCTGATACTTCGTTTCCTTTATGACATGTTTACCAGCAATGTTGAGGGGTACAAACTCATACTGCAGGAGCAATATGATGAAGCCACAGCATCAACGAATTACTCTGACGAAGAAAAATCTATCATTAATGGATTCTTGAATTGGCCCGACAATAGCAAGAACAAAGCTATATTTGATCTTGCTGGTTATTCACTGGAGTATTGTATGATGACTAATAGAAAGAATACATCATTGAATACCAAAAACTTGAAAAATAAGTCGTTCTATATTGACACCAATATCCTCTACCGAGCGATAGGTCTTAATGGAGATAACTTAAAGACACGTGCAGAACTATTTCTGTCCAAATTTAAGGAAGTAGGTGAGAAATTAGTTATTAGTCAAAGCACTTATGTAGAGTTTGTAGATTCTATAGACTACTATATAGGTAAGATAGATGATTCTATGCGTCCTCGTGTTAATTCCAAAGTATTTCAAGAGTTTATTGATGAGGACAGCGTTTATCTTTATTATTGCAAATGGCGCGTAGGTCGTGCCAATTGTGAGACGAAGTATTTTAGAGATTGGATAATGAGTGAGTTTGACTCGGTATGCACAAGTTTTGAAATTACTCGTGAAATTAAATATCCATACGACCGAGAGCAACTGCAAAAGGAGATTGATGATTTAGCGTCAAGCATATATGGCCATAATCCAGAGAAACCCCTCACGTCATCTCAATACGATGCGGAGAATGTAATGTGGGTGGAGGAAAAACGAAAAGGATGTGGAGATGATATTTATCAAGCAAAAGCATTTCTCCTTTCATCAGATAATTCTCTGAGGTTGTGGGATTATCAGAGGAATACTAATAGGGTACCTATTGTTATGTCACCAAGTCAATGGCTGGGTATTATTCTTCATTATATGGAACGTACATCTGATGATTATCAGAGTTTCATAAGCTTTCTCACTCTTACTACTCGTCGAGAAGTATTACCAATAGAGAAACTTTCTTTGATAATTACTGGAATATCGCAGACTACAAGTGACATAGAGACTCAACAAAGTTTAGTACGGAACTTTATTGAGCGCAAGACTTTTGAAGAAGTCGAGTCTATGAGTGACGATGAACTTGAACAATCTGCTGAAGAATTTGCGAGGACAGCTTTAGATTTACGAATCGAGAGTTTAGAACGCATGAATCTGAATAGTAAACTGAAGTTATCTGATACAAGAAGGAATCTTAATAAAAAAGAAAGGGAACTCAATAGAACAAAGAGGAAAAGCAAAGAAGAGTTGGCCGGAGTGAAGGAGATACTTGATGCAAACAATGTAGAAAAAAGTCGTTTGGAAGATGAGAATGCGAATTTGCGTGCTCAGTTACAGAAGCATAAACTCAATATTTGGCGAGGATGGAAGATTGCATATGGCATTGTTGTGATCTTGATTGCCATAATGCTTTGCTTGATGGTATTCCTTTGGAGAGATGCGGGTTGGAATTTTATGTATAAGTTTGTGAAGTTTATAGATGGTGAAAGAGATTCGGTTGCTCATAGCTTAGGAGAGACTATAATTTTAGTACCAATAAGTATAATTGTTTATGGTGGTCTTATGATTAAAGATGCTTTTGATGTTGATATTTTTGATAAGAGTAAATGCCGATTCTTTTGGGGGTCAAAAGATTGAATTAAGTGTATGATTCAACTCAATCCACGATACGAAGCCATCTTTGTCTCTGATAACTTTGATCAGGACTCCAATAGGATTGCGAGCCTGATGAGTGTCGAGGCGAAATTCATCAATGAGGCACTGGATGCAGGGCTGTATAAGCAGGGGGGAAGAAAAACATCTTCCATCATCCTTCTTCCATCTTACTTCAATTGAGTAAACTATCAATCTTGACGTTTTGCATTGGAATCCGAATGCGGCAGCATAAGAAACTCATCGCGTGTCCCGCGATACCAAAACCCACAGGAAGTCGTCGGCTTCTGCGACTTCCTGGTTAAGTCTCCCAATATAGGGGGAGATTTAGAGGGGGTGGATGTTTCTTGGTTCGTTCTTTGCGCCAAAGAATGAACGAAAATAATCTACCCCAGAGCGCTCAGAGGCTCGTCTCTGCTGCTTTAACGAATGAACATAAAAAGAGGTAATAAGGGGATTTTCCCCTTTCAAATAAAATAAGTTATGAACTACATCCTATATACACCGAGCGCAGCGAGGTTAAAAAAAGAGATACTTGATAAGGTATCAAAAAAAGTTGATGCCAATGGTAAGGGAATTACCACTTGGCAGTGTGTAGAGACAGGTGCTAACGAAAGAGTGCTTGTGCATACTTCCGACCAATGGGCAGAGAAAGGATGCATAGTTCTGAAGCAAGATCCTGAACGTAATGAACTGCAAGTCCATTTTTGTTATTGGGACTCTTGTGAAGATCACTCTGTTGACGATGAAAAGATTATGCTTGGTAGGTTTACAGAGCTGTTATTAGTGCATTTCTCTTATTATGTCGACAAGATAATAATAGAATAAGTTTGACTGTCGCGAGACTTCCTTCTTCCATCTTCCATCATACATCATAAGTCTCTCTTCCTATTTTGAAAAATAATTATTTTATGAATAATAATAAGATTACAGTTACCTCGCCGTTGCTGCCCGACCTCGACGAGTTCAACGAAATGCTGAAAGAGATCTGGGCAAGCAAGTGGATTACCAACAATGGCAGTTTCCATCAGCAACTGGAAAAGGCACTGGCAGAGTATTTGAAAGTGCCTTATATCAGTCTGTTCACTAATGGAACGCTTCCGTTGCTGACGGCACTGCAGGCCCTGCGCATCACAGGCGAGGTCATCACCACACCGTACAGCTTCGTGGCCACCACCCACAGCATCTGGTGGAACGGCTGCAAACCCGTATTTGTGGATATAGAGGAAGAGACCTGCGGCATCGACCCAAATAAGATTGAGGCCGCCATCACCCCCAAGACCACAGCCATCATGCCAGTCCACTGCTATGGCAAACCCGTGAAGATGAAACAGATTCAGGAGATAGCCGACAAGTACGGCCTAAAGGTCATCTATGATGCTGCCCATGCCTTTGGCGTTGAAGTTGACGGCGAGAGCGTGCTGAATGCCGGTGACATGAGCACCCTGAGTTTCCACGCCACAAAGGTTTACAACACCCTTGAAGGTGGCGCATTAGTGATGCATGATGCCCAGACTAAGCAGCGCATCGATTATCTGAAGAACTTTGGTTTTGCCGGTGAGACAGAGGTCGTGGCTCCTGGCATTAATAGCAAGGTGGATGAAGTTCGTAGCGCCTACGGCCTATTGAACTTGAAACAGGTTGATGCAGCCATCGCCAATCGCCAGAAAGTGGCCCAACGCTATCGTGAGGCTTTGCGCAACGTCCCCGGCATCCGTTTCTTCGATGATATGCCCGGTGTGCGCCATAACTACAGCTACTTCCCCATCTTCATCAATGCCGAGGAATATGGCACGGCGCGAGATAAACTTTACTTTAAGATGAAAGAACAGAATGTTTTGGGTCGTCGTTACTTTTACCCACTTATCAGTTCCTTTAGCACTTATCGCTGCTTACCAAGTGCTACACCTGAAAACTTACCTGTGGCAACGAAGATTGCCAATGAGGTGATTTGTTTGCCCATGCATCACGAATTGAGTGAAGATGATATTCAGCGTGTCCTTGACATTTTAACTCGATAATGCCCCTTCCCCTCGTCAGCGTGTTGGTTCCTGTGTTTCGGGTAGAACGTTATGTAGAACGATGTGCCCGTAGTGTTTTGGAACAAACCTATCAGAATATTGAGTATATATTTGTTGATGATGCCACTGACGATGCAAGCATAATCATTCTTGAAAGAATAATATTAGATTATCCAGACCGACAAGACCGTGTACGCATTATTCGACATCAGAGTAACAGAGGATTGGCTGCTGCTAGAAACACGGCTGTGGACGTGAGTCATGGCGATTTTATCTTTCATGTAGATTCCGATGACTGGATAGATAATGATGCTATAGAGTTGATGGTTAGAAAACAGCAGGCTACAAATGCGGACATTGTTACGGCGGAAGCATTTAATGATAAAAATGGTATAGTTACTAGGCATTTAACCAGTGGATGGAATTTAGATAAAACGAGTTTACTTAAAGGCATCCTTACTTATAAAGTCAGCACATCAATATGGCGTCGACTTATTCGTAAAAGTCTATATACGGAAAACAAAATCATGTGTGATGAAAGGGGCTGTTTAGGTGAAGATTTTCAAGTATTACCTAAATTGGTGTACTACGCAAAAGTTGTTGCAGGTATAGAAAATCCGATATATCGTAATAACTGCATAAATATGTGGTCAATCTTGACTAATCTTCACAATAGTGTTTAAATTTATAAGCAAGT
>JAEEGG010028807.1_pt1 | contig 10416 bp, 8 predicted proteins | sample 9134161 | NCBI WGS metagenome assembly JAEEGG01 (sample SAMN16246543, study PRJNA631951) | gut metagenome | biome: gut microbiome; feature: rumen; material: CR-attached | host: Bos | place: Iran: Karaj | collected 2018-10 | reverse complement strand
TGTTCCCCGATTGGGCGGGGGAGGGCGGCGCGCCGGCGGAGATGGAACGGCTCCAGACGCCGTCGCTACGTGCGCGGATCGTGGCGGAGTTGGATGCGCAGGAGCGGGACTGGTCCTCGGTGATGGTGGGCGGCGTGTGGCACGCCGACAACAAGGATTATCCCGGCCGCACGATCGCCGAAATTCTCGATGATTCCGGATGTCCGGCGAAAACGCCGGGCGAACTCGTCTGCAGGATTCTCGAAAAGGATCTTTGCCGCACGGGTGCTTTCTTTTTCGGAATGAGCGAGGAGAATCTGGAGAAGATCTATTCGATGCCGTGGATCGTGCCGGGCAGTGACGCGTCGTTGCGTGCGCCGTGGGGTCCGCTCGCCGCCGACCATCCGCATCCGCGCGCCTACGGGACCATGCCGGAGTTCTACCGGCGTGTCGCCGCGAAGGCTGGCCGCGAGACGGCGATTGCGCGGATGACGTCGATTCCCGCCCGGCGTTTCGGTATCCGGGATCGGGGTGTGTTGGCGGCGGGGGCGTTTGCGGATATCGCAATCTGGCGTGAAGGGGAGTTCCGCAATACGGCCACGTTCGCGAAGAGCCATTCCTTCTGCACGGGCATGGACAGGGTGTTCGTGAACGGCGCGCTCGCCTACGACGCCGGCACCTTCACCCATGCCGGTACCGGCCGGTTCCTTGAGCGGTGAAGCGTCCGCCGTCTGCGCCGTTTTATGGTAAAATAGCGCGCAATGGAAATGAGACGGAAGGAGAAGGACGGCATTCAGGCGGGCGAGGGGACGTCGGTTTGCGCCACGCCTGCGTGGTCCGTGCTGCCGGAGGAGTGGAAGCCGCTCCTCACGGCGCGCGGCTTGCGCGCCTTCCGTGCCGACCAGATCCTGCAGGCGCTCTACCGTGACTACATCACGGACTGGGATCAGGCCACCACGCTCCCGAAGGATTTCCGTGAAACGCTGAAGCGTGAGTTTCCGATTCTTCCCGCCGAGGAGGTCGCCTGCGACACGGCGCCCGATGGCACGAAGAAGCTGCTCCTGAAGATGAGCGACGGCGAGCTGGTGGAAACCGTCGTGATTCCCGTTTTTGCGAAGGGCGAGGGCGGCGGACGCGAGACGGTGCGCCTCACGCAGTGCGTCTCGTCGCAGATCGGCTGCGCGATGGGATGTGCGTTCTGCGCGAGCGGCGCGAAGGGGATCGTGCGGTCGCTCCGCGCGGATGAGATCGTCGCCGAGGTGATGGCGGCGCGGAAGTACGGCACGCTCACGAATCTCGTGGTGATGGGGATGGGCGAGCCGTTCGCGAACTACGACGCGACGATGCGCGCGCTGAAGCTCATCAATGCCGGGAAGGGACCGAACCTCGGCGCGCGGCACATCACGCTCTCCACGTGCGGCGTGGTGCCGGGCTTTGCGCGTTTGGCCGCCGAAGGTCTGCAGTTCGAGCTTTCCGTTTCGCTGCATGCGCCGGACGATCGGCTGCGTGACGAGCTGATGCCGGTAAACCGCAAGTGGCCGCTCGCGGAGCTGATGGCGGCGTGCCGCGACTACACGCTCAAGACGAAGCGCATCATCACCTTTGAGTACACCGTAATCAAGGGCGTGAACGATTCCCGCGATTGCGCCGAGGCGCTCGCGCGCCGCGTGCGGGAGGTGCCGATGGCCAAGGTGAACTTGATCCCGCTCTCGCCGGTGGATCACCGTCCGGACTTCCAGACGCCGCCGGAATCGACGATGCTCATGTTCCTCGACGTGCTGATGAAGAACCATGTGCAGACGATGATCCGGCGCTCGCGCGGGAAGGAGCGTCAGGCGGCGTGCGGTCAGCTGCGTCTGCGGCATCTGCCGGGGACGGAGGATCTTCAACGGAACAAAGCAAGGAGAACCGAAGATGAACAGACGTGAATTCATGATGGCGGCCGCCGCGACGGCAGCGATGGGCGGTGCGCGTGCGGAGGAGGTCGCGAAGCCGGCGGAAGAGGCGCCGATCATCCAGCATGACGCACCGCCGCGCAACCGGCATCCGTACAAGGACGTGGACTGGTCCACGGCGCTCCAGATCAAGGGGACGACGCATGTCCACTGCAAGACGCAGGAGGATCTTGATGTGATCCTTGCGCGCGGGCTGGGGTTCCTCACGCTCTCCAACTACTATCCGAGCGCGCCGTGGTGGCCGCTTGCGAAGATGACCAAGGACTATTTCCGTTTGCATCACGAGCACGCCGTGATGGTGAACGGGAAGCGCGTGGAGGGGCCGTTCGATTGGAACGCTATCGTCGGGAAGTGGATCAAGGAGCTGCCGCCGGAGCTGCAGGCGGAGTTCCCGTTCAAGGAGGGGGAGAAGCTTTTCAAGCCGCTGCCGGAGGGTGTTTTGGAGGCGCCGAACGCGGAACACCACAACTTCCTGATGGACAACGGGAGGACATGCCGCTACACGCACATGAACGCGCCGGGCTCGGCGTTCGCCTCGGGGACGTTCGACCAGCACCAGAAGCGGCGGTTCCAGACGGGCTTTCGCGCCGGGTACAACTTCGGCTCGGGCGAACACTGGTCGAAGGCCATTGACCGGATGATCGCGGGGCTCATCTATCCGGACGGCGGCGGCGTGACGTTCAACCATCCGAAGTGGACGGGAGTGGATCGGCTCTTTCTGCTGAAGGTGCTGGACCATGATCCGCGCGTGCTGGGGATCGAGGTGATCGAGGGCGGCGCGAGCAACAGCGAAAGCTATTGGGACTGGGTTCTCTCCACCGGACGGCAGTGCTTCGGTTTCTTCGTGCCGGACCATTCGATCCGCCGGAAGGACAACTCGTTCGGGGTGAACGTGCTGATCACGCCGGAGCGGACGGTGCATGCGTGCCTGAAAGCGTATCGCGAAGGCAATTTCTACGGGGCGAAACGCGGGTTGGACGAGTTGAAGTTCACACGGATTTCGTTCGACGGGACGACGGTCGAGGCCGAGACGGACCGTCCGGCGCGGATCGTCGTGATCACGGCGCTTGGTCCTGTGAAGGAGACGGCGAAGGGAACACGGGTGGCGTGGAAGATGGAGACGCCCTCGCCGTCCGCCGCGCCGCGTGATCGGGTGCACATGTTTGCGCGCGTGAAGGCGTATGCGCTGGACGGCTCGGGCGAAGAGCTCTTCTCGCAGCCGTTCATGCTGATGTGAGGATCGGGAGGCAAGGCGGCGGCAAATGAACGTCTGGATCGTCAATCCGTTCGACAACCTTCCGGTGGAGGGGTACCGCCCCCAGCGGTATTGGCTTATGTCCGAGGCGTTTGCGCGGGCCGGGCATCGTGTCACGTACTGGACCCAGAACTGGAGCCACGCCCAGAAAGACGAACGGCGGCTGACGGGCGGCAGGACGCTCGAGGAGCTTTCCGCCTCTCTGCCTTTCACCTTGAAGTTCATCCGAGTGCCGGGCTACCGCCGGAACATCTGCCTGAAGCGGATCTGGAGCCATTGGCGGTTCGCGAAGAACTGGGCGGCACTGGTATCGGCGGCGACGGAAGCGCCGGACCTGATCGTCGTCTCAAGTCCGCCGCTCTTCATCGGGCGGGAGGTGCGGCGGTTCTGTGTGCGGACGGGGGCGAAATACATCGTTGACATCATGGATGCCTGGCCGGAGACGTTTGAGCGCGTAGCGCCGCGCTGGACGCTTGGCTGGATGCGCCGCCTTGCGCGCGAAAACTACCGCCAGGCCGCCGGCATCACGGCCGTCGCCCAGCGTTATCTGGATCTGGCGAAATCCTACGGTGCCGTCAGTCCTCAGCATCTTTGCTATCACGGCATCGTCACTTCCGGCGGAGAGGGCGATCCTTCCGTTTGAGATCATTCGTCCGACAGTTTTGATTATGGTATAATTCGCGTCCGAAAGGAAAACAGGAATATGGACTACAAGAAGGTTGCGCATCTTTGCTGCACAGCATTCGCGTTTGCCGCGATGACGGCATTCGCGGCGACGGAACGGGAATACATCTGGCCGGAGGGTCAGATGCCGGATGCCCAGCCGCACCAGATCGGTGCGACGACGGTCGAGACGAGGGCGCCGGGTTACAAGCCGGAAGATTTCCGCCGTCCGTACCTTGACTGGTTCGATCCGCCGGCGGCGAATGTGAAGACGGATGTGTGCATGATTCTTATCTCCGGCGGCGGCTACAACTCTTGCTGCGATGTGAAATTGGTGGAGAAGTGGCGCCAAGCGCTGACGGAGATCGGCGTGACCTGCGTGTCGCTCACGTACCGCACGCCGCGCCCGAAGGGGCTCCCCATCCATCAGACCGCATGGGAGGATGGCCAGCGCGCAGTGCGTGTTGTCCGTTCGCAGGCGGCGAAGCGCGGCTTCAATCCCGAGAAGATCGGCACCGTTTCGATGTCCGCCGGTTCGCACCTCGCCACGCTGCTGGCGACGAGTTCGCAGACGCCGGCCTACGCGCCCGTGGATGCGCTTGACGCGACGGTGCCTTGCCACATCAACTGGGCGTGCACGTTCGCCATTGCGTATGCCATGACGGACGGCGTTGGATGCCCCAACACGCGTGACGGCGATGCGGTCGATGTCACGCTGGACAACGTGTTCAAGTTTGACGCGAAGACCTGCCCGATGTGGATGTCGCATGGCGGCAAGGATCCCTATGCGCCTTCGGCCTCCACCCATGTGTACCGTCAGCTCCGCCGGATGAAGATCCCGGCCGAAGTCCACCTCTACCCCGACAAGCCCCATGGTGCGTTCGGGCTTGAGCGTGCCATCGAGTTCATGCGGCAGATGAAGTTTCTCGGCCCTCTCGCGCCGGAGGTCGAGCTGATGTCGCGCTTCGCGAATGATGAGGCGCGCGCGTCGCATGAGCGGGAGAACCTCTGGCCCGAAGGGAAAATGCCCGACGTTCAGACCAACCAGTGCACGCCTTATCTCGAATGGCACATGCCGAAGGAGCTCAAGACCACGGCCATACAGATCATCTATTCCGGCGGCAGCTACATGGGCAACAGCCCGGATGGTTTTGAGGTCGCCCCCGCGCGTCGCTATCTGAACGAAAAGGGAATGGCTGTCGTCACGATGAAATACCGCACGCCGCGTCCGCTCGGTGGGCTTGCCAAGCATACGACGGCCTGGCAGGATCTCCAGCGTGCCATCCGCATCGTGCGTTCCAAGGCGGCGTCTAAAGGGCTTGATCCGAACCGCATCGGCATCATGGGATCTTCGGCCGGCGGGCACCTCACGCTCATGGGCGCGACCAGTTCCCGGAATCGCGCCTACTGGCCAATCGACGATCTCGACAAGATTCCCTGCAACGTGCAGTGGGCGGTGGCGATCTATCCGGCTTACGCGCTGACTGATGGCGCCGAGCGCCCGAACGCAAAGGGCGGCAACGAAGACGATTCGCGTCTTGTGCCGGAGTTCGCGTTCGATCTTGACACCTGCCCCATCCTGTTCATCCACGGTGACGCCGACGGTTGGGCGGCGATGAACTCCATCAAGACGTGGGAACAGCTTCGCCGCATGGGGATTCAGGGCGAACTTCACACGCTCGCCACGCGTCAGCACTGCTTCCAGAAGAAGGCGTCGCCGGAGACCGGCAGCTATACATGGCTTGACCGCATCAACGAATTCCTGAAACACCGTAAGATCTTTTGAAGATGAAGGCCCTGCTGCTGGCCGGCGAGGAGTCCGGCGTGCTCTACGCGGAGCGTCTCGCGGAAATCCTGCGGGACTCCGGGGCAGAGGTGCGCGGCTATGGCGACTATGGGTTTCAGACGGCCGATCTCGCGGTGTTCGGGATTTGGGAGGTCGTGCGCCGGATCTTCTATTTTCTCGGTGTTGCGCGTACGATGAAGCGGGCCATCCGCGAATGGCGACCGGATGTGGTGGTCACGATCGACTACCCCGGGATGAACCTGAAGCTTGCCGCCTACGCGAAAGGGCTGGGGATACCCGCTGTTCATATCGTTTGTCCGCAGGTGTGGGCCTGGCATCGCGGACGCGTTCCGAAGGTTGCGGCGGCGCTCACGGAGCTGCTCTGCTTCTTCCCGTTCGAACCCGAGATCTTCAAGGGGACAGACCTTAATGCGAAGTTCATCGGCCATCCGCTCGTAGGCATGGTAAAGGATGAAAGCATAAAGTCTGTGGGGACAGACCCTGCAAAGGATGCGGGGACAGACCCTGCAAAAGAAGCGGGGACAGACCCTGAAAGAGCGCCGGTTTTGAAAAGAAACGAGCGGATTATTGCACTTTTGCCGGGTTCACGGATGGGAGAGATTCAGCGAATCTTGCCGCGGTTGCTTAAAGCCGTTAAGCTGATTGCAGAGGGACAGACCCTGAATGAAACAGGGGGACAGACCCTGAGTGAGGTACGGGGACAGACCCTGGAAACTGGGGGACAGAACAATGGGGGACAGACCCTGAAGGATGATGGGGGACAGACCCTGAAGGTGGTGATTCCGGCGGCGAACGAGAGGGCGGAGCGGGAGATTGGTCGCATCCTCGCCTCATTTGAGGGGTTGCCGCCCGTGGAGGTCTGGCGCGGTCAGGCGCGCGCCCTGCTGCGCAGCGCGGACTGCGCGGCGGTGGCAAGCGGTACGGCAACATTGGAGGCGGCGCTTGTGCGGTGCCCGACAGTTTTGGTGTATGCGGTGTCGCCGCTTCTGGCTTGGATCCTGCGTCGCGCCATCACGGGGGTGCGTCATGCGGGGCTTGCGAACATCATCGCCGAGAAGTGCGGATTTGAGCCGCCCATGCCTGAACTCCTTCAGGAGGATTTTACGTCCGAGGCGGTGGCAAAGCAGCTGACGGCATGGCTTTCAGACCCTGCCGCCCGCGCGGAGGCGTCGGCGCGTCTCGACGGTGCGATGGCGTACCTTCAGGCCGATGGCGATCCGATCCAGATTGCAGCGCGCGAAATCCTGGCGGCGGGAAAAGGATTAGAGAAAAGATGAACGAGAAGGATCGAAGAGAATCGAAGATGAGGTTTTTTGCGCGGACGGCGCTTTGCGCTGTGTGGATTCCCGTCGTGGCGGTGGGTGCGGTCAACGTGAGGGACTTCGGGGCGAAGGGTGACGGCACGACGGACGACACGGCGGCCTTTCAGGCGGCCATCGATGCCGTGGCTGCGCAGGGCGCGGGCAAGATCATCATCCCCTATTCGCCCAAGGGCTATCGTATCGCCGGACCAGGGCGGGAGTTCGTGGACGGCAAGCCCTGTCGCGGGCAGCTCGTCATTCCGCCGGTGAAGGGACTGAACATTGCGTTCGAGGGCGAGATGCCGTGCAAGCTGCTTTACACCTATCAGGTGCGTCCGCTGTCGGCGGTCAAGTCCCATTTCACCCCGACCCGTTTCGGCACGATGGGGATGCCCAACACCTGTCTCTTCTCGGACTGGACGCCGCCGGAGGAACGCGATCCGAAGGCGCGCCCGTGGACGCTTCTCGCGACCGTTGAAGGGAACTCGTGCCGGGGGAAGTTCTCGGTCGGCCAGGTCTCGATCGCCAATCTTGAATTTCGCGCTCACCTCGACAAGGAGACGATGTACCCGAAGGGCGGTTGCGTCAACCTTCAGAATTCTTCGCGGGCGATCGTGCGCGATTCGCAGTTCTGTCTCGATGACAACGTGGGCGATACGGTTCTCAAGAAATCGCTCCAGCCGAATCCCTGCCACACCGTGGGGTTGATGATGTCGGGAGACCAGAACGACAATCAGGTGTTGAACAATGTGGCGGTGCAGGGGTTCCGCTATGGCTTGGTGCTGGGGGAGCACGTGGTGGCGGACTATCTCTATGTCCACAATTGCGAGGAAGGCATTGTGTTCCACGATGCGACGCACCTTTCCGTGATCAACCATGTCGTCGCTCAGCACAACCGCGTGATTCTTTCCACGACCGTGACCAATCTCTTCGGTCATCGCCCCTCGCGCTGCAACGTGATTGTAGGCTCGGTCAATTTCGAAAGCGGACGTCGGCTTCTGCCGGAGGTGTCGGGCCTGGTGTACGGCATCTACGATCCGGAGAACCGCTTCCATGGTTCGCTCGTCTGGCACCAACCCTGGGGGGATGGCGAGTTCCCGATCGAAGGTGCCAAGAATTTCAAGGTGTCCCGATTTCCCGATCCCTGATGTGCATTTCAAAAGGTAACCGCAACCCATTGCCATGTGCTTCTTGACCGCCATATTCGCCACCGCTCTTTCGCCGCTCTTCTTGGACGTGTCGTCCGAAGTGCGTACCACCTACGTGTCGCTCGGCAAGATCATGGAGGACCGCGCGATGCAGGTGACGGGCGTGCGGTTCGGTGCAGATGCCGGTCCGTTCGGGCGCTTCGGGATACGGAACTGGGATGTAAGTTCGCTCACGGGGCGGCGTTCGGACACTCATCGCCATGCCTTTTACCACACGGAGCTGGGACCCACCTGGCAGTATGACATCGACTTCGCGGAGGAATGGAAGCTCAAGAACGATCTCACGCGTTCCTGGACGATGTACAGGGGATTCAACCGCGAACACGATGCCTCCAACCGCACCTATCACTGGTGGCAGATCGAACAGTCGCTTGAAAATCCCTACATTGTTCCATTCAGCCGCTTGCGGCGCACGTTCCGCGGCAAGGATTTCTTCTATGCCAAGGTGGGCATCCGGCACCGCTTTCCGATCTGGGAACAGTTGTCATTCACACCCTCCGTCTTCACGGAAGGCGGAAATGCGCATGTCTTCAAGCGGACATTCGGTCGCAACATCGATGGCACCGGCTGGGGCAGTGGCGGTTTGGGATCCGTTTCGTTCCGCTTTGAATTTTCCTGGCGGTTCTGCGACAACTGTTCCGCTTTTGCCTATGTGGAACAGTATGATGTCGTTGGCGGCGATCAGCGCCGCACGAACGGCGCCAGCACCTATCGGTGCGCCCACAACGACTGGACGCATGGCGGAATTGGTCTCCGCCTAAAATTCTGATACTCTGGAGAACCCCTCGCGCAGAACGCGGCTTCAGCCCTTGCGGTCGGTCTCAGACAAGTTCAGCGAGGATGGTGTCGCAGACCTCCGTGCCGCGTGGTGTGAGGCAGTAAGTCGTTTCGGGTTTCGAGTTGCGAGTTACAGGGGACTGCTTGAGAGGGGCGGGGTGAGAGGTGAGGAGACCTTCGGCGACAAAGCGGTCAAGAGTGGCGCACCATTCAGCCACGCGCGGTGCGAGTTCCGGGAAGTCCACCGCCGCCTGAGCAGGGGAGAATCCTTCCTTCAAAAGACGCAGACGGAAAATGACGCGCGACACGGCGTTCCCCTCTCGGCTACAGGCACCATCCCCGATGCCGATGTAGTCCTCGCCGCGCCAGATCGCCAGATTGTGTCGGCACTCCCAGCCCGGCTTGGCGAAGCTGGAGATTTCGTAGCGCTCCAGTCCGGCGGCGGCAAGTGCCTGTTCCGCCGCCGCCAGTTCCGCGAGCGCAACATCGTCGGAGGGCAGGGTGACGCGACCGCTCGCCACATCGCGCGCCAGATGCGTCTTGGGTTCGAGAATCAGCGTATAGACGCTACAATGGTCTGGCGCAAGTTCCGCCGCCGCATCGAGCGTCCGCTTCCAAGAATCTGAGACCGCGCCGTTCTGCCGTTCGCCGGGCCATCCGCAGATGAGATCGATGCCAGCGTTGTCGAAACCGGCTTCGCGGATTTGACGCCAGGCTGTTTGCGCCTGTTCGGCGGTGTGGGGACGACCCATCGCGCGCAGCGTTGCCTCGTCGAAGCTCTGTACACCCATGGAGAGACGGTTCACGCCTCCCGCTTTCAGCTGCCGCAAAAGTTCCGACGAGACGTCCAACGGATTCAGTTCAACGGTGAATTCGGTCGGAAGTTTAGAGTTTAGAGTTTTGAGTTGAGAGTTGGGGGATGAGGGTTGAGGGTTGAGAGCTGGGGAGAGATGGGGGGCGAGGAAATCCAGCAGGGGCTGGAGGTTGCAGAGCGCGGGCGTGCCGCCGCCGAAGTAGAGGGTGGAGATAGGGGAAGAGGGAAGAGGGAAAAGGGAAGAGGGAAGAGGGAAAAGGGAAGAGGGAAGAGGGACGGGGGGAGAGGGAAGAGGGGTGGAGGGAAAGAGCTGATGGAGTTGATGGAGGATGCCGTCAACGTATTGGTCGCGTTCTTTCTCGGAGCGTCCGACATAGGAGTGAAGGGCGCAGTAGGCGCACTTGCTCCGACAGAACGGGAAATGGATGTAGAGGTTCAAGCCGGTGTGGACGCGTCGCCGCTGGGCGAGGGGTTTTCCTCAGCGGGCGTCGCATCGTCGTTGGATTCTGCGACTTCGCCGAGCGTCTTGGTGCCGGAGAGAAGCGCGACGACTTCGCTCTGCACATCGCCCAGGTTTTCGAGCCGGATGCGCGGATCGAGGACAATGAACGATTCGCCGGTGCGGCGGTGTTCGTAGATGCGGATGATGGTCCGGTC
>JAEEGG010028806.1_pt1 | contig 10416 bp, 7 predicted proteins | sample 9134161 | NCBI WGS metagenome assembly JAEEGG01 (sample SAMN16246543, study PRJNA631951) | gut metagenome | biome: gut microbiome; feature: rumen; material: CR-attached | host: Bos | place: Iran: Karaj | collected 2018-10 | reverse complement strand
TGAGCATATCGCACAGGTGGAGCCTCTGAAGGTGACAAAGCGCGAAGGCAATCTCTACACCTTCGAGGGCACTCATGTCATTCCAATTGCTGGTAGCTTCAAGGTGGCTTACCGCATGTATCCTAAGAATGCTGATCTGCCACACCGTCAGGATTTCTGCTACGTGAAGTGGTTTAACTAAACCGCTATAAAATACTCAAAAAAAGTTGCACCATCTCCGTGTGGGGTGGTGCAATTTTTCTTTCTCACAAGATTTTTTTTGAATATGAAATACTTAAGTGTCATCATTTTTGTCCTGCTTTGTTTTTTACCATCAATATCTATTGCGGATAATGGCGGCAAGAAACCGACTGATGTGTTCAAACGGTCTGCTGTCGTGAAGACGTATCGTTCTTGCATGAAAGACAAAAACTATACCAAGGCAAAGCAGACCATTGATGAGGCTTTGAAGAAATATGATGAGGCAAAAGCCGATGCTCAGTTCTACCGCTATAAAATGGATGCTTTGAATGAACTCATCGGTCAGGAAAATCGCAAGATATACCTCAATTCAAAGCCAGACACGGTAAGTTATTTCGGTTACATCTATGAACTATACGAGACTGGCATCCTGTGCGACAGTGTTGAACAAGTGGCAGTCGTAGCTAAATTGAATGCGGGGAAGAAAATGACTCCGAAGTTGCGAGTTGGAGTGGGGCAGACGATGCTTGGGTATCGAAAGAATCTTCTGAGCGCAGGCAAATATTATTATATAAAAAAGGATTATGGCAATGCCTTCCGCTTTTTCGACATGTATTTGCAGACGAAAGCATCCGATGTTTTTTCTGACACGAAAGGCAATTCGACCTTGACCGATCCTGATGACCAAGTGGAAGTGTCGGTGCTTGCTGTGTTGAGTGCCTATGGTTCTAGTAATCATCGAGGTGTTATCGATTATTTATCTGAAGGATTGAAAGATACGAAGTTGGAAAGTCAAATCCTTGAAATAGGAAGTAAGTCAGCAGCAGAGGTGAAAGATACGGTGAAGATGGTGAGTCTGTTAGAGCAAGGATTCGACAATTATCCAGAGATTGAGTATTTCTTCATGACGCTGATGAAACACTATAATGGACTGGCTGATTATGGCACAGCCTTACAAAAGGCATCACGAATGACGGAACTTTATCCCCAGAAACGTGACTACTGGTATATGGCTGGAACGGAACAAGCACTGCTCTTCAAAGATGAGGAAGCGCTCCAGTCTTTTTCTAAATGCATCGAAATCAAGGCGGATGATGCCGATGCTTATGCCTCTATCGGCAACATCTATCTGCGTCAGGCTCATGCCGCATACGCCCAGTTTAATGTACCTTTGTCTGACCCTACCTACACGAAGAAAAAGTCTGCTATTGATGACTTGTACAAACAGGCATGCCGCTCGTTTGAACAGGCGCGTAAGTTTGATGAGAATCATCCGGATCTTTGGCTTGCGGGTTTGCGCGAGACATACTTCAAACTGAACAGAGGAAAGGCGTTGAAAGCGCTGGAAAAATACCAGTGATATGTAGGTTTAAATGAAACTTACAGGCCATTATGAGCGTTGTCATTCCTTAAAATAAAAGAAAAATTCTTTTTTTCTTTGTTTTATTCTTTTATAATTGTAACTTTGCAAAATCTTCTAATTGAAAACAATAGACCACATCGGATGGCAACGAACAAAGGACAATCTAAGAAAAAGAGAAACAGTAAATATGCTGCTGCACAAAAGGAAAAATTGTCGGCCGGAGATTTTTTCGTAGGCTTCGGCAAAGGCGAAATTTTTTCGTTCTGTGTGGGTTTGTTATTTGTAACACTGGCGGTTTTTATCTTAATCGCGATGGTTTCTTATCTCTTCACTGGCGAGGCGGATTTTAGTTTGGTGGAGAGTAAATCGGACGTGCTGAACACGGGTTTGAAGTACAAAAACGTGTGTGGCTCATGGGGAGCTATCGTGGCTTATTACCTGTTGAACGATTTGTTTGGTTTGGCTTCGTTCATCATTCCACCATATTTGATTATTCTTGGTTTCCGCCTCATGCGCATCTTCAAGTTTACCCTTGTGAGGAAGTTCATTCTGATGACTCTGCTGATGTTATGGACAAGTGTATTCTTGGCGGCGTTTGGTTATCTGTTCCCATTTTTTGAGGGGTCTTTCTTGAAATTGGGTGGTAATCATGGCATTCAAGTGGTGAAGGCACTCACTCAGTTAATAGGTGCTCCTGGTTTGTTGGCGGTATTGGCCATTACGGCTGTTTTGTATCTCATTTACATGAGCACCAAAACGATTGAGATGATTCGCAATGCGTTCAGATTGAATTTCTTGAAGAAGATAAACCCGGAGAGATTGAAGCGTTTCATGAAAAAAGATGACGACGATGAAGAGGGTGATGATGAGGATGACGATAATGAAGAGGCGGAGGAAGGTGATATTGATATGGATGCCATCAACAACAAAGATGCTTATACGGATGATTTGATAGAACATGTGGCGAGCGGAAGCGATGAGGATGTCACGAATGTGGTCGAGTTTGATGATGTGAACGGCACTGCAGGAAATGATGCGGCTGGAGATGATGAGGATGAGAATCATTTGGACGGCGATGTACTGGATGTGGATTTGACAGAGTTGCCATCCACGAATACGGGCATGACCGTTGAAGCAAAAGAGACGGAGAAGGGTAGTGGCAAAATTATGCGTGGTGACATCAATACGCCATACGATCCTAAATTGGATTTGGAACATTATAAGTACCCGACATTAGGACTGCTGAAGAAATCTGATGACCAAACTCCTCAGATTGACATGATTGAGCAGAATGCCAATAAAGACAGAATCATTCAAGTGCTCAAGCAGTTCGGCGTGGAAATCAAGAGTATCAAGGCAACGATTGGCCCTACGATTACATTGTATGAGATAGTGCCAGCAGAAGGTACGAGAATTAGCAAGATTCGCAATCTTGAGGATGATATCGCATTATCGTTGGCAGCAGAAGGTATTCGTATCATTGCACCGATTCCAGGTAAAGGTACCATTGGTATTGAGGTACCAAACAAGAAGAAGTGCATCGTGTCGATGGAGAGTGTCATCAACAGCCGTATCTATCAGGAAAGTAAGATGGAGTTGCCATGTGCCATTGGTAAGACCATCAGCAATGAGGTGTTTATGTTTGACTTGGCCAAAGCTCCCCATCTTTTGGTGGCTGGTGCGACAGGACAAGGTAAGTCCGTTGGATTGAATGCCATTGTGACCTCATTGCTTTACAAGAAGCATCCGTCTGAATTGAAGATTGTGATGGTTGACCCCAAAAAGGTGGAGTTCAGCATTTATAGCCCTATCGAGAACCACTTCTTGGCGCGTCTGGAAGAGGAGGAGGATTGTATCATTACGGATGTGCAGAAAGTGGTGAAGACGCTCAACTCACTCTGTGCGTTGATGGATAGCCGTTACGACCTCCTGAAACGTGCCCAAGCGCGTAATATCAAGGAATACAACGAGATGTTCAAGAACCGACGTCTCAATCCTGAGCATGGACATGAATTCATGCCTTATATTGTGGTCATTGTCGATGAGTTTGGTGACCTGATTATGACGGCAGGTAAGGAAGTGGAACATCCGATTTGCCGTATCGCCCAATTGGCCCGTGCCGTCGGCATCCACATGATTATTGCAACCCAACGTCCACAAGCCAGCATCATCAGTGGTGCCATCAAGGCAAACTTCCCGACGAGGATAGCCTTCAAGGTGAGTTCGATGATGGACTCTCGTGTTATTCTTGACCGTGCGGGTGCCAACCAACTGATTGGCAAGGGTGACATGTTGTTTCTGTCAGGAGCAGAGCCGGTTCGTGTACAATGTGCGTTTGTTGATACTCCTGAAGTCAATGAGATTTGTCATCATATTGCCACCCAACAGTCATTCTTGCATCCATTGTATCTGCCAGAAGTGGCTGATGCAGAAGGAGACGGTGGAGCCGGTATGGGTACAGTCGATAAAGGACATTTGGATCCTATGTTTGCTGATGTGGCCAAATTCGTGGTGAACAATCAGAGTGGTTCCACTTCAATGATTCAGCGTAACTATTCTATCGGCTACAACCGTGCGGGCAAGATTATGGATCAGTTGGAGAAGATGGGTGTTGTAGGGCCACAAGTTGGTAGCAAACCGCGTGAAGTGCTGATTAAAGACCCATTGACATTGGAAGGACTTTTGAATACAATAGGATAACGATGAAGAAGATTGTCTTGACACTGATGGCTCTTGTGGCAGCCTTGTTTGTTCAGGCACAGGATGCTACAAAGATATTGGATAGGTCGGCTGCTGCATTGCGGTCGGCTGGCAATGTGAAGATTGACTTCACGTTTGAGGTGGAAGGTGGCTCATCCGCCGGCTACATCAAACTGCAGCAACAGAAGTTTGTGCTCAATATGGGTGGTACCATCACATGGTTTGACGGCAAGACAATGTGGACGTATGTGAAGGCGAATGATGAGGTGAACATCTCTACGCCCTCTGCCGATGCAGTGGCAAAGATGAATCCGTATGCGTTCCTTTCCTTCTACAAGAAAGGTTACACAGCCAAGAAGGGGAAGGGTACGGCGAAAGAACACGAGGTGATTCTGACAGGCAAGCAGGGAAGCCCCTACAAGAAGGTGGTGGTGCGTATCAACAAATCCACTCAGAATCCGACACTCATCAAGATGACTTCTCCGAAAGGGGCAGTCACATCGATTCGTTGCAATTCCTTCTTGAAAAATCAGAAGTATACGGAATCCACTTTCCGATTTAACAAGAAAAATTATCCTGACGCAGAAATAGTGGACTTGAGATAATGGAGTTCTCGAGGGTACGGTTGTTATATAAGCTCATTTCTCACAATCAGCGGTTGCAGGCACGTCGCCATCCGATGTTTGAGAAAAAGATGGTAATGAAGATTCTAAGTTACATCTTCATTGCTTTTTGGGCAGTTTATCTGGTCATGTTGGGCTTCGCTGCCTATTCCTATTTCGAGGGTTCTGCACTGGAGGCATTCGACTGGATTGATGGAGGCATGATATGGTTCCTCATTGTCGATTTCCTGTCTCGTTTTGCCATGCAAGAAACACCTGCCCAAAACATCAAGCAATACAAACTTCACAACATCCCCACAGGTTTTCTGCTGCATACGTTCCTGCTGCGTATGGGATTGCAACCTTACAACCTCTTCTGGGCATTCTTCTTTGTTCCTTTCGGACTTCTTTCCATTCCTCATTTCTACGGCATCACGGGCTTTTTCGGCTTCATCATTGGCTGGTGGCTCATGTATGTGCTGAACAGTTATTGGTATCTGCTTTGGCGAACCCTGTTGAATCGCAACTTTTTCTTTATCGTCATACCCGTAATTACGTATGCGGCACTGGCATATTTTGGCATCTTCTTCGATACTGATTCTCAATGGTTGTTTCAAGGCACGGTGCGTTTGATGCGTGGTTTCTGTCAGTGGAATCCTATGTGTTGGCTGCTCTTTGTCGCAGCTGTGGTGCCATTGTACATCGTCAATTTCCGTTTGCAGAAAGTGGCTATTTATGTGGAAATCGCTAAAACCGAGGTGGTCAAGCAGTTCAAGACGCACAACATGACTTTTCTCGACCGTTTCGGAGTGATAGGAGAATATTTTAAGCTGGAACTGAAATCGACTGTGCGCAACCTGGTGGTGAGGAAGCAGTTCATTACGGGCGCCTTGTGTATGCTGATGCTTTGTGGCCTTTTCTCTTTCTCCGACATTTATGACGAGTTTCCCTTCATGCGCGTTTTCATATGTATGTATTGCTTCACATGTTTGGGTGTGATGACGTTGACGATGGTGATGTGTGCTGAAGGAAACTATATAGATGGTTTGATGGTGCGTAAGGAAACCGTGCTTTCGTTATTGAAAGCCAAATATTATTTCCAGTGCATGATTTTGATTGTGCCGCTGCTCTTCTCAATCATGCCCATCATGGAGGGAAAAATCACGTGGCTGACAGCGTTAGGATGTATGTTGTTCACGTCAGGGGCGGTGTTCCCCTTCATTTTTCAATTGGCAGTGTATAACGACATGACTATCCACCTGAACGAAAAACTTACCAAGACGGGGCGTGACACGAAGGTGCAGATGCTCATGGCGGGAGGCGCGTTGTTCCTTCCGATGCTGGTCATGTATGCGCTGGTGGAGTGTTTTGACGATTCCATTGCCTCCATCCTGATGCTCTCCATAGGATTGATAGGAACGGTGCTGCATCCTTTGTGGCTTCGCGACATATACAAACGATTCATGAAACGTCGATACGCCAATATGGACGGATTCAGAAATTCCAGATAGGCTCGGGACAACGTTTCTGGGAACTATTCATAAATAGTGCAAGATGAACTTAACAATCGAAAAACTGACCAAATCATTTGGCGACAAGCAAGCCCTCGACATTGACCATTACGCCATTCACAGTGGCGAAATAATTGGTCTTGTGGGTAATAACGGAGCGGGAAAGACAACCCTTTTCCGCATCATACTGGATCTTCTTCATGCTGATACGGGATGTGTCACCATTGACGGATATGTTGATGGAGTGCCAGTGTCGTGCGACACGGCAAAGAGTGAAGAATGGAAAGCCTATACGGGTGCTTTTGTCGATACAGGTTTCCTTATTGACTATCTGACCCCTGAAGAATATTTTCGTTTCATTGCCAAGATATCGGGTATTAAGGACGATGTCCTGCATGACAGGCTCCTTCAGTTCGATGGTTTTATGAACGGGGAAATATTGGGACAGAAAACGCTCATTCGCAATCTCTCCATGGGCAATAAACAGAAAGTGGGCATCATTGGAGCCATGCTTCATCATCCCCATCTGCTGCTGCTCGACGAGCCTTTCAATTTCCTCGATCCCACCTCGCAGTTGGCCATGAAATATCTGCTCGAGACCTATAGCCATGAGCATAAAGCCACCATCATCGTGTCATCCCACAATCTAACTCACACTCTCGACATCTGTTCACGTATCACCCTCCTCGAACATGGTCTCATCCTCAAGGACTATGACCGCGATTATGCCATGTTGAATTCCGAAATAGAAGAGTATTTCCGGGGGCAGCAAAGTGGAAAGATTTGATGGTGATGATGGCACTATGAGGTGTAGAGGATGATATAAGAATTGAAAAATACAAATGATATGGACATTATAAAAGAAATAGAATCAACCCCGGCGTTGCTAACAAAGATTGTTGAGGGATGGGAGCAGAATCAAAGTCCGTCTTTCGATGAATTGGCAAATTCAGTCCTTCAGACACATCAGACAGCCCAATCTGGTGCCATTCGTGCTGTGAATCAGATGGCAACTCTCCGCAATTGGCTCATAGGATGCTATATTGTGGAGTACGAACAGAAGGGCAGTGACAGAGCAAAGTATGGCGAGCGATTGCTGAAGCGTTTGGAAGAGCGTGTGAACACGAAGGGATTGAATGAAACCTTGTTTCTGGCAGCCAGAAGATTTTATTCATTCTATCCTCAAATAGGCGAGTTATTTGAATTGCGAATTCGTCCGACGGTGTCGGACAAATTGATAGTACCGAGTTCAATTTCAGCGACGCTGTCGCCGAAATCTGAGAAATCAGCGACAGTGTCGCCGAAATTTACAACTTCCGCATCTGCTCTCGTCAGCAAATTATCTTTTTCGCATATAAGGGAAATTATGCTTCAAGACGATCCCTTGGCTCGTTTCTTCTATGAAACAGAGTGTATCAAAGGTACATGGTCAGTAAGGGAACTGCGTCGTCAGATATCCACCAACCTATATTTCCGTAGTGGAGTAAGCAAAGACCCCAAGAAATTGCTCGCTTCCATCAAGCCAGAGACCACGTCACCTGCACTCGTTATTCGCCAACCATTCACTTTTGAGTTCTTAGGACTCCAAGCTAAAGATGTCATAACAGAAGGCGACCTTGAAGACGCTCTTATCACCCATCTTCAGGATTTCCTCTTGGAACTGGGCAAAGGCTTTTGTTTCGAGGCAAGGCAGAAGCGCATGATTATTGATGACGAATACTACTTTGCAGACTTGGTGTTCTATAATCGCATACTTCATTGCAATGTCATAGTGGAATTGAAGAATGATGAGTTCCGTCATGAATATCTTGGTCAGCTCAATGCCTATGTGTCCTATTATAAAGAGAATGAGATGCATGAAGGTGACAATCCTCCAGTAGGCATTCTACTATGCACTCGTAAGGGTAAAAAGATGGTGGAATACGCTATTGCAGGCATGGACAACAACCTGTTTGTCTCCACCTATATGCTCCAGTTGCCAGATAAGGCTACACTTGAGCAATTCCTACTGAATGAAATGGAGGATGTGCATGAATAGGATTTTCAATGAATGAAGAATAAGGTCATTCCGAGATAGAAGAGTACTTTCGGATGAAGCAAAGTGGAAAGAATTGACATTGTTTCTCTTCGTTGAATCGCGGCTATATCAAGAGATTCTATATGCATGACTCCAATGCAATGAAAATCTCTCCCCAAGTTGGGGGCAATTCTGAACCGCTGATCTTTTCTGTTCCTTGAAGACTTCAAAAGTGCTCTGCCATCTATTGAAGATATTGAAAATGAACTCAGAGACAAGGAACAGAAGGAGGATGAGGTATGAGTGAGTTGAAGAAAGTAATGTTAAAAGAATGTTGCTCAGCATTTCAATTGGGTACCGTGACTATGCCATGTTTTTTCTCCGAAGAAGAGCTGGATGAGGAGATTCGTGTGTCTATGAAGAGTGGAAATGCCACTCAACATGAAGTGGATGCTGTATTCTGTCATTTCTCAAAAAAACACTTGTAGAATTATTTGGAACAAAATTCCGAACCAGTGGCTCGGAAATTCAACACAACAGGAAATCCAAGCCAGTGGTTTGGAATTTGGAAACAACAGAAAATCGTAACCAGGTTACGAAATCAAAGATTTACTTTGCCAAAGGATGCCAACATCTATGCTCAGCAATATGCACTTTGCTTGCCTGACAAAGCCCTGCTTCAACAGAAATTGCGTGAATGGATTGCAGAATTTAAGGAAAAGGAGGATGAGGTATGAGTAAATGACGAGCAACCTTGTTTTTTCTGTTGTTTCTCAAAAAAACTTGTAAAAATATTTGGAAGCGAATAATAAATTGTATATTTGCAAACGAAAATTGAAAACAAAAAGGATGAAAGACTACATCGTGACAATCCATCGGACATTGATGAAGAATGGATTAAACGAGACGGAAAGATAATAATTCAATAAACTAAAACCAAAGTATATGGTATAATTGTTTAACTTGACATAAGAAAAAGAAAGTGTTTGCTTTTACTTGATGTAATTTGAAAATCGCCAAAAAGTAGAATTACGCATCAGCAGAAAAGTGAATGCTCTCACCGTTAGGTGTGGGCTTCAAGGTTGTATGCGTAAGGTGTTTAGCGATACCTCAAATTAGCAATCGGTAAGTCTCACGCCTTTCTTTTTGCTGTGTCGCAAAAAGAAGAAAAAATGAAATGCAAAATTGGCTTATTAAAATAAATATGGAATTATTCTAAAGCTCTGCCATAAATTGGCGTACCCTTGTCATACCTTTGCAGAAAAATTACTGAAACATGGACAACTACAGAAGCCAAAACGTGGAAAACCATCACCATGCCCTTCTGGATTCTAAGCTATATTGGGGTATGGAATGGGATAGGAAGAGATTAATATAAACAACATAAAAAATTAAAGAGATATGGCAAAGCGTATTTGGATGTATTGGCCAGACGAAAAGGCCGGCCAGTTCAAAGAGAATGTAGAAAAGGGTTTCATGGCTTGCGGACTCCCTAAAGACAGAGAAGTCGGAGACTTGGACGAATGTATGAGTAAAAAGGGCGGACTTGATGAAGCCTTGAGGGAAGCATACGGCCCTGGACGGAGAATTGCAAATGGAAGAAAACTACTCCGCGAATTTGCAAATGTGATGCAGATAGGTGACTACATTATTGCACGAAAAGAATTTTCCTCCATCGTGGGAGTAGGGATAGTTACGGGTGATTATCGATACGATCCAACTCGCAGCAAATTCCGCCATTGCCGTGATGTTAAATGGATAGACACACAAGTTCGTCCATTCCCCGAAGACTTTAAACGTGGCGGCAAATGGCACAGAGTGACCATGATAAACATGCCTTTTCGGCGTATCGCCGAGCAGATAATATCATCCATCAATGGTGGTGAGGGTGTAACAGGTTAATTGCAAAATTCTAAAACCTCTGCCACAGATTGGCGCACCCTTATCATACTTTTGCAAAAAAAACAAAGAAATATGGACAACGAAAGAGGACAAAGTTTGATAACCAAATATGTCTGGGTGATAGAAACCATCTATCGCAAG
>JAEEGG010028799.1_pt1 | contig 10417 bp, 10 predicted proteins | sample 9134161 | NCBI WGS metagenome assembly JAEEGG01 (sample SAMN16246543, study PRJNA631951) | gut metagenome | biome: gut microbiome; feature: rumen; material: CR-attached | host: Bos | place: Iran: Karaj | collected 2018-10 | reverse complement strand
CGGGCGGGAATCAGCGCTTGACCTTCTTCCCGACGACGTAGCACAATCTTCCGTGCATGATTTTAGGAATGACTAAATCATATTTAAATGTTAGGTTTACCTAAAAGTACAAAGGATATCCCTATACTGGTTGAGATTTGGACGCTTGTCCTTGCTGTATCCTTTGTTGTAAGATCATCGACCCGTGAAGGTCACTGAAAAAGCAATCAATGTGTGATGCCAGACTGACAAGCCTCGTATTCAAGAACTACGTACGGAAGTGTGAGAGGGTAACCGACATAATTTGCATTATGTCGGACCCTACTCGATTCGTTTTTAGAGCAGCATTACGCTTACTATCGCGAAACCGATTATCCACAATCTGCTCAGTTCTGCCGATGCACCGATCGCATCGGTGGTGACCTCACCCAGTTTCTTCTTGGATATGGCCGCTACAACTATTCCGCACAGGGTGGAGAGTATTGAAATTACAACGGCTGCGATCATAATCTCCGTCACTATGTTTCCATGGATGACCATCCATACCAAGGATGCTACTACGGTACAGATGAGTGTAACAACCAGAGATACCACGTTGATGACCTTTCCGTTTGCCCACGCGTTCGCTGAAGCCAATGCATTCAGTACACATATTTCGGCGATTGCCGCAATGAGCCCCAAGAAGAATGTGCCGATGAATCCTGCCAACACAACGTACAGGATCATGCTTCCTCCAATAGCGAAGATCGACAATCCTATGCCTGCTACCGGGACACCGGTGTTCTCTGATGATTCCGGGAATAGCGCGTGGCCGAATCTGACCATGCTTCCGAAGAATTTGAATCTGAACAGGATAAAGGGCAGAGCTAGAACCAGTATCGCAAAGAACGGGCCCATCATGATCCCCAGGGATTCCTCCAACACTTCGACCACTTTGACCAGAATGATAATCACCAGGCCGATGAGACCTCCGACCAACGGCAGGAGGGAAGGATTCGCTAGGCCGGCCCTCTTTTCTTCTTCAGTCGCCTTTACCGGCAGTATCGTGTATTCAGAGAGCATACCTTTCAAAGCCGGTAAAGCGGCTGTTGCCACTTCGGAGGCGTTAGTAGCTTCTTTCGGTTGCTCGTTCTTGAAATCATCGAAATCGTCCCGTTCACGTTTCGTTTCATTTTCATCATCAGTCAAGATATCAGACTCCATAGTCAGCAGACTATTGACTGTATAATGTATTGTTACTCTAACTATATAAGAGGCGGTAGATTTGACTGTGTTTTATATTCCAGGTATAATCGGAGTACCGGTGAAGATATCCTGCAAATGAGCAGACTGAAGATGTCGGTGTTCACACCCGCATCTTTGCATGATATGGGGGCCACGCCCTCATAGATTTGGACTTTATGGTCATGTAAATGACCGAGGCCATGGCTACCCTTATTAGTCGGGGATTCGGTACGCTGAATCATGTTAACGGATATCGAGATCGCCTACCAGGCGAAACCCGCGCCGATCAAGGACATCGCCGCCAAACTCGGACTCACCGAGGATGACATCAGTCCTTATGGCAAGTACATCGCCAAGGTCCCGATCGAGCACCTGGAGAAGCTCAAGGACAAGAAGGACGGAAAGCTCATCATGGTCACGGCCATAACACCCACTCCCGCCGGAGAGGGGAAGACCGTCACATCCATCGGTCTCGTCGAGGGACTCGGATGCATCGGAAAGAAGGTCGTCGGCGCCCTCAGGGAACCCTCCCTTGGACCCACTTTCGGTATTAAGGGCGGAGCGACCGGAGGAGGCTATGCCCAGGTATACCCAATGTGGGATATCGACCTCCACTTCACCGGGGACATCCATGCCGTCGCGGCGGCCCACAACCTGCTGTCCGCCATCGTGGACAACGAGCTCGTCAGGGACAACGTCCACCAGATCGACCCCGCACGCGTCGTGTGGAGGAAGACCGTGGACATGAACGTCCGCGAGCTCAGGAACATCGTCACAGGTCTCGGAAAGGACAAGATCAAGGGCGGAGTGCCCCACGAGTCCGGATTCATCATCACATCCGCATCCGAGATCGCCGCCATCCTGTGCCTTGCCAAGGACCGCGCCGACCTCAGGGCCAGGCTCGAGAGGATCGTCGTTGCGTACACTTATGACAACAAGCCCGTCACCGTCAAGGACCTGGGCTGCGTCGGAGCCATGATGGTCATCCTCAAGGATGCGATTAACCCCAACCTCGTCCAGACATTGGAGGGACAGCCCGTGTTCGTCCACGGATTCCCCTTCGCCAACATCGCCCACGGAAACAACTCGATCATCGCCACAAAGACCGCGCTGAAGCTCGGCGACTATGTCGTGACGGAAGCGGGTTTCGCCTCCGACCTCGGAGGGGAGAAGTTCATGGACATCGTCTGCAGGGAATCCGGCCTCAGGCCGTCCTGCGTCGTCATCGTCGCTTCGGTGAAAGCGCTCATGACACACGGCGGAGGAGTCCTCGAGGACGAGTCCACTCTGACCATGGAGACCCTCAAGAAGGGTATCTGCAACCTTGACAAGCACATCCAGAACATGAGCTCCTACGGGGTACCTGTCGTGGTAGGTATCAACCACTTCGCCCAGGACACTCAGGAGCAGATGGACTTCATCCGCGACCACTGCAAGGAGCTCGGCGTCGCCGTCGCCTTCAACGACGGGTTCATGAAGGGAGGAGAAGGAGCCAAGGAGCTCGCCCAGACCGTTGTGGACACCATCGAGACCAAGAAGACCGACTTCAAGTTCCTGTACGATCTTGATAAGCCCATCAAGGAGAAGATCGAGATCATCGCCAAGAACATCTACGGGGCGGACGGAGTCACATACGACCCGCTCGTGGAGCAGAGGATCGCCGGCTACGAGAAGGACGGATTCGGGAAGCTCCCCATATGCATCGCGAAGACGCAGGCATCCCTGTCCGACGTGTCCACCCTGAAGGGGGTCCCGAAAGGATGGAAGCTCCACGTCAGGGAGATCAACATCTCCGCCGGTGCGGGATTCATCGTTCCCGAGTGCGGTACCCTGACCCTCATGCCCGGTCTGCCGAAGGTGCCTGCGGCCATGAGGATGGACCTCAAGGACGACGGTACCATCGTCGGACTGAAGTGAAACAGAAACGATGGGGTCCTCCCCATCTATTAACAATATTATTAGGGGCTCACATGAGCCCTTTCTTCATGTTGTCGGCCATGTCGTACCAGCGGTCGGCCTCGTCATCGTTCCTGCTGACGCCGTCCCCGGTCCTGTACATGTTGCCCAGGAGGACCTGTGCTCCTCTGTGGCCGTTGAGCGCTGCGCTCATCAGCCACCTGACGGCGTTGGGAGAATCCGGTTTCACTCCTACACCGTTCTTGTAGAACTGCCCGAGGATGAACTGAGCCTCGATATGACCGTGCTCCGCGGCGGTCCTCATCCAGTGGGCGGAAGCCTCTAGGTCGCGGGGGATGCCCTCGTCCTTGAAGTGGATCAGCCCCAGCTCGTACTCCGCACGGACATCGCCCCTGGCGGCGGCCATGAGGAAGTACTCCTTGGCCTTCTCCGGATCCTTGCTCACATGGAGCCCGTTCAGATGGATCATGCCCAGATAGTACGCAGAGCCCGGGTGTCCCCTTTCGAGTCCCTTCTCGAACCAGGTGCGGGCGCTGTCGTAGTCCTTCTTGACGCCTTGTCCGCGGGCGTACATCAGCCCGAGGTAGTAATCGGCCTCGGCGCTGTCCTTCTTAGCCTCCTTCATGAAGATGTTGTAGGCGGTGAGATATTCAGAATCGCTCCTGTTGCGGACGATGAATTTGGCCTTTTCGAGAGGCTCCATCACGTCCGTACCGGAAATCATACTTCTTGATTGTCGAGGTCACTTATAAAGGGCATGGGGAATCTGACAGTGTTTCAGCGATCCTTGGAGAGCCATTATCGACGGGATGCGCAGTGGTCACAGTTCACTGGATGTCTGATTATCGGAACATCTGGCTGCTGTCCTCCCGTGTTCCGTAAAACATTTACGTCTGAATCCCCGCTTATATACATCGGATTATTAGTCCAACTCAAGGCGATAATGTGGACAAGAAGATAATGTACACGATCATTGCGATAGTCATCATCGCTGTCGCCGCGATAGCAGTCTTCGCTGTTATGAACAACAATAACAACGGCGGCGAGGACCATTCTGCGGCATCCTTCGAGGATACACGCCTCAGGATCTACGGTAACGCGAACGGTGACGACGTCATAGACAAGACAGATCTCAACCTCATCAACTGGATCGTCCGCTGCAACGGCGATGACGACAAGACCAACGACGTCGACTGGGCGAAGGATTACCCCCTCGCCGACGCGAACTACGACGACAAGGTCACCGCAGACGATGCGACCGTCGTCCAGAAGATCATCGACAAGGAGAAGACCAAGATGTACTACTTCAACAAGTACGAGAGGGTCACCTATGTCAACTACCCCATCAGCGACAAGATCGGAGGAGAGTACCTTATCATCCAGCTCCTTCCCGCTATCGGTTCCTATGACATGCTCAAGGCGATCGACAGCACCACGCCCAAGAACTACAGCAACGTCTACCCCGGTGTGGACAAGATGCCCATCATGGGTTCCTGGAGGGAGATCACAATTGAGTCCCTCAACGACCTCTACAACAAGGGCACCATCGGCACGTTCATGCAGTGGACCGGCGGACAGAACCAGGACTACATATGGGACAAGGCCGTCGCATCCGGTCTCGCGGACAAGATGTCCTTCGTCATCGTGCCCTGCCAGGGGCCCGATGTGATCCAGGGTGTCCTGGAGCTCGCATGCATGCTCGGGGACCAGTCCCTTTCAGACTAGTATGTGAAATGGTACGACAAGGCCATGGACCTGATGGATTCCATCGAGGGCAAGATCGAGGGCGGAAAGAAGACCATCACCGCCGTCAGATGCTACACCAACAAGGTCTCGGGAATCGCGGCATTCGGCTCCGCACAGGGTCCCGCGCTGTGGTTCAACAAGGTGATCAACTTCCAGCCCGCATACGTGGGCAAGACGAACTTCACCGGCATCGAGTCCATAGACAACTTCAGCAGCTCCGCAACGGACGAGGTCATCGTCATGTTCCAGAAGAACTGCGACTGGTCCGAGTTCAACACACTTGTGGAGACGTATCTCAAGGACGTCTACTCCGCTACATCCCAGTTCAAGAACGAGAAGATGTACGTCGTGGATTTCGAGATGATGCCCTTCGCGGCAGGACCTGCAGGATGCTACATCCTCGCAGCCCATCTCTATCCCGAGCTGTTCAAGCTGGACGACGCCCTCGACTTCCTACAGGAGTACCTCGACGACTTCGCAGTCAGAGAGGGAGCGGATGCCCGCCAGGGATTCACGTATACCGGGGACGGCTACGCCAACTGAAGTGATGTGATATGACAGCAGATGAGCAGACCGGCGAAGTCAACGTCGTGAAGAGGGCTGCAGCCCTCTGGGCATCCGAGGACGATCTTACATCGGACGACTCTGTGGAGACCATACAGTCGTACCGCGTGTCCGAACTGCGCAAGCTGACCTTCGTGTTCGTATGCATAGCCGCGGCGGTGCTGGTCGCCGGTCTGTCCATCACATACGGTACTATGGACATAGGGTTCTTCGAATGCTACGAGGTGATCTGGAACCATATCACAGGGAATGTGGGCGACAAGCTGATCGACTACATCATCGTCGACGAGCGCCTTCCCAGGATCGCAGCGGCCCTGGTGGCCGGAGCAGGACTCGCCATCGCGGGATGCGTGATGCAGTCCGTGATGAAGAACCCCCTCGCGGATCCATATACCACAGGAATATCCTCCGGAGCAGGTTTCGGTGCCGCCCTGGCGGTCACCCTGGGGATCAGCTTCGTCGCAGGGAACTACGCCATAGTCGTGAACGCGTTCGTGTTCTCGCTGATACCCATGGCCATGATGCTCGGGGTTGGGAAGCTGAAGAAGGCATCCCCCACGATGATGATCATGGCCGGTATGGCGATCATGTTCATGTTCAACGCGTTCACCACCGTGCTGAAGCTGCAGGCCGACCCTGATGCTCTGGCGAAGCTGTACTCATGGACGGTCGGTACCGTCGCGGACTGCGAATGGTCGGAGATCGTGATGATGTTCGTCGTGGTCGCCGTAGGCGTGGTCCTGACGCAGATCTTCTCCAGGAAGCTCAACATACTGGCGACCGGCGACGATTCTGCCAAGGCCATGGGCCTCGACGTGGAGAACATGAGGATCGTCCTCCTGCTGCTGATATCGTTGGTGGTGGCCACAGTGGTCAGCTTCACGGGTCTCATCGGATTCGTGGGACTGGTCGCCCCTCATGTCTGCAGGATATTCGTCGGTGCGGACAACAGGTATCTGGTCCTATCGTCCGCCATGTTCGGAGCGGTGCTGCTCGAGATCGCGGACTTCGTCGGACGCACGGCGATCGCACCTGCAACGCTGCAGGTCGGAGTGGTCACTGCGTTCATCGGAGGTCCGATGTTCCTCTACCTCATCATGAGGCAGAAGAAGTCCACGTGGTGATCGCATGAGGATCGACATAGAGAACATGGATGCAGGCTATGGGGACAAGAAGATCCTCCACGGGATCGACCTTCACCTGGAAGGCCCCGGCCTCACATGCATCATAGGTCCGAACGGCGTCGGCAAATCGACCATGATCAAATGCATGAACAAGCTTCTGACCCCCACATCGGGGACCGTCAAGGTCAACGGCAGGGATGTGAAGGAGATGAGCAGGAAGGAGATCGCCAATGTGATCTCCTACGTCCCGGTGCAGACGGACGATGTGTTCGCCATGCCCGTGTTCGACACCGTGCTGATCGGCCGTGCAAACAAGTCCAAGTGGAAGACCAGCCCGCAGGATATAGTGAAAGTGAAGAAGGCCCTGGAGTTCCTGGGGCTCACCGAGCTTTCTGACAGGCCCTTCAACGAGCTGTCTGCCGGACAGCATCAGACCGTCGCCATAGCAAGGGGATTGGTACAGGAGACCGAGATCCTGATCCTGGACGAACCCACATCCAACCTGGACATCAGGCATCAGATATTCATAACGTCGCTGATGCACGAGATCGCGGTCCAGAAGAACGTGATGGTCATAATGATCAGCCATAATCTGAACATCGCATCGATGTTCGCAGACAACATCGTCCTTATGGAGAAGCCCGGAAGAATCAAGCAGATAGGCCCCGCCAACGATGTCATCACAGCTGAGAACATCAAGGATGTCTACAATGTCGGATGCGAGATCGTGATCCATCAGGGACGTCCGGTGATGCTGCTCGACCAGATACTGAACTGAAACCGATGTCCAGGTGCCCTTTGAGGCACCTTCGGCATCATTTCCATCCCTTCTGGCTATCTGCGCTGTTATTTTTTACTTGGACTATATGTCCAATCGCAGAGGTCGGCAGCTGATGCTCATCAGATTCTGGGTCCAGGGATACCGCTGTTTCCGCGATAGGGTGCACATAGACCTGTCGGACAGGAAGAACTACAAGTATGGCAGGGAGTGCGTCAGAGGGGATTTCCTCGACAAGATGATCATCCTAGGGTACAACGGCGCAGGCAAGACGTCCTTCGGATATGCCATCGTGGACATCGTCTCCACCGTAGGCGGTTTCGGCAACGACATCGGCCAGAGGGATCCGGACTGCTTCCTGAACAAGGATTCCGACACAGACAGAGCGACGTTCCATTACGAGTTCGCCAACAAGGGATCGATAATCACCCTGGAGTATGCGTAGACCGGCCCTGGACACCTGGTGTCCGAACATCTCACCATCGACCGGCGCACGGTGTACAGTTACGACCTCACCGACGGCTCCAAACCGTTCTTCGACTTGGATGCGATGGGCGTCAGGGAGGAACCGGTGCTCGGCAACGGCCAGTCCATAATACTCGATCTGTCCAGAACGCACACGTTCGATCCCAACAGCCCCATCGGGGTCGTGCTCAACTTCGCCAATCACTCCCTCTATTACATGGCGATGTGGAAGAAGGACACCCATATCGGTATGATCGAGGAGGGCAACGATGTGGAGAAGTACATCGTCGACAACGGACTGGTCGATGACTTCAACAGGTTCCTCAGGGATACATGTTCCGTCAACATCACTTTGGGTCACGACAGCGACGGGCTGACGGTGGTCAGGGAGAAGGGAAGCATCTCGTTCAGGACCGGTGTGTCCAGAGGCGTGATGATACTGTCCCGTCTGTATGTCTGGCTGCGCAGGTGCAGCGACCGCGACGCGCTGATATTCTTCGACGATTTCGACGACATGTTCCATTACCGTACGGCCGAGAACGCCATAAGGGCGATCATATCGCGGATAAAGGCCCAGTGCATCTTCGTTACCCATAACACCGGTCTGATCTCTAACGATTTCCTCCGTCCAGACTGCTGCTTCATAATGAACGACGGGAAACTGAGCTCCTTCGCCAGTCTCACTGACAAGGACATCCGCAAGGGGCACAACCTGGAGAAGATGCTCCGCGAGGGCGAGTTCGACAGGGCCGGAGATCAGCGATCGTTGAACAGTGCATCCAGTATGTACATGCATCCTTCGAGCCCCATGAGCGGTCTTTTGAGGAAGTCCGAGCCGCTGGATGAGGGGAATCCTATGTCTACACCCTTCCCGCAGCCGCCGGAAGCCTCTTCCAGACGGGCTATGTCGCCGGGAGCGAACAGGTAATCCGGATGGTCATCGCATTCCACCATTCCAAACGAGTCTTCCAGCCATGCTCTGAGAGGTTTCTCCGTGGATTCGTCGGCGATGATGGAGAATGTGCGTCCACGCATGCTCTTGCCGGACGCTACGATTCCCTCGTACCCTCTTCTCTTGCTCTTGCGGAGCATGCTCAATCCATGTTCGGGTATGACGCCTGTGGTTTTCCCGATCTGCTGGAAGAGCTCCTCTATGGCATCGTATCCTACTGGGCACCTGCTGATAGAGATGGTCTTCACACCGTACTCCGACTCGTACAGCTCCGCGGTCCTCGGCGAGTACATCGGATCGACGATTATGTTGTAAGAGGCGTTCACCGATTGCCCGATTTGTTCCGTGGTGCATCCTGCGCCCAGCGCACAGATGACCTTGAAGCCCGCATCCTTCAGCAGATGGGAGAGCTCATGCAGATAGCTGGACCAGTCCTTGTGCATGATGCTGAGCCCGATGATGTTCACACCGTTCGGTATCCTCTTGCCAGGCGAGGGAGATAGGTGCTTGACTATGCTTCTGATGCAGGAGTCGAAGCCTCCCGGGCAGTCCTCGGGGAGGTCGTCGGTGTCCAGGACCATAGATCCCTGCTTGGATGATGAAAGGTTCCTGCAGTCGTCCCCGACGAGCGAGATCCCGGGGGAGCACATGACGACTCTCAGTGCGTATTCCTCCGCAGAAACGTGGTCGAGAACACGCTCCAGCTTCTGGATGGTGCCCCTGTAGTAGTCCTCTGGACGTATGTTCGAATAAGGGACCGACATGTCCCTGCCGTAGAATTCCGGATCCCTCCTCTCGGTGCGGACCATGAGCGACTGTCCTGCGAGTAATCCCTTCCTGCATCCGTTCTGTCCGTGGAGGACCACGGTGGCGTCCCTTATACCCTGTACGGCCATGGCCGCGCCGATGAATCCGCTCGGTTTCGTATACATCTTAATCACCCCATGCTGCCCATGATCCTTCGCCCTTGGACATCACGAAGCTCCAGACCCTGCGGATGAGTTCCATCGATGCGCGGTGGGACAGCCATGTGTCCGGCTTCTCCATCGTGCCAGCGATATCAGTACTCATGCAGTCGATTACGGCATCCGAAGGTCCGACGGAATTGGTCAGATCCTCCATGGATCCGTGAACTGTGATGCGCCGATCCCGGGAGTCGGATGCGCCCAGCGTATGGATGATGACGTCGCAGCCGCAGTCCGACAGGGCATCGGCTATCCAGGCATCCTTCCGCGGATCCCAGCTCAGTATGTCGATCCTTCTTCCTGACAGATCCTTCGAGTATCTCGATACGCAGCCGTCGTATTCCTCAGAGATCCTTTCCAGGATGTTGCTCCCTTTGCCCTTGAGGGACATCAGTTCCCTCATCCATTCGAGGGTTTCGGAGTATCCCCTGGGCCGACTGTTCCCCATGAACTCGATCTCTTTGCTCTCCAGTATGCCCTTTGTTGCCAGGTTGTCCCTGCTGCTTTCGCAGAGGACGGACATGCCGTATCTCCTCAGATTCCTGATGTCATCGACCGAGCAGTCGTTAAGGAATCCTGGCCCAAGGACCATGCCGATCTCGGACAGCAGGGATGAGAGGTGCTTCCTGTTGTCCCCCTTGTTGAATGATATGAAATTGTCGTCCACCACGTTCAGATACACGTCCTCGGGTTCCACACCAGG
>JAEEGG010028788.1_pt1 | contig 10421 bp, 8 predicted proteins | sample 9134161 | NCBI WGS metagenome assembly JAEEGG01 (sample SAMN16246543, study PRJNA631951) | gut metagenome | biome: gut microbiome; feature: rumen; material: CR-attached | host: Bos | place: Iran: Karaj | collected 2018-10 | reverse complement strand
AGAACATCCTCGAGGGCAAGCCGCTGCCCGTCTACGGCAAAGGCGAGAACGTGCGCGACTGGCTCTACGTCGAGGACCACTGCAAGGGCATTGACCTGGTATTGCGCCAGGGGACTGTCGGCGAGGTATATAATATCGGTGGTTTCAACGAGGAGAGCAATATCAACATCGTCAAGCAGGTCATCGCTATTATCGCCCGCATCATGCATGAGGAGCCCGAGTATCAACAACTGCTCAAGTGCGACCTTGACGTGATTAACAACGACCTCATTGAGTTCGTCACCGACCGCCCCGGCCACGACATGCGCTACGCCATCGACCCCAGCAAAATTGCCCGTGAGCTAGGCTGGTATCCCGAGACTCCCTTCACCGAGGGTATAGAAAAAACTATCCGTTGGAATCTCGACAACCAGTCCTGGGTAGAGAGCGTCACTAGTGGTGACTACCAGCGCTACTACGAGGAAATGTACGGCAACCGGTAAACTGATTGGATGACGATGAGATATAGAGTGGTTTTTGAATATCAGAGTGAGGACTCGTCGATGAGTGACGTGTATAACTGCCGCGATGAGCAGCAGGCATTTGACAAATTCGCTGAGTTGCAGGATAGCTTAGAACAGGCTATCGATCCCACCGATCACTCTGGGTGGGAAGTGGTTGATGAGCCGTCATACTACAGCATCATCAACCGCGATGAAGGTATATACGGCTACGTCCGCCTGCTTGATGAATAATCAATGATTACCTAACAGCACATCGAGCATCGAGGTGATGTCTCGGATGTTGATGAAGCCGTCATTATTCATGTCGGCCTTGTTTTCATTGATATTATTCTCAGGTGCCCCCAGCAGGTAGTTGATGAGAATAACCAGATCGTGGATATCAACCTCACGGTCAAAGTTCACATCTCCTAATGGGTAGGGGATGAAGACGTTATTGTCGAGATAGGCAATGTGGCGATTCCACCAGTTGCGCAAGTAAACGAGTTCGGTGTCAAAGTTCAATTCACGCCCTGCAAGGTCGCTACCATGGCTCCATCGGGCAATCTCCCGCTGGTCGGCACCACAGCGCTTCATTCTGTCAAAATAAGCGATGTAACGGGCGAGGATGCTGTCTGGGTTAAAAGTGGTCTCACGCAGTTCCCAATAACGTTCGGTGGCCAAGCCGTGAAATGACAGGTCGATGTTCCATAATCGGTTGAATAACAGATGACTCTTCAGCTGGTTATTACGATAATCCACTTCGGGGCCCACCGAGGAATGATGATACCAACTACCCGTGTTGATATAGTATTGTCCTTGGGTGCAGTCCAGGTCCCAGACGGCCATGGTCAGGCGCTTGTCGGTGGCGACATCATAGCACGCGTAGTAGAGGTTCTTGCCGATGTTGTCGGGTGCCTGTAACAATATCGTGAACAGATAATAGTCACGCATCACCGGTATGTCAAAGTAGTATTTGGCACTGTCAAGAAATTCTTGGTCAGTTGAGTACAGCGTGAATTTTATCGCATCCGACAGCGTCTTGAAATTAGTCGGATTCACATCGTCGATATTGGGATATTTCACATAGTAGCTGTCCCAGGACTTCTGTGTGGGATCAAATGCAGGATCATTACAAAACACGGTGGAATAGGTCCACTTCATCGGTTTCCACAGACCGCCATGAAACTCGCCTTTCTCATAGTCATATTGCTTGAGCTTGAGCTGTTGGCGGTCCATGTGCTCATTCAGGCTGTAGATGCCCATGTACTCATCATTGAGGAACACCTCGACAAAGTCGCCGCGGACGTAGTTGCGGGGCGTCTTGGGCTCGTAGGCAGCATAGTATGGCGCATGGGCAAATGATACCCAGATGTCTTTGGACACACGGTTACGCACGCGTGAAAAGTCCACTTGTCCCGCATCCAGGCGCCAATGGAAGTCGCTACGAAGGCCAAAGAAGGACATATCCTTCTTACTTCCGTCCTCGTTGTAGAACTTGAGATGGAAATTGTGTTTCTTGCGTTCAGGCTCGGCGGTAGAACTGCCGGCCCAACGCACGCGGGAGCGGATGGTCTCCTGGGTGCTTGAATCGGGATGGGTATAGATTACCGTGCCTTGATAGTAGGGCCGCTTGACATAGCTGCCATAGATCTGAATGGTGGGCCAACAGGTGAACTGGATCTTGGCATTGACAGTATCGGTTGCTGTAATCGCCTGCAGGTGATAGGTCGCTCCTGACAGGACGTTGTTGAAGGTGTAAATGTCGGTAACATCCTCTCCATTGATGCTGCATTGTGTCACAGCATTGTCAAGGGTTATGGTTGCAGTATAATCGTTGCCGAAGGCTGACTCGGGAATGGTGAGCAACCATGTCCCTGTCAACTTATCGATAGCGGCATTCTTTTCGTTGAACTGAATTTGAGCCGAGGTCGTTACTGCAAGCAATATAGTGGTCAATAACGTTATGAATCTAGCCTTGTTCATCATTTGGTGAAGCTTGTATTGTAAAAGATTCTGCAAAGGTAAGCATGAAAAAAGTGTTATTCAAATAACCGTTGTGTTTTTATAGTTAATTGGCACTTTTATAAACATTTTCGGATGATTTCTTGCGGGAAATATCTAGATTTTGTAATTTTGCAACGGTCGAGATTGTTTTATTCTGGCCGTTACCCATGATTTTTCAAAACGGAAAGCGTTTTGTTTTTGACTTTATCTGAGAAAAAACCAAATTATTATCCAAAGCTTTCAGATAGATGAGAGATGAACTAAGTCCCTACGCTATTCTGTGTTTAACCGATAATCGCCAAATTAGGGGGACTCAGGCGGCACAGAGATCGATATGAGTGATTATGACAACAATGAGTATGGCCCTGCTCCCCAGGACAATGGTCATTCAGCTCAATTCCAGCAACCCGGTAGTTATTGCAAATACTGCGGCACGTTCATTAAGGCAGGATCAGCCTATTGTTCGGCGTGCGGCAAACCCCAAGGCAATGTTCCTCAGCAGCGTGTTGAACGTCCTGTGATGAATCAACCGCAGCAGACCCCTCAGCAGTATCAACAACCTTTTTATCAGCAGCAGGGTAACTACGGCTATCAGCAACCCTTGGCACAGACTGGTCAATCCTCGTCTAATATGCAGCACACCCAGACGATTGTCAACGTGCAAGGTCCTCGCTCTAATGGTCTGGGCACGGCAGGATTTGTGTTGGCTTTGCTCTCATTAATCCTGTGTTGGGCTCCCATTGCCAACATGATCATGTGGTTCTTAGGATTCTTGTTCTCGTTGATTGGTGTATTTAAGAAGCCGAAGGGTTTGGCCATTGCTGGCCTTGTGATCTCATTGATAGACATTATCATTGTGATTGTCGTCTTTGGCGCATTAATAGGACTCGCTAACCATTGATGAAATTATGAGAAAGTGTGTGAATTGCGGCGCATCGCTTGATGATGATGCTGTGTTTTGTGTAGTATGTGGTACCAAGGCTCAACCTGCCGGTCTCCAGTGTCCACATTGTGGCGCAACGATTGATGACGATAGCGTCTTCTGCACATCCTGCGGTGGCAAAGTCAGTCAATCTGAAGCAACACCCGTTGAGGTGCCTGTTGAGCAGCCCAATCAATACCCTAATCAGGACAATCAGCGTGTTGAACAGCCGTCAGCCTATATGCCTGTTGTTGAAGAACCGAGCAAAGGCAATAACAACAATATGGTTTGGTACATCATCGGTGGCATCATTGGTGGATTGCTCTTGGTGGCTGCCAGCTATTTCGGATATCAGAAGTTCTCCAAGCATGGTCAGGACGTTGAAGCTGTTGTGGATGACGAAAACTATGACACTGGATGTGGAGACATGACGTATGAGCTCTATGGCTCGGTTGCTAATTACCTGATTACTATGAACCTCTACTTTGAAGGTGACGTCGTTGATGGTAGTTATTACTATGACCGAAAGGGACCGAACGAATCCATAAACCTGTCCGGAACATTTAAAGAAAATAAACTCGACCTCTATGAGACTGATGCCTCAGGCAGACAGACAGGCCACTTTGATGGGTATTTCGATGGTGCGGAATACAAGGGGATTTTCATTAACCGCGACGGCAAGCGCATGTCCTTCATCTTGAACGACAATCCGCCGACCTCCAAGCCCGATACCTCAACCTCCGCTCCGTCATCTGATCCTGATGCTCAATATGTGAAGGTGACTGGTGTTAACGTCAGGTTGCGCACCACCCCCAGCATCAACGACAACAACATCATCAAGGATGCCCGTGGTAAAAACGTACACCCTTACAAGGGTGAAAGGCTCAAGATGGTCTCTGAAGAGGATGAATTCTACCTTGTCATCTACCGTGGCGATTATGTTTATATCTCCAAGCAGTTTGCAGTATTGGAATAACCGTTATCAGAAAATATGAAAAAAGAACTTTTAGGACCATTGATGGTCATCATGTTGCTGCTCGTTTCTTGTGGGAGCGACAAGCAGCGCGATATGGATAAACAAGCACAGCCCCAACAAGAAGAGGCCGAGGCTCCTGCACAACCAGTCGTTGTTGATGAGAACGCGCCACACGACAAGTCAACCGAGTTTATTGTTATTTCCAAGAAGGACCTGCGCCTCACCGTCTATGCCCGCAGTGGCGATGACACGGTGGCCTTGGCTACCTATCCCGTGTGCATGGGTAAGAATAAGGGTCAGAAGGAGGGAAAGGGTGACATGCGCACACCCGAGTCTCCCGCAGGTCAGCCGTTCAGCATCTCGCGTATTCAGGACGCTTCGACATGGACACACGACTTCGGGGACGGTCGCGGCAGCATCCTTGCCTACGGCCACTGGTTCCTGCGACTTGACACTCCGGGCCACAGCGGCATTGGCATCCACGGCAGCACCAACAACGAGAACACTGTGCCTGGCCGTGCCAGTGAGGGGTGCATTCGCCTGCTTGATAAGGACATCATTCAACTCAAGGAGAAGTATGCCCGTGTTGGAATGCCTGTCATCATCAAGGCCGAGGACCAAGGCCCGCTGCCGTTTGAATAAGCAAGATGCGTTACTTGCTAATTCTTTAGAATCATGAAAAGAATAATTTTTATGATGCTTGCATTGGTAGCACTTTTTGTGTCATGTTCAACTTCTAATGCAGACAAGACATCTACAGCGGATGATAGCACCGCTGTAGCAATGAACGATACAATTCAAGCCAATGATACAGTTGTGGTTAATTCTCCAGTAATCCGTTATACTGTTGAGAAATGGAAAGACGGTAAGCGGCTTGTCGCATGGGTTGATGGCAAACCTGTTAACACTGGCTTGGGAATGGATAACGTCCCCTATTCTATTACCCTGATTGATCAGCATGACTATAATAACGATGGTTACACGGATGCATTGGTGTGGGATCATGCAGGAGGGAACAGGGTGTGTAAACCATTTTTTGTGACCTATAATCCGAGGACTTCCAGATGCGAAATTAAGAACGATGATACTAATGGCAACGGTTTTGAGGACGCTATCTGGGAACCAAAGGGTATTGCAGAGCAGCAACCAAATGGCGAGTGGCATTTGTTGCTGAAGGTGGGAGATATGCGTACCGATACATACTTGATACGTCCAACGTTTACTGTCAAGAAGATTAAGGAGAGTACCACTGCAGGCAAGAAGTTGACTACATTTACTCGCAAGCAGCTATTTGCCCTCGATGAAGAATCAGACGGTAAAACCGTGTATAGCGACGTAAATGGTGATGGTGCCGATGATGAGATTGTCTTTGGTCATGATGGCTCCCATGCTAGTGATTGGGGTAAGGCCATGTATATCATTACTGTTGGTGGGTATCCTATCGGTGATGGTGAATATACGTTCAATCAAAGTGGTTATACGTTTTCGCTGTTGCAAAACAAGACCAATGGCATGAGTGACTTGCTCATCGACAATTCAACTCTGTATAAATTCAATGGCAAGATGTACGTTCAGGTAGAGTGAGTTCCAGTAACACATTTCCTCTCATGATATAGCAGTTGGCCTGAACCCCGCCGGGCCAACTGCCTATTTTAGTACGACGGGCATGTCATACATCTGTGGTGAAAGTCCACCTGGGGCGTAGTCACCGACGAACCATATAGCGACTTGCAAGTTTCAACCGGCGACGGTTGGGAGAGAGGAAGCAATAGCGAAATCGTGGCTTGACGAACAGGAATCAGATACTAAGGCGTATAAAGCGGACAAGTTGGCCAAATACAACGAAGTTCCCAAGGGTGACCGTAACCTTGATGCGTAGATCTGGCGAGTAAACGATGAAAGATGTATGGCTTATCCCGTGAGGTCTCGGCAGCGGCAATATCCGTAGTAACAACGAATGCCGAGAAGTCAGCAGAGGCCGAATTAGCCGACTTCGCGCAAATCAAGGCGAAGGGCCGAATGGTTTGCAACATCAACTGAGAACGTATGTTCCGATATGAATTACTGACGATGTGCAATGGCTGAAACGTATATGAAGTTACCACCACAGAGATAGGTACAATCAGTCAGTAGCAGAAGTTAAGGAAGATGGAGAACTGAATTGTTCATGAAAGCAAGCCAAACCGCCGTATGCCGAACGGCACGTACGGTGGTGTGGGAAGAAAGGGAGCGAAAGAAAATCTCTCGCTCCCCGACCTACCCGATCATCTTCATCGTTAGAATACAAATAGTTTTATGTCTTATTCGTGAAATAAGTCTTATTTCCTCTAATGCGGGTTGCATGTAGGGCCTCGCCTTGGCGTGCCCCTATATGAACATAGGAGATCATGTGTGTTTTATTGGGCATGAGTTTTAACTTTTGCCAATTTAAGCCTTTAGTGGGAGTGTAGTGTTGGCAGATAGGGTGACGATTTGTCACCTTATTATTATATGGCACATTATTTGAAGTGGAGTGGGGCAGAGACCTCCCTCCATTGCATGGCCACGCCAAGGCGAGGCCCTACATGATAAAATCAAGTTAAAAAAAGATAAATAATATGCCAACAAAAGGAACAATTGGGGTAACGACGAACAACATCTTCCCCGTCATTAAGAAATTTCTGTACAGTGACCATGAGATTTTCCTGCGTGAGCTGGTAAGCAATGCCGTTGATGCCACGCAGAAGCTGAAGACCTTGCAGGGTGCCGGTGAATTCAAAGGATCGACCGAGGACCTGCGTGTAAACATCGCAGTTGATAAGGAGGCTGGAACGCTTACTGTGAGCGACAGCGGTATCGGCATGACTGCCGAGGAAATCGACAAGTACATCAACCAGATTGCCTTCTCGGGAGCCGAAGAGTTTCTCGAGAAATACAAGGATACTGCCAACGCCATAATCGGCCACTTCGGCTTGGGTTTCTACTCGGCCTTTATGGTCGCCAAGAAAGTGGAAATCCGCACGCTGAGTTGGCAAGAGGGTGCCAAGGCTGTCAGCTGGACCTGCGACGGCTCGCCCGAGTTTGAGATGGAGGATTGTGACAAGGCCGAACGCGGTACCGACATCATCCTCACCCTTGACGATGACGAGAAGGAATTCCTTGAGGCAGCCCGTATTGAGGGCCTGTTGAAGAAGTATTGCCGCTTCTTGCCCGTGCCCATCATCTTCGGCAAGGAGCAGGAATGGAAAGACGGTAAGTATCAGGACACCGACAAGGACAAGGTCATCAACGACATTGAGCCGCTGTGGGCACGCATGCCCGCCGACCTCAAGGACGAGGACTACCTTAAGTTCTACCACGCCATCGAGCCGGGTCAAGATGATCCCTTGTTCTGGATTCACCTCAACGTGGATTATCCCTTTACTCTCACGGGCATCCTCTACTTCCCGAAGATCAAGAACAATCTTGACATCCGCAAGGACCGTATCCAGCTCTATTGCAACCAGGTCTATGTCACAGACAGCGTCGAGGGCGTTGTCCCCGACTGGTTGATGCTGCTGCAGGGTGTCATCGACAGCCCCGACATCCCCCTGAATGTGTCGCGTAGCTATCTGCAGAGCGACCGTGCCGTGAAGAAGATATCCACCTATATCACCAAGAAGGTCGCTGCTCGCCTCGAAGAAATCGCCAAGAACCAGCCTGGCGAGTTTGAGAAGAAATGGAATGACATCAAGATCTTCATTGAGTACGGCATGCTGAGTGACGAGAAGTTCTGTGAATCAGGACTCAAGTTCGCATTGCTCGAGAATACCGATGGCAAGTACTTCAAGCTCGAGGACTACCGCAAGCTCATCGAGGGCGAGCAGAAGGACAAGGACGGCAACTTGATTTGCCTGTATGCTACCGACAAGGAGGCGCAGTATGCCTACATCAAGGCAGCCACCGACAAGGGATATGACGTGCTGCTGATGGACGGCGAGCTGGACGTGCACTTTGCAGGAATGCTCGAGCAGAAGCTGGAGAAGGATAAGGTGCGTTTCTTGCGTGTGGACAGTGATGTGCTTGACAATCTCATCCGCAAGCAGGATGACAACAAACCACAGTTCACGCCTGAGCAGCAGGAAATGACCCAGACGCTGTTCAAGTCACAGATACCGCCTGTCGAGAAGGCCGAATTCATGGTGACCTTTGCTGCCATGTCGCCCGATGACAAGCCCGTGGTCATCACCCAGGCCGAGTACATGCGACGCATGAAGGAAATGGCACGTTTCCAGCCCGGCATGAGCTTCTATGGCGAGATGCCCGACATGTACAGCCTGGTGCTTAACACCAAGCATCCGCTTGTCCAGAAGATTGTCGATCTGGCAGAGAAATCCCTGGAAGCTGAGCTCAAGCCAGTCAACGAGGAAATCAACGCCACCCAGAACGTTGTCAAGGCCATCCGTGACCTCGACAAGGACAACAAGGGCGTGCCCGAGGACAAGAAGAAGGACCTCGAGGAGAACGAGAAGCACCTTGAAGAACTGAGCAAGAAGAAAGAGAACATCATTGTAGCCTATGCCGCTGGCGAGAGCCGTGTGCATCAGCTCATCGACATCGCCCTGCTGAGCAACAACATGCTCAAGGGCGAAGGCCTGGAGCGCTTCTTGAAACGTTCGATAGGACTGCTCAAGTAATACTGACATCTCAACAAAAGAGGGTGTGTCAAAATAGGACACACCCTCTTTTTTGTCATTTAACAGAAAAACGTTATCTTTGCACATCTTGAAACTGAATGTCATTATAAACTTAGTTATGAAAAGAATTACACTCTATGCCTTATTCCTTGTTGTTTCGATGACATCTGTGGCGCAACAGTTGCCTCAGTTTTCGTCTAAGGACTTCGAAGGGTGGTTTTATGCGCACCCTTCCATTGAACTCACTCAACAGAATATCCTTAACAACAAGATTGTCCTCTACAAGAACGTCAATGGTTTGAACCACACTTTGACATCGCCCGAGTTCTCATGTCGAAGGGGGCAGACCATCGACATGACTGTGACATGGGTCACAGACCAATGGCAGAACCCCAATTTTGTGGTTAGAAAAGTGGCACTCACGGCTGCGTTGCTTGATGGAGACGGTGTGACCGTTGATTCGGTGACTTACAATCCTACATCAGTCGGCCGTACTAACTATGTCAATCTCTCTATCACCGCATCTCGAGGATTTACTAATGCCCGATTGCGTTTTGCCGCTTGGAAGGCCGACGTCAACAGTTTGGGTGCTGTCCATCAGATCGTGATGACCTCTACACTGCGTGGAGATGTCAACCTGGATGGCGAGGTGAGTGTTGCCGATGTTAATGCGGTGATAGATGTCATTCTGGGAGACGACAGTGACGGGGACCTACGCCATCGTGCCGATGTTAATCGTGACAATGAGGTAAGCGTTGCCGACATCAATGATATTTTGGACATCATTATGGGGTAAGTAGGCGTTCATGAAATAGGTAAATGTGATTCTCATGGTGGGCTTGCTCCTTGTTTTGAAAAAAAATGTGTTTAAATAAAAAAACAGGCGAAAATTTGTGTAATCCGTTTTTTTGAAATATCTTTGCTTGATTTCTTATCAAATGGCCTGAAACGACTTCATTTTGGGGTAAAAATTGACAAAAAATGGGAAATAAGTGACTTTTTGTTGAGTTTTTCTTCTTAATGAATGTTAAATTTTGGCTGTGTGAGAAATTTGTATTACTTTTGCCGAATGATATGAAGCGAATATCGAACGAGTAATAATAAATAATATAGTGTTTAATAAAATTTTAATTTTTATTATGAAAAAGATTATCTTGACTTTAGCCCTTCTTATGGGCGTGTTTGCTGCTCAGGCTCAGTCTCTGGAGCAGAACAAGTTCTTTGACAACTGGTCGGTAACCCTGAAGGGTGGTGCTATCATGCCTTTCCAGGGCTATGCATTCTGGCCCAGCGCTCGTGGTATCTTCGGTATGGAGATCCGCAAGCAGCTCACTCCGGTCTTCGGTCTGGGTGTAGAGGGTGAGGCTACTATCAACACCACC
>JAEEGG010028786.1_pt1 | contig 10421 bp, 18 predicted proteins | sample 9134161 | NCBI WGS metagenome assembly JAEEGG01 (sample SAMN16246543, study PRJNA631951) | gut metagenome | biome: gut microbiome; feature: rumen; material: CR-attached | host: Bos | place: Iran: Karaj | collected 2018-10 | reverse complement strand
GAAGGTGTATGTCACCTTGACGGGTTTCCCGTGCAGGGAGCCGGGTTGCCAGTCGGGCGAGGAACTCACCACCCGGAACGCTTCGTCGTCTAGAAACTGGTCGCCGGAAGACTGGACCACCTTGACGTCGTCCAGCTTCCCGTCTTTCTCGATCGTGAACTGGAGCTCCACCGTTCCTTCCGACCCGCAGCTCCGGGACGCCTGCGGATAGACGAGGCGCGCATTGACCCATTTGGAAAAGGCGTTCGGACCGCCCCCTTGGAAAGAGGGTTTCTGGTCCAGGGAGAAGTAATATCCGGGTCGTTCGTCATGGTCAAAGACATAATCGATGCCCAGCACGGCGGCGGAGGCCATTTCCGATACATTGCCCTTCTTGCCGTGCTTCTTGGGTTTCCTGACGCCCGCAACCGTCAAGGTGTCTCCCGGCCTTACGTCTAGGGCGTAGAATCCCGGCGCAATCGTCGCGGGTTTTCCGCCCAGACGGACTCTCAGCGTCCCATTTCCGTCTTCCAGCGTGAAAATGAATTTGTCCAGGTCGTTCATGCCGATCAGCACCGCCCGGACCGTATCCGTCGGTGTCTGCGCAAAAGAGGGAATCAGGCCCAGGGCGCCGAGCCACAGGCATAGGACAATTCGTTTCATATCGAGCATCCGTTCTCAGGCCATGAATGGTCTGAAATCCAACAATACAAAGATATACAAAAAGTTGGAATGGTAAATCGTCTCTTTTCCTTCTCCTTCCACCCGCCGCAATTGCGGGAAAAGCGAGGTGCAAGGCGCCCTGAGTGCAATTGCGGCAAGGAAATGGGCGTTTTTCGCCAAAAATGCGGCCGCATTTGCAGTTAGGGTAGGTCGTAAGGCCGTTTTTCCGCAATTGCGGCCGGCAGGGAGGGGGATACAGATACATCAAGTGCCCGTACAGGTCCATGAGCGGGACCGGTACGGGCGTTTCGGGGGTGTTTTTGCTCGTATGGGTCCCGGCGATGGACCTGTACGAGCACTCGGATTGCAACCGCGTCTACTCCTTGGCCGAATCGTCGTTTTTCTTCGGGATCTTGGAGCCGAGAACATAGAAAACGCAGAAAAGAAGAGCGAAAAGAAGGCCAACACCGATTCCGATGAGCGCTTCATTCCATGAGTCCAGGTTGCCTTGCGCAAGCATTCCAACAATAGTTCCCAAAACGGCTCCAAGACTCGCAGGCAAACCAGCCTTCAGCACCCTTTTCTGTTCACTGTCCAGTTTCATAGTCCATTCTTATTATTCTTTGTTTTCAAATCCTTTGCTTTGATAGCAAGCAATACGATGTTTAGTAAAGTCAATGCCCCCCAGATCCAAATCCAAATTGGATTCCATTGATTCACATTGACTCTCTTGATGGAACTGAGGAGAAATGCACCGCAAATGACAAGACTGACGGCGCGAATAACCACTTGAACCTTGTTATTGTCCTGATTCATTCAAAGATGACTTATTGGTGAAAACTAAATGCAAAAATCATTATTTGCCATCGTCGTCCTTGAGATTCGTGGGCCAATTGCAATCAATACGCGTTTTTGTTTCTTTTTCCGTTTCATGATGTCCGGATAAGACTATTCTTCGATGAACTCTTGTCCTGGATGGGCCATGTCATCGGAAACCATGCTAAATGCCGGATGCGGGTAGTGTTCATTGACTATGCGGGCGATGGTTTTGACAACGACTATGCAGACGATGAGCGAGGCGGCGACGGCGAGGAACTCCAGGAAGGGGGAGTCAAACATTTCGGCGACCGTTTCGGGACTGCCTTCCTCCTCCGGGAACATTTCTAGAATGCAGACTAAAGAGTTGTTGAAGATATGGCCGACGATGCCGGGAAGCAGACTGCCGGTCCGGTAGGCAAGCCAGCCGTATAGCAGGCCAATGGCAAATGCGCCGGGCATCTGCGCAGGGTTCATGTGGACCAGGCCGAAGAGGGCTGCGGAAAGCAGGATGGCAATCCAAGGCATCGACCGGATTGGCCTCCACTCCAGCAGGGACCCGAGGACAGCGCCCCGAAACAGCAGTTCTTCCGAAATCGGGCCTAAAATCCCGATTGAGATCAAGCCCAGGAAAGTGCCGCCCACATCATCAAGCTCGTCTCCCAGATTGTTGGGCAGGTCCAACCGTTCGATCAGTTCTACCTCAGGCAGGATGAAAAAGAAAACGGCGATGACCGAGAGCAGGAGAATGGTCCAGGGTCGAATTGTGAAGGATTGCTTGTCAAGCCGTATCCTGTTTTTCCTGAAGATGTACAGGCAGAAAAGCAGGTTTGCAACAGCCAGGGCGATAACGAGAATCACAGCTTCGTCCGCGTCCATGATATAGCCCGGGATCAAGACGACCACCGCGCCAAGCAGTTGGAATGCAAAGTAGATGAGGATATATTTAAGGGCTTTCCACATGGATAGAAGTGCCTATTTCTTGTCCGGCTGATAGTCTAGAATGTCTCCGACATTGCAGTCCAAGACACGGCAGATGGTATCCAGGGTACTCACCCGGATGGCCCGGACTTTCCCCGTCTTGAAGATGGACATGTTGGACACGGTGATGCCCACCTCATCCGCAAGCTCGCTCAAGGTCATTTTCCGCTTGGCGAGCATGACATCCAGATTGACGATGATCATAGGCCTATACCATGAATTCCTGGTCCTCTTTCATGTTGCGGCCCATGGCGAAGATCTGGGCGAACAGCAGGAAGACAATGCCGGTGATCAGCGGGGAAACGGACATCCGGTCCATCATCACCGTATAGTTTTCCAAAGCGACAGCGGATTTCGCGAATGCGTATTCAATCCCGTTGAGACCCCATCCGACCGTATAGATGACAAGGAACAGGATTCCCATCCAATTGAGTTTCCGCTCATTCCCCCGGTTGAAGATTTCGCCGGATTTGAGGGACGAGATGAAACGGATCAACAGGACGATGAAACAGAGGAAGGCCAGGACATAAAGGACGATCAGAATGTCTTTCAGCCACCCGAGCGGATTGGTCTGCGATCCCAGGTTCACCAGCACGGTCCGCATGGAAAGGGGGACATCCACACCGCTTTTCGTATTCAGGATGGTCTCGGTATATTTCCCATAATCGTTTGGAACAAGATGGAGATTCGTAGAGATGGGACGCAACTTCTCTCGTGCCGCCATGCCAGCTTGTCTTCCTTTTTCAAACGATGGCGAGTGCAGTCTCTGAGCCGTTTCATATCCTTCTTCAAATCCTTCTTTGTAGGCCTGCCCGAATTCTCGGGAGGAACACATGGACACGCCTCCCAGGACGAGCGCTAGGATCAACAGGGTTCCCAATAATTTGATCTTCTTTAGCATAGCAAATACTCCGTTTTGATGCAAAGATAGGAAGGATTCTCTAAAATCCAATAAAGTTTCATTGAATTTCAGTGAATCTTACCCGAATCTTAATGAAATCTAAAACTAACCGGGAATACTGTCAGACAAATGGGGATTGCCGCTTCATACATCTACAGTGCGAATATGACAGTAAAATTGAAAGTTGCTTTGATGGGTTCATTTTCAACGATGGCAGGGAACCATCGTGGTGAAGATGATACCACTCGCACGGCTTCTGCATCCAAAAGTGAATCTCCGGATGAATGGACAACTATGATGTCTGAAACACTTCCATCTTCGTTTACAACGAAAGTCAAGTCCACGGGGCCTTGAGAATTCCTTTTCTTGGATTCGGGCGGATATTTCAAATGCCGATTGACCCATTCGGAGAAATATGCTTTCCCGCGTCCTCGAAAGGAAGGACTCCAATTTGCGGCCAGTGCGGCATGATTGGGACCTTCCAGATGGTTGACCACTGTGCCAGGATACATTCCCACTCTCGTTTTTTCTCCTTTCATGAAGATTCTCTTCCGCATTCCGGAGATTGTCAAAGTGTCTCCGGGGACAATCTCCGACGAACGGAATGCCATGGCGGCTTCCGGACCATCATCGGAAAGCTTGAAAACAAGATACCCGCTATCATCCCGCAAGAGAAAGACCAATTCTTCCTGGCGGATAGTTTCGGCAAGAACACCCGTCACCGAGTACGCTGTCTTATCAGCACCTTTGATTTTGAGAAATGTCGCGATGGACACAGTCTCCTGTGCATATACCGGTAAGGAAAGAAGCAATAGGAGTACAAATGGGAATAATCGTTTCATTATTCTCGAATGATTGTTTCGTTCTGGTCAATTCTTCTGGTATCGCTATCGGTCCCGTCGATGGACCTGTACGAGCACTCGGATTACAGCCGCGTCTACTCCTTGGCCGAATCGTCGTTTTTCTCCGGAACCTGCATCCCGAAGTAGAAAAAGACGCCCAGGACGAGGCAAATCAGGACCATGAGACCGGCATTGATCAGCGTGTCGCCCCAGTCGAAGTCCCCCTTGACGAGATGCAAGATGGGGAACACGACGATGGCGGCAATTGCATAGAAGACCAATCCCTTGGCTCCCTTCTTGAAGTCATCTGTCATTTTCATTTTCATGATGGTTACGATTATACTGTAACTTATTCTTTGTTTTTCGGTTTCTTCTTTTTCTCTTTCAGATATTCGACAATCCCGGAGAACAAACCGAATACGATGGCGCCTGAAAGATAGAACAGGAATGGTCTCAAGCCCCTGAAGATGGCATCCAGGACCACAAAGATCACCGCAAAAGACAAAGCGGCGACAATGGCAGTAATGATGTATCTTTTCATATGAATTAGAGATTGGATTATCGCTCGTCACTCTCATCATCCTGCTTGCGAGCCCCTTTCAAGGTCAGGTACAACTGAGCGGCAAAGATGAGGAGCAGAATAGCTGTCAAGATGATGGAAATGGGTCGGTCATGATGGCAGATGCCGCTGATCAGCCAATACACGCCGAAAAGCACGCCGAATGAAAACAAGACGATGGGACCTATGGGCTTTTTCATGATGTTTATTGTTTATTCTCCCGATTCTTCCTACGGATTTCAAAGACCTGTACTGCTGCACTCATCACGTTGGCGATTGCACCCGACCAAAGCCCGATCCTTCCCAGCATATCGATTCTGTCGCCATTCGCCGGGGTCATAATCAGACCGATGCAGAATATCACGGTCAGGACACAGAAAAGGACCAGCAGAATCCAATTGAACTTTGTGCTATTCATTCTTTGTCCTCCTTATTCTGCCTGTAGATTTTGACAATCGCCCAGGCAATGATCACTAAGATGAGAAAAGGAATAAGAACCTTGGCTGCGCCAGTGTGCTCGACAGGAGGCCCCAGATGGCCGGATCTATCCAAGAACACGCCGATGAACGCACCGAGAAGCAGGCAGAGAATGGCAATGAGCGCTTCTAACAATATTTTGACGGATGCCTTGTTCATTTTCCAGGAAGGTTTAATCTTTGATTAATCGTCTTTCTTGGGAACATGGGTTCCGACAATGAAGAACAGGATGCCGAGCACCAAGGCAGTCAGGACTGAGTCCAGAAAGTCATTCCAGTCAAAAGACCCCCCTGTCCGGATTCTATGGGTCACCAGCATCACAACAGGGAATAACAGAGAGTAGAAGGCAATCGATTTGGCGAATCGCTTCTGTTCATCGGAGAGTTTCATAAGGCGGGGGCTTTATCTCATGGGAAACGTTAATCCTGAATAATCGTACAACACAAAGATATACAAAAAGTTGGAATAGTATAACGTCAGGTGCCCGTACAGGTCCATGAGCGGGACCGGTACGGGCGTTTTGGGGGTGTTTTTGCTTGTATGGGTCCAGCCGATGGACCGGTAAGAGCACCAGAAGCGGGTTATTCCGGCGCCCGGCCTCCCACCTTCCTATTCGAACCGGAAAGAGTTTATCGTGAAGAGATTCTTGTCTTTGTCCCCATGGAAACGCATCCGGATCGGTTTGACTCCCTCCAGGTCGGCGCCCACCTCGGCCTCGAGGGTGATCAGGGTCTTTCCGTCGCCCTCCGGGACTTTGAAGGTGGCTACTTGTTCGCCGTACAGATATTCCGAATATACATAGATCATTCCGCCGGCTTCCGGATAGACGGAAAGGATCATTCTTCGGGGACCGTCCTTGAAGTCAAAGTCTCTCCAGGCGGCGGTGTCGTAGTCTCGGATCTCGCTGAGTCTGTGGTTCTTGTCGATCCTGGCGTGGCCGGTAAGACAGCAGGCCCTCGCCGCGACGGGATCGGATCCGATCGCAAGATAAGGGTCAAGCGGCCGCCCCCCTCCGGTCGAGGTCATCTGCACCTCGGGGATGGAACCGTCGGGAAGGATCTCGATCGGCTCGGCGCAACTCTGGCGCATGATGTTTGAGCCTTGCGACGAGCGGTGGTAGAAGACATACCACTGGTCTTTGAATTGCACGACGGAGCCATGGTCGTTCCATACTCCCGGGTCGCAGCCGAAGTTGTCGATGATGACCCCACGATAGGTATAAGGGCCTGTGATACAATCCGATGTGGCATAGCCGATGCAGGTCGGCATGCCCCGGCGTCCGATGTCGGCGAAGGTCAGGTAATAGGTCCCGTTATGCTTGAACGCCTGGACTCCTTCGTGGAAATGGTGTTCCGCCTCGGTCAGGATGCCGTCCTTGATGGTCGTCGGGTCAATCGAGCGCATGTCCGGATTGAGTTTGGCGCATTTGGCGGAGAACTGTCCCCAGAACATCCATGCCTGACCGTCATCGTCGATGAATACCGAGGGGTCGATCTGTTCGGCATGCTCAACCCTTCTGGCATCCTTGAAAGGGCCGTAAGGGGAGTCGCTGACGGCTGTCCCCTCAGGATCCGGGCCGGGCTGGGAATAGAACAGGTAATATTTACCGTCTTTCTCAATGCAGTCGGGGGCATAAAGGATCTCGTCATTGTATTTTATGTCCTCGGAGGAGAAGGAGGGACCTCCCTTCCAATGGATCATATCCTCCGTTGAGAAGACATCGTATTTACTTGAACAGTAATAATCTGTATTCTCATCTTTCGATCCATAGACGAATAGCGTCGGCTTTCCGTCAATGGTCCAGACCCTCGCCTGCGGGTCTGAATTATAAGCCTTATTCAGGAATAACGGGTTTTGCGCCGAGGCACCGAATACGGCTGCAAGAAGCGCCGTCACTGTTGCAGATTGTCTTATATTCATTTAATTAATCTGTTGTTTTTAACAGTGCCTGGCCTCCCAGGAAGACCGTCCGGAGGAAGGGGGTCTGGTAGAGGTAGGGGAGTTTGGTGAGGGTCCAGCCGGGGCGGGTGAGGAGGAGGTCGGCGCGTTTGCCGGGGGTGATGGAGCCGGTGATGTCGGAAAGGCCCATGGCGTAGGCGCTGTTCAGGGTGACGGCGTTCAGGGCCTGGACGGGGGTGAGGCGCATGCGGATGCAGCCGAGGGCCATCACGAAGCGCATGTCGCCGGAGGGGGAGGACCCGGGGTTGTAGTCCGATGCGAGGGCGACGCCGAGGCCTGCGCCGATGAACTCCTTCGCCCGTCCGAAAGGGATGCCGAGAAAGAAGGACGAGCCGGGCAGCATCGTGGGCATCGTTTCGGAGCCTCGCAGAACTTCGATTTCCACGTCTGTCGTTCGCTCCAAGTGGTCCACGGAGAGGGCGCCGTGCTTCACGCCCACCTGCACGCCGCCGCTGACGGCGAGTTCGTTGGCGTGGATCTTCGGCCGCAGGCCGCAGGCCGCGCCGGCGGCGAGCAGTCTGTCCGTATCCTCCACGGTGAAGAATCCCTCATCGCAGAAAACATCCACGAAATCAGCGTATTCCGCCGCCTGAGGCATCATGTCGGCCATGGCCTGCACATAGGCTTCATGTGTGTAGCCGCGGCCGACGGCATGGGCACCGAGGAAAGTGGTCCGGACGAGTGCAGGGACGGACTCCTTGATGCGGCGGATGACGCGCAGCATCTTGAGCTCGTCCGCGGGGTTGAGCCCGTAGCCACTCTTGATTTCGATGGCGCCGGTTCCCTTGGCCATCATTTCGCGGACGCGGGCCATCGACTGCTCGTAAAGTTCGTCTTCGGACGTTTCATGAAGCAGGTCGGAGGAGTTGAGAATCCCGCCGCCGCGGGCCGCGATTTCCTCATAGCTGAGCCCGTTGATCTTGTCCAGGAACTCCCCGTCGCGGCTTCCCGCATACACGATATGCGTATGGCTGTCGCAGAACGCGGGCATGACCATTCCGCCCTGAGCGTCGATAGATTCCCGGTCGTAGCCGGGAATGACGTCTTCCATCTTGCCGAAGGCTTTGATTTTGCCGTCCTCGATAGCTAGCCAGGCGTCCTTCAGTACTCCCGTCTCCGCCATCTCGGCGCCCTGCTTCCGCAGCACGCCCTTCGGCACGATCCCGACGAGTTCGCCAATGTTAGTAATCAATATCATATGCTTTTCTTTATCCATTCTGACCACTGTTCCCTGGCTTCTGGCGCAGGTCTACCTTATTTCTTGGCGCAAGTGTGATTTAACGGTGGGGACCTGCTCCATTATTTAGGCCAGAGAGCCATTTTGCGGTGCAGGTCCACTGCCAAAAACCTCACCTGCGCCAGAATAGAGGCTCACTTGCGCCAGAAAAGTGGCAGACCTGCGCCCCAAAAGAGGCTCACCTGCGCCCAAAGCAGGCCGCCTTCCCTTTCCTACAGATACTGCTCTTGGCGGATGAACTGGATTGATTTTTCGATCAGGGGGTGCATGTAGGTGTCGTTGTCGATGAAGGGGACGACCTGGCGGTAGTCTTCGAAGATGCGCTCCAGGATGGGGGAGGACTTGGCCGGGCGGCGGAACTCGAGGGCCTGGGCGGCGTTGAAGAGTTCGATGGCGAGGACGGTTTCCACGTTGTCCACGACGCGGACGAGTTTGGTGGCGGAGTTCGAGCCCATGCTCACATGGTCCTCCTGGCCCTGCGACGAGGGGATGGAGTCGCAGGAGGCGGGCCAGCAGAGGCCCTTGTTCTGGCTCACGATGTTCGCGGCCGTGTACTGCGGAATCATGAAGCCGCTGTTCAGGCCGGGATTGGCGACCAGATACTTCGGGAGGCCGCGGAGGCCGTGGATGAGCTGGTAGGTGCGTCTTTCCGAGATGCTCGCCAGTTCCGACATCGCGATGGCGAGGGCGTCCATCGGAATGGCGATGGGTTCACCGTGGAAGTTGCCGGCGGAGATGACCATGTCCTCGTCCGGGAAGATGTTCGGATTGTCCGTGGCGGAGTTGATCTCGTTCTCGATCACCGACTTGACGTAGTTGATGTTGTCCTTGACGGCGCCATGGACCTGCGGTATGCAGCGGAAGCTGTACGGATCCTGGACGTGCTCCTTGGGGCGGCGGATGAGTTCGCTGCCTTCCAGGGTGGACATGAACCGTTTGCCGGTCTCGATCTGGCCGGTGTGCGGACGGATGAGATGCGTCAGCGGCAGGAACGGTTCGATGCGGCCGTCATAGGCGTCCAGGGACATCGCGGCGATGCGGTCGGCCCAGGCGGAGAGCCGCATGCTCTTGAGGAGGGACCAGACCGCATGGGCGCTCATGAACTGGGTGCCGTTCAGCAGCGCCAGACCTTCCTTGGACTGGAGGGTGATGGGCTCCCAGCCCTTCTCGGCCCATACTTCCGCGGCGGGACGGACCTTGCCCTGATACAGGACTTCGCCCATGCCGATGAGCGGAAGGCTCAGGTGGGCGAGCGGGGCGAGGTCGCCGGAAGCGCCGAGGGAACCCTGCTGGTACACGACCGGAAGGATGTCCTCGTTGAACATGTCGATGAGCCGCTGGACGGTGATGAGCTGGGCGCCGGAGTGGCCGTAGGACAGGCTCTGGGCCTTGAGGAAGAGCATCAGCTTCACAATCTGCGGCCGGACCGTCTCGCCGGCGCCGCAGGCATGGGACATCACCAGGTTGTGCTGGAGCTGGGAGAGCTCGTCGGCCGGAATGGTGACGTTATAGAGGGATCCGAAGCCCGTCGTGATGCCGTACATGGGCTTATCCGGATCCTTCATCTTTTCATCGAGGTAGCGGCGGCATTTGAGGATGGCCATCTTCGCCTCTTCCGAGAGGACGAGGGTGGCGTGGTTGTCGATGATTTCTTTCAGGCGCTCGAGGGTGATGCGTCCGGTGGAGATGGTATGGATCATAGTTCGTTCAGTGTTTTGCGGATGAGAGTTTCGTCGGCGAAGTTCGGGAGGGTGACCTTCAGTTCGGGCGTACGGGCCATTTCGCGCTCGATGGCGAAGCGGGCGCCTTCGTTCCGGGCCCAGCTGCGGCGGGCGATGCCGTTGTTCACGTCCCAGAACAGCATTTCGCGGATGTGGCGGGCGCTGTCTTCGGAACCGTCGATGACCATGCCGAAGCCGCCGTTGATGACTTCGCCCCAGCCCACGCCGCCGCCGTTGTGGATGGACACCCACGTGGCGCCGCGGAATCCGTCGCCGATGACGTTCT